>ENA-OOPG01000014-OOPG01000014.1-human-oral-metagenome-genome-assembly--contig:-NODE-14-length-14810-cov-14.623033_pt1 | contig 14810 bp, 18 predicted proteins | sample MGYA00245264_ERZ501137 | MGnify/ENA primary metagenome ERZ501137 (study PRJEB25959, sample SAMN05334990) | human oral metagenome | host: human-associated | place: USA: California | collected... | reverse complement strand
CTGATGACCCACATCCCATACCAGGCGGTCTTCAGGGGTGTGGGTAGACATAGTGCAGCGCCACCGTCAGCTCGATGACCCCGAGTCCGGCTCCGAAATGACCACCCGTCTGGCTGACGCTCCAGAGCAGAAAAGAACGCAGTTCGTCGGCCAGGGCCGGGAGCTGATCTTCGCTGATCCCGCGCAACACTGCGGTGTCATTGATGCTGTCCAGCAGCGGCGTGCTGGGACGTGTACGAGGAATCTCGTGGAAGGTGCTTGGCATGAAAACGGCACTCTGGGTGCCACAATGGCGTGGCAGTAAACAAACGGGGAGTTTAACCGATCAAAACGCATTGCCCAACAGCGGCCCGGCCGGCGGCAGGCCGGGCCGAGGCAGACGGATTAGAAGCTGCGCTCGACGATATAGTCAGCCAGTTGGCGCAAACGTTCGGCTTTCCGGTCGAAACCGGACAGCGCCTGAGCGGCCTGATCACGCAACCGCAGGGCTAGTTGCTGGGCTTCTTCGAGCCCCAGCAGCGCGGGGTAGGTTGGCTTGTCCCGAGCGATATCCGCGCCCTGTCGCTTGCCCAGTACACTGGTATCGCTGCGCACGTCGAGAATGTCGTCCTGAACCTGAAAAGCCAGGCCGACACAGGCAACATAGTCGCCCAGCGCAGCCAGTTGCTCTGCGTCAGCATGCTCGCTGGCCAGAGCACCCAGCTGAACGCTGGCAACGATAAGTGCGCCGGTCTTGTGTCTGTGCATGTCCTCAAGGGCGGGCAGGTCAAGTCGGTGCCCGACCGCCGCAAGATCGATTGCCTGCCCCCCGACCATGCCGGAGGGGCCGGCTGCGTGGGCGAGAATCTGCATCATCTGCAACCGGGTTTTTGCGGTCAGCGCCTCAGCTCCGGACAGCAGCTCGAAGGCTAGAGCCTGTAGCCCGTCTCCTGCGAGAATCGCCGTGGCCTCGTCAAACGCCTTGTGACACGTAGGCTGCCCGCGCCGCAAATCGTCATCGTCCATGGCCGGCAGGTCATCATGAATCAGCGAATAGGCGTGAATCAGCTCCACCGCTGCAGCTGCGACATCCGCCTGGTCCAGTGAGCCGCCCAGCGCCTCGCAACTGGCGTAGGCCAGCATGGGACGGATACGCTTGCCGCCTATGGTCACGCTGTAGCGCATGGCCGCGTGAAGTTGCTCGAGCCCGGGGTGCTCGGTTGAGAGCTGCTGGGACAGGAACTGATTGATGCGCTGCTGACACTGCTGCAGGTAGACGGGGAAGTCGTTCATTCGCTATCGCCATCGAAGGGAAGAGTTACCGGTTCCCCCTGTCTCTCGACCAGCTGCTGGATTCGCTGCTCGGCCTGGGCAAGTGCCGCCTGGCATTCACGGGTCAGGGCGACGCCCTGTTCGAAGGCGACCAGCGAATCTTCAAGCGTCAGTTCGCCGCTTTCCAGGCGTTCCACCAGAGTCTGCAGTGCGCCCAGCGACTGCTCAAAGTCGACGCCGGTTTTTTTCTTCGCCATGTCATGCCTCGTGACTGTGCGGGTTTGCGTGTTCGGGCTGAACATTACCCAAGGCCGGAAGCAGGGTCAATCAGCCGTACACCTGGTAGAAATAGAACAGGCTGAGGCTCCAGCCGAGGGTGATGATGAGCCACCTAAGCCAGGTTTCCGGCAGCCACCTTGCGAACAGCCCACCACAATAACCGCCGCTGAGGGTCCCGGCGAGCATGATCAGCAGTGCCCACCAATGGACTGCGCCAGCGATCATGAAGGTGATTGCGGCGACACTGTATATTGTCGAGGACATCAGATTCTTGGTGGCGTTGATCTCCAGAATGCGCGTTCGCCCGGAAATCGCCAGAGCTGCGATCATCATGATGCCCATCCCGGCCCCAAAGAAGCCCCCATAGATCGCCACGGCGCTCTGACCGAGCAGACCCAGGGGGCCGAGTGCAGGGCTATCGGATGAAGACAGGTTGCGATTCAGCCAGCGCGCCAACTGTCGACTGAAGGTGAACAACACTGTAGCGAGCAACAGCAGCCATGGAATGAGTTGGGTGAAGGCCTGGTCCGAGGTGGCCAGCAACAGGAGCCCGCCAATCAGGCCCCCGCACAGTGAGGCCGCAAGTAGTGGCAGCAGATAGGCACGCAAGGGCAGTGCGCGCAAGGCGCGGCGGTTGGCAAAGGCGGCCGCCAGGCTCGCAGGCCACAGCGCCACCGCGTTGGTTGCATTGGCGCTCACCGGCGTGACCCCTGCCGCAAGCAGGGCGGGAAAGGAGAAGAAGGTGCCACCGCCCGCCAGGGCATTCATGGCTCCCGCCGCAAAGCCGCCCGCCATTATCAGGAGAACCTGCCAGATATCCATGATCGCTCCAGCCAAAGGGATTCCATTATGCGGCGCCCCCGGTTGCGGCGCACCTGTCCGGTGCGTCCAACCCAAACCCTGATCGAGATCAATGCGCTGGCAAATTGATATTGCCAAAGTAAAAGATTGCACGAATTGCCCGGTCGGCAGACGTCGAGTATCCCGCTCGGCTCGACCCCGCTGTGCATCAATGAGGTCTTGACGGATGCGAGTACCTGTACTGTTGTCGGAGCTGGCAGACAAGCTTGGATTGCGTGCGCAGGCTCTGCACGATCGCCTGCGTTTTCTCGACTGGTCCAGTGAAGATGGCGAGCGCCTCGGCAAGCTTCCGGATCCCGTTGCACGTGGCGCAGAGCAGTTCGTGGATCGCTTGTACGACAAGCTTGCCCGCCATCCGGAAACCGCAGCGATACTCGAGAATCCGGCGACCGTGCAGCGGCTGAAGGGGGCACAGCGTAATTACTACCGTCGACTCTTCGAGGGCTGCATCGATGAGGCCTATCTGCACGAGCGGTTGGTGATAGGCCAGGTGCACGAGCGTGTAGGGGTCGATCTGAAATGGTATTTCGGCGGCTACCGGCTGTTCCTGGACGAGATGCTCGAGCTGCTCTGGAGCACGCCCGAGGTAGGGAATCCGCGCGCAGCCTACGAAAGCCTTCTCAAGATCGTGTTCTTCGATATGACGCTGGCGGCAGAGGCTTATCTAGACGCCAAGCATGTAGCGATCAGGGCCAGCGAGCAACGTTATGCCCACGCGCTGCGTGGCGCAAATGATGGTATCTGGGAATGGAATGTCGATTCCGACCAGCTGTATGTCTCGCAGCGCTGGGCCAACATGCTCGGGCTCGGTCAGCGTGAGGTGGGCGAGCGTCTTCAGGACTGGTATGCCTGGGTGCATCCCGAGGACCTTCCCGAACTGAGTCGGCGTCTGGAGGACCATGTCGCCGGACGCAGCCCATTGTTACGGCACGAATATCGGATCCGGCAGCGCAACGGACAGTTTCTATGGGTTCTGTTGCGCGGTGTGCTCGAACGTGACGGTTCCGGGACGAGGCGGATCGCGGGCTCGCAGAGCGATATCAGCGAGCGCCAGAGGATGCAACTGGAACTGCAGCATGCGGCGAGCCACGATCCGTTGACCGGCCTGATCAATCGCAGCGAGTTTGGCGTGCATCTGCGCCGGGCGGCGCAGCACCTCGGCAGGCCCGGCGCCCGCCATGCGGCGCTGCTGTTCATCGATCTGGACCGCTTCAAGCTCATCAACGACAGTCTCGGACACGGCGCGGGCGACCAGGTGCTGATGCAGGTGGCACAGCGTCTCAAGGCCTGCCTGCGGCAGGGAGACCAGCTTGCCCGCTTCGGCGGCGACGAGTTCGTTATGTTGCTCGACGATATGGCACATCCAGGAGACGCCGAAGACGTCGCCACCCGGGTGCTGGCGGCCCTGCGTCAGCCCTTGTGTTTCGAAGAGCGGAGCCTGGTGATCAGTGCCAGCATCGGCGTAGCCCGCCTGGCTGCAGGCCAAACGCTCGAGGAAGCCCTGCAGGCAGCGGATCTTGCACTGTACAGTGCCAAGGAGGCGGGCAAGGCGCGTTTCCAGTTGTTCGACGAGCGCATGCAGGAGGTCGCGAACCAGCGGCTACGGATTGAAAGCAATGTACTGCAGGCGCGTCAGCGGGACGAGTTCGAGCTTTATTATCAACCGGTCTATGACATGCGGCCCGGAATGGGGCATTCGCCCGTCGGCTTTGAAGCCCTGTTACGATGGCGCCACGATGGTGAACTGACGCCGCCTGCAGCCTTTATCCCGGTACTGGAAGAATCCGGCGAGATCATCGCCGTTGGTTATTGGGTGTTGCGGCAGGCCTGCGCCAGGCCAGAACCTGGCAACTGGCTGGTCATCCGGACCTTCGCTGCTCGGTGAATCTCTCCGGACTGCAACTTCAGGACGAGTCCTTCTGTGATCTGCTCGGTAAAATACTCGTTGAAACGGGGCTGCCTGCGCACACGCTGATTCTCGAAATAACCGAAAGCCTGCTGCTCGATCAGAGCGGTGCCACGTTGGCAAATCTGCGTGAGCTGGCCGAGCGGGGTGTTCAGATTGCGCTGGATGACTTCGGTACCGGTTTCTGCTCGCTCGGCTATCTGAACCGATTTCCCCTGAACGTGTTGAAACTTGACCGCAGTTTCGTCCATGAAGCGCATGTGGATGAAAAGCAGCGGACCATTTGCAGGGCGATCATTGGCCTGAGCCAGAGCCTGGGGCTGCTAACCGTCGCTGAAGGGGTCGAATGTCCAGAGCAGATGACCTTTCTTCTGGCGGAAGGCTGCGTGCTGGGACAGGGTTACCTGTTCAGGAGGCCATTGGATGCTGCAGCAATGAGCCAGTTGCTTACAGACTGCGCTCCACGAGATCGCTAGAAGTCGCCCCACAACTGCTGAGCGATACTCAGGGCCACCACCGGGGCGGTTTCGGTGCGCAATACCCGAGGGCCAAAGCGGCAGGCAAGAAAGCGTGCCTTTTCGGCCAGAGCGATTTCCTGCGCAGTGAGCCCACCCTCCGAGCCTATCAGCAGCGCAAGGGTGGTTGGGCGTGGCATGTTGGTCAACTGGGTGTCGGTGCGATGGTGCAGCACCAGACGCAGATCGGCTGTAACACTGACCAGCCAGTCATCCAGTCTGACGGGCGCATGGATCACCGGTACTCGGGACCGGCCGCACTGCTCGCAGGCGCTTATCGCGATCTGCTGCCAGTGCGCCTGACGCTTGTCCGCCCGCTCGCCCTGCAGTTTGACTTCGCAGCGCTCGGTGTACAGTGGCGTGATCTCGCTGACACCCAACTCCACGGCTTTCTGTATCGCCCAGTCCATTCGTTCGCCCCGGGACATCGCCTGGCCCAGATGAACCTGGAGTACCGACTCTGCCAGTCCGGGCTCTGGGTCCTGCAATTCCAGGGTAACCGTCTTCTTGCCGACTTCGACCACGGCGCCCGGCCACTCCATGCCGCTGCCGTCAAACAGCCGCACCGGTGCACCCGGTGCGAGCCGCAATACCCGGCCCAGATAATGGGCCAGATCGCCCTCCAGCACCTGGGTCCCGGTCTGCAGCGACATGGGGGCGTGAAAGCGGCTGATGCGCATCGCTGTCAGTCCCGCGTGGCCAGCTGAATGCCTTCCCAGGCAACGCTTGCCAGATGATCGATCTGTTCCGGCGTGATTACGTAGGGGGGCATGAAGTACACCACGCTGCCGAGCGGACGCAGCAGCGCCTCATTCTTCAAACCGTGCTGGTAGACCCGAATGCCCCGACGCTCCTGCCATGGGTAGGGCTCGCGGGTGGCCTTGTCACGGACCATCTCGATGGCCAGCACCATGCCTGTCTGGCGTACTTCGGCGACGTGTGGGTGATCGACGAAATGCTCGGTGGCCTTGCCCATGTGGGCAGCCAGAGCGCGGTTGGCATTGATGGTATCGTTGCGCTCGAGCAGCTCGAGTGTTGCCAGAGCCGCAGCGCAGGCCAGCGGATTGCCGGTATAGCTGTGCGAATGCAGAAACGCCCGCAGGGTGTCGTAATCGTCGTAAAACGCCTGATAGACGGTGTCATTGGTCAGGCACACGGCCATTGGCAGATAGCCGCCAGTCAATGCTTTGGACAGGCACAGGAAATCCGGCGCAATGCCGGCCTGTTCACAGGCGAACAGCGAGCCGGTGCGGCCGAAGCCAACGGCAATCTCGTCGTGGATCAGATGCACGCCGTAGCGATCACAGGCTTCGCGCAGCAGTGTGAGATACACCGGATGATACATGCGCATGCCGCCGGCGCACTGGATCAGTGGTTCGACGATAACCGCGGCGACCTCGTGATGATGTTCAGCCAGCGCCCGCTCCATATGCTCGAACATAAGCCGGCTGTGTTGTTCCCAAGTGCTGCCCGGCTCGCGATCGTAGCAGTCGGGAGACGGCACAGTAATGACTTCCATCAGCAGCGGCTGATAGGTTTCCTTGTAAAGACTCACGTCACCCACTGCGAGGGCAGCCAGGGTTTCGCCGTGGTAGCTATTGCTGAGGGTGATGAACCGCTTCTTTTCCGGCTTGCCGCTATTGAGCCAGAAATGAAAGCTCATCTTCAGCGCTACTTCGATGCAGGAGGAGCCGTTGTCGGCATAGAAGCAGCGGGTCAGCGGTGCTGGCGTCATGGCCACCAGCTTCTCGGACAGCTCGATGATCGGCTGGTGGCTGAATCCCCCGAGAATGACGTGTTCAAGGCTGTCTAGCTGTTGCTTGATCCGCGCATTGATATGCGGGTTGGCGTGCCCGAAGATATTCACCCACCAGGAGCTCACCGCATCGAGGTAGCGGTTGCCTTCGAAATCATGCAGCCAGACGCCCTCGCCCCGCTGCACCGGGATGATCGGCATGAACTCATGGTCCTTCATCTGCGTACAGGGATGCCAGAGTACCGATATGTCACGCTGCATCCAGTCGTTGTTCAGGCCCATTGCGCGTTGCCCCGCTCGAAGGAAAAGCAGGATTGTACCTCAAGCGCGAACAGGTGAGATCAGCGGGTGCCGAAGATCACCATGGTCTTGCCCCTGACTTCGATCAGCCCCTGATCCTCAAGGTTTTTCAGTACCCGTCCGACCATTTCCCGTGAGCAGCCGACGATACGGCCGATTTCCTGGCGCGTAACCTTGATCTGCATGCCGTCCGGGTGGGTCATCGCATCAGGCTGCTTGCAGAGTTCAAGCAGGCTGCCGGCGACCCGCCCGGTCACATCGAGAAAGGCCAGGTTGCCAACCTTGCGGGTGGTAGCGCGCAGGCGGTCCGCCAGTTGCCGACCAACCGCCAGCAACAGATCGGGGTCTCGCTGGCTCAATTCGTGAAACTTCGCGTAACTCATTTCCGCGACTTCGCACTCGGTCTTGGCGCGCACCCAGGCGCTACGATCCTGCTGCGCAGCTTCCGGATCGAACAGTCCCATCTCTCCGAAGAAGTCTCCCTGGTTGAGATAGGCAAGAATCATCTCACGGCCCTGCTCATCTTCGATGAGAATTGTGACCGAGCCCTTGAGTATGTAAAACAGAGTGGAGGAGGTGTCGCCGGCGTGGATGATGGTGCTTCGGGCGCCGAAGCGGCGACGGTGGCAGTGCGCCAGGTAGGCGTCTAGATTCTTGATTCTGGGCTGGAAGGTTGTTGCGACCATTGTGTGTTTCCTGGCAGTGAAGCTGCGGCGGCGTCTGGTTGGGCGTTCCGGTGCTTCTATTCTTTTGATCCTGTCCCTGGATGCGGGGCATCCCCGTAAGCCTCAAGTCGAGACCAAAGACGATTATGTCCAGTTTTTGGCTCGCTGGCCATAGCGGCACGGTGCCTTCGGGGCTGTGCTATTCTGCGCGGCGTTGATGGTCAGTCGCTGGAGCTGCAATGAAAGCACATATCAAATGGGTCGATGGCGCAATGTTTCTCGGCGAATCGGGGAGTGGTCACACATTGGTAATGGACGGCCCACCGGACGCTGGCGGGCGCAACATGGGCGTGCGGCCCATGGAGACCGTACTTATCGGGTTGGGCGGTTGCGCGAGCTACGACGTGGTCAGCATCCTGCGTAAATCACGCCAGGATATCCGAGACGTTCAGGCAGTTCTGGAAGCCGAACGTGCCGACACCGAACCCAAGGTCTTTACTGCGATACACGTTCACTTCATCGTGACGGGAAAGAACCTCAAGGAGGCGCAGGTCAGGCGCGCCGTCGAGCTGTCTGCGGAAAAATACTGTTCGGCCTCGATCATGCTCGGTCGTGCCGGCGTGAAGATGAGCCACGATTACGAGATAATCGAAGTCGACTGAGCCGGAGCGCAAGGATCGCTCACGCCTTGTAGGTCACCTTGGTCATGACCTTCGACAGCAGGGTCATGGCCGCCTTCACCGGCGGCGGAAACACTACCCCACCGGCCGCCAGTGCCTGCGCGCCGTGTTCGATTTCATCCTCGCGCATCTGTTCGAGGATCGCTCGCGATTTGATGTCCTCGTCCGGAAGTCGGTCCAGATGGTCGTCCAGATGACGCTCCACCAGTTGTTCGGTGGCCGCCACAAAGCCCAGGCTGATGCGATCGCTGACCAGTCCGGCCGCTGCGCCCATGCCGAAGGACAGTCCATAGAAGACCGGATTGAATACGCTGGGCTGGCTTCCCAGCTCCTTCAATCGCTGCTCGCACCAGGCCAGGTGATCGATCTCCTCGGCAGCAGCCTGTTCCATCTTCTCGCGGATGTTCGGCAATTTGGCGGTCAGCGCCTGCCCCTGGTATAGCGCCTGGGCGCAGACTTCGCCGGTGTGATTGATGCGCATCAAGCCAGCGATGTGCTTGCGCTCTTCCTCATTCATGGGCACGTTCGCCAGATGCTGGGCAGGCGAAGGGCGGTGGGCCTGTGCCGCGCCTGGCACCAGCGTGCGCAGCGATTGATCGGCCTGCACCAGGAGACGGTCCAGCAGGCTGTAGTGACGGGGTGCGGTCATGGCGTGTACTCCGGAAAGCGATATCACAGTATAACCTCAATGCCAGCCTGAACGCCGCCGAATCAGCCCGGCGGCCAGCCCATCTGGCGTTGTCCGAGCACATGCAGGTGGATATGGTAAACGGTCTGGCTACCCATCTCCTTGCAGTTGAAAACCGTGCGAAAACCCGCCTCGCAACCCAGTTCGAGGGCAAGTTTCTGGCCGACATAGGTCGTGTGGCCAACCAGCAGGCGGTCTTCTTCGGTCATGTCGTTCAGCGTCGGGATGTGCTTTCGGGGAATGACCAGAAAGTGCACAGGAGCCTGGGGGTTGATGTCGTGAAAGGCGACGACCAGTTCGTCTTCGTAGATCTTGCGTGCAGGGATCTTGCCCTCGACAATCTTGCAGAATAGACAATCCACGAACGGCTCCTCGAATGGCGGATTTTGTGCTGTCAGTTTAACCAACCGGCACTAGAATGGAACCTCGTCCTATTCTCATGGAAGAGTGTCATGAAAAACGATGTACACGATCTCGGTTTGCTGCTCGACTCAAGAGCCAAGCTGATACTCATCGAGTCCTGGGAAGAGCAGCGCGTGCTCGAGACCATCGGCGTGCTGGCCATTCGTCGCAACTGTACCTGGCATACCTGGGACCATGTCGACGGGCTCAAGCGGCTTGGATTCGGAGCTGATGTCGCTGGTGGCGACGACATGACCGACCCGCACGCGGCACTGGAGCACATTCGCAAGAGCAATGAACCTGCGCTGTACGTTTTTTGCGACCTCCATCCTTTTCTCGAGGCCCCGCGACTGGTCCGACTGCTCAAATGCATCGCCATGAACCCTGACGAACGAGCGCCGACACTCATTCTCATCAGTCATGCCCTGACGCTGCCAGCAGAGCTCAGCCGGCTCTGTGTGCGCATGCAGTTGAGCATGCCGTCGGACGAGCAGCTGACCACCATAGTGCGGGAAGAGGCTGCGCGCTGGACGGCCCAGAATGAAGGTCGAAGGGTCCGCACGGACAGCGCTACTCTGACCAAGGTGGTACGTAATCTGCGCGGCACCACGCAGGAAGAGGCAAGGATGCTGGCGCGCAAGCTGATCGTCGATGACGGCGCAATTACCGAGGAAGATCTGCCGGCCCTCAATCGCGCCAAATTCGAGCTGCTCGACATGCAGGGCGTGCTCAGCTTCGAACAGGAGACGGCGCGTTTCGCGGATGTGGGCGGGCTGCGGATTTTCCGTCGCTGGCTTGCCGAACGGCAGAATGCGTTTCTCGGTGACAGCAAGCACGACATACCTCGCGGAGTGCTGCTGGTCGGCGTGCAGGGTTCCGGCAAGAGCCTGGCCGCCAAGGCGGTAGCCGGGCTTTGGGGTTTGCCGCTGCTGCGACTCGACATCGGCGCCCTGTACAACAAGTACATCGGCGAGACCGAGCGGAATCTGCGTGAAGCCCTGCAGCTTGCCGATACGCTCGAGCCCTGCGTTCTCTGGATGGACGAGATCGAAAAGGCACTGGGCAGCGACTCGTCCGACCAGGGCGTGTCGCGTCGGCTGCTGGGCACCCTGTTGACCTGGATGGCTGAGCGTCGTAGCCGCGTGTTTCTGGTAGCGACGGCCAACGAGGTTGATCGACTGCCGCCGGAGCTGATTCGCAAGGGGCGTATCGACGAGCTGTTCTTCGTGGATCTCCCCGAGCCATCGATTCGCGAGGACATCTTTCGTATTCACCTGGCGCGTCGCGATCTGGACCCCGGCACCTTCGATCTGGCGTCCCTGGCTGCGGCCAGTGCAGGTTTTGCCGGCGCGGAAATCGAGCAGGCGGTGGTCACAGCGGTTTACGCTGCCGCGGCCCGGCAGGAGCAGGTTCTGCAGCAGGACGTGCTGCAGGCGCTGGCGCAAACGTCGCCATTGTCAGTCGTCATGGCCGAGCGGATCAACGCCCTGCGCCAATGGGCGCAGGGTCGCACGGTAATGGCCGACTGATCAGAAGGGTTTGACGACCACCAGCACGACGATGGCAATCAGTGCGAGCACCGGCGCTTCGTTGAACCAGCGAAAGTAGACGTGGGAGCGCTGATTGCGGTCCTGTGCGAATTGGCGCAGATGCCACGCACAAACAAAGTGGTAAGCGATCAACGCGGCGACCAGCATCAGTTTCGCATGCATCCAGCCCTGCTGCATCCAGGCCGGAATCAGGGCCAGCATCCAGACGCCAAGGCCCACCACCACCAGCATCGAAGGCGTCATGATCCCCCGATACAGCTTGCGCTCCATGATCTTGAAACGTTCCCGGCTGATTTCGTCTTCGGCCGCAGCGTGATAGACGAACAGACGCGGCAGGTAGAAGAGGGCGGCGAACCAGGTGACTACCGCAACGATGTGAAAGGCCTTTATCCAGAGATACACGGGGTTGTCCTGTGTTCGAGAAAACCAAGATTGTCCGGTTCGCTGGCAATTTCCGCCAGCGCTTTTATGATAGGGGCCTATTTCCCATGTTCAACCGGTTTAGGATGTACTCATGATCAAGGTCGGCATTGTAGGCGGAACCGGATATACCGGCGTGGAACTGTTGCGTTTGCTGGCAGTGCACCCCGAAGCGCATGTCGAGGTGATCACGTCCCGATCCGAGGAAGGCGTGCGAGTCTGCGATATGTACCCGAACCTGCGCGGGCATTACGACGAGTTGCGCTTCAGCATCCCGGATACGCAAAAGCTCGGTGCCTGCGACGTTGTCTTCTTCGCTACCCCCCACGGTGTTGCCCATTCGATGGCTGCCGAGTTGCTGGCAACCGGCACGCGCATCATTGACCTGTCGGCTGACTTTCGTCTGCGTGATGCTGACGAATGGGGGCGCTGGTATGGCCAGCCACACGGTGCACCCGAACTGCTCACCGAAGCGGTTTACGGGCTGCCCGAGGTGAATCGTGAGGCCATCCGCAATGCGCGGCTGATTGCGGTTCCGGGTTGCTACCCGACCGCTACCCAGTTGGGCTTCCTGCCGCTGCTCGAGGCGGGCATTGTCGATGCGTCACGTCTGATCGCCGACTGCAAGTCGGGCGTCAGCGGTGCCGGCCGCGGCGCCAGTGTGGGCTCACTGCTCGGAGAGGCGTCGGAAAGCTTGAAAGCCTATTCGGTCAAGGGGCACCGCCATCTGCCCGAAATCAGCCACGGACAGACTATCCGCCATCACCCCGAACAGGGCTTCAGTGTCCAGATCGGCGCACCAGCACTCCTTGCAGAACTGACAGGAATCGATGTTATCACCGACTTCCGCAGTACCGATGTCGCGGCGGGCGGCGAGGGAGCGCCCCTGGTTCCGGCGTTTCATCATTGGCTGCTGGCAGATCCTGTACTACAGCGGGTACTGGTCAACATAGGCGGGTTCGCCAATCTGACGCTGCTGCACCCTGGCAAACCCGTGACCGGTTTCGACAGTGGCCCTGGGAATGTATTACTCGATGAATGGGTTCAGACGCATCTGGATCAACCCTATGACGCAGGCGGAGAGTGGGCGCACCAGGGCAAGGTTATCGATAACCTCCTCTCCGCGATGCTGGCCGACCCCTATTTTTCACGCACTGCACCCAAAAGTACCGGGCGTGAATACTTCAACGGCGAGTGGCTTGGCAAGCAGTTGAGCCAGCTGCCCGAGCATCCGCTACCTGCAGATGTGCAGGCCACGCTGCTCGAACTCACAGCGATCAGCATCGCCAACGCAGTGAAAGCTACTGCGCAAGGGTGTGACGATCTGTACATATGTGGTGGCGGAACGCGGAACACTCATTTGATGAACCGAATCCAGGCCCTTCTGTCGCCACTTCCGGTCTGCTCGACCGAACGCATCGGAGTAGATCCGGACTGGATGGAGGCAATGGCATTCGCGTGGCTGGCATGGCGCAGGCTTACCCGTCAGCAGGGCAATCTGCCGGCTGTTACAGGCGCTGGCGGCGAACGAGTACTGGGCGCTCTGTATTGCGGACCCCGATCAGACTGAGAAGGACGACCCACACCCACAGGTAGTGGCCGCATTCGGGTTGTTGATCACAAAGCGCGACCCCTCGAGGCCTTCCAGGTAGTCGACTTCGGAACCCGCAAGATACTGAAAGCTCATCGGATCGACCAGCAGACGAACACCCTGGCGTTCGACGACGGTGTCATCTTCTGCCATCTCGTCATCGAAGGTGAAGCCATACTGAAAACCGGAGCACCCGCCACCGGTGACGAATACCCTCAAACTGAGCCGTTCATTACCCTCTTCCTCGATCAGCGCACGGACCTTCTCGACGGCGTTGTCGGAAAAGATCAGAGGTGTGGGCGTGAAGACTTCGGCGGTCGACATAGAATCTCCGGCAAGAGGGATAGCGCTGACATCAGACCCGACATTATCATTATCCCGACTCTTTTGGTCAACTATTCTTGCGCCAACTGACCCAGTGCCGGCGGCGTTACCTCGAGCAGCTCGCCCCCCGCGTGGTAATGGAGTTTACCGCTGATCTGTGCGCCCATGACCGTCTCCAGGAAACGGTAATGCAAATCGCCGGTAATGCGCGCTTTGGCGTCCAGCTCGAGATGCTCGCTGGCGTGCACGTCGCCAACCACTTCACCGTTTATGAATATGCTCGGCGCCCGGATGGTTCCTTCGACGCGACCATGTTCGCTGAGGCGAACAAGCCCGTGCTCAGCGAATATGTTTCCCACGACTCGACCGTCCACCTGTACAGCACCATTGAAATGCACATCGCCGCGCACCTCGGTTTCCTGTGCGATGATGGTGGTCTTGCCACTGAACTGGCTGATATCAGCCTTGCGGTGCTTGTCTGCTCCCCACATCAGGGTCTTGCTCCTGTCACGTTCCAGTCGAAGATCTGTTCGACGAGTTTCTTTCCATTGTTCTCGGCACGCAGCGTCACCTGCCTCGGCTCGAAGCCCTCGGGCAGCCGCAACTCGGCCTCTTCTGCGGTGCTCGGTACGACCTGAAAATAGCGGAAATCCAGAGGAATGCCGACGCCCTTCGCGAGTCCCGTCATGTCCGCCAGCGACAACTCGACCGACTTTCCGTCCTGGATCCCTTCCACCTGCAGAAACAGTTCAGCCTGGGTCGTCTCTTCCTCACTGCCGACCCGACTGACCATTACCTTGTAGCGAAACACCCGCGCTTCGTCGGTCTCGGCAAGCTCAAACGCCTGAACGCGAAGGCCCGGCACCATGGCGTTCGGAGCCAGCGCGCCACGGTAGGTCGCCAGATCCTGCTGCAGGCGGAACAACTGCTGTTCGAGATCGCCGATAACACTCTGACTACCGAGCAGGGATTCATGCGCAACCAGCAAATCGACCTGAATCTGCTGATACCGCTCCCGGGTCTCCAGCAGTTCACGCTCCAGCTCAGCCTGATTGCGCAATAACACGCTGTGCTCTCGCGCCATCTGGGCCTGGGAGCGCAATCCCGCATCCCAGCCCAGCCATCCCGCGGCAGGTATTGCCAGGAGCACAATCACAGTAGCTATCCGGCGCCGCAGCTGGCTCCACCGGGTTTCGCCGGGCACGACTACCAGTTTATGCCCGCCACGCAGCGGGACCCGGCGCCGCCGTTCGCGCATCAAGGCATGAGCGCCGGGTGCGCCAGACCCATTGTTTCATCCAGGCCCAGGGCAATATTCATGTTCTGCACCGCCTGACCAGACGCGCCCTTGACGAGATTGTCTATGACCGACAGCACTACTACCTGATCGCCCCCCTGGGGCCGATGCACCGCCAACCGACAGACATTGGCGCCGCGCACGCTGCGGGTTTCCGGATGACTACCGGCCGGCATGACGTCGACAAAGGGTTCATTGGCATAACGCTCTTCGTACAATGCCTGCAGGTCGGCATCCGTAGTGGTGAGCGTGGCGTAAAGCGTCGAGTGAATCCCGCGAATCATGGGCGTCAGATGGGGCACGAAGGTCAGGCCAATGCCCCCCC
>ENA-OOPG01000013-OOPG01000013.1-human-oral-metagenome-genome-assembly--contig:-NODE-13-length-16830-cov-18.390648_pt1 | contig 16830 bp, 17 predicted proteins | sample MGYA00245264_ERZ501137 | MGnify/ENA primary metagenome ERZ501137 (study PRJEB25959, sample SAMN05334990) | human oral metagenome | host: human-associated | place: USA: California | collected... | reverse complement strand
CGGCGGGTCTGTTTACGTTTGCCAGCGTATTCTGCGTCAGCGAAGCTCATCTGTTTCATGCGGTGGTCTCGAAAAAGGTGCTGTGCCATTTTACCTTTTTGGAAAGTCTTTTTCAGAGCTTCCCTAAAGCAAATCGAGCAGTATCAAACCCAGCTCCAGCAGTACGAAAACCAGCTACAGAACACCATGGCCCCGGCCGCGTATATCTGGGACCAGGCTACCCGCACGATGGACAACCTGCGTTCAGCAATGAACACCCTGGATTACTACCAGACCCAGCTCGGCAGCCTGGATGCCTATCTCGGCAAGTTCCAGGACGTGGCCTACTACCGTGGCTCGCCGTGCTTCAACGCCACCGGTGGTTGCACAGAGGCCGAATGGGCAGCCATGAACGCGAACCGCCGCCTGGCGAGCGAAAGCCAGAAGCGCGCCAATGATGACCTGTTCCATACCCTGAAACAGCAGCAGGATGCGCTGCAATCAGACGCCCGCACACTGGAACGTCTCCAGCACAGCGCGCAGGGTGCGGACGGACAAATGCAGGCCCTCGGCTATGCCAACCAGCTTGCCAGCCAGCAGGCCAATCAGCTCTTGCAGATGCGCGCCATGTTGCTTGCGCAGCACCAGGTCATTGCAACACGGATGCAAGCCGAGGCCGACCTCGATGCGAAGCAACAGGCTGCCCATGCCGCTTCCACCGAATCGCGGATAGCGCCGACCAACAGTCCCAAGAACTGGCTCGAACTGGCCCGCTGACAAGGAGAGGCACCCATGAACAAATTCACCATTCCGATGCTGGCAGGCTTCCTTCTCGCCATCACTGGCTGCGACAACACCCCACCCGCCCCGACCATGCCGGAGGTGAACGATGCCAACTGCCAGATGGGAGAGATCATGAAGATCCAGGACAAGGCAACTCGGGAGACATTTGCCGGGTTGTGCTCGCGCCGGCCGGCAGGCAGCGGCATTGCCCCCACAGAGCAGCCGCTTAACTGGCTGGAGTTGACCGAGCCGCAAGATCGGGAGGGCAACTGATGAAGACCATGACTAGAGCAATCCTGAGCGGCGGAGTCCTATTGCTGCATTCGAGCCTCGCCAGTGCAAACCTGACCAACCAAGGGATTCTCGACCAGGTAGTAACCGATTACGCCACCCGAGCAGCCAGTTGGCAGCACGTGATTATCGATGCTGCGTCGTGGCTGTTCTGGACGCTGGTGGTGATCTCGATGGTCTGGACGTTCGGAATGATGGCCTTGCGCAAAGCAGACATTGGCGAGTTCTTCGCGGAGCTGGTCCGTTTCATCATCTTCACTGGCTTCTTCTGGTGGCTGCTGGTCAATGGGCCGGCGTTTGCCAACTCGATCATCCAGTCATTGGCCAGAATCGGTGAGCAGGCGGCTGGCGTGTCCTCGGTCACGCCGTCCGGCATCGTCGATGTGGGCTTTATGATCTGGAAGCAGGCCATCAATAACCTGTCGGCCTGGTCGCCCGTCGATAGCCTGGTGGGTGCCGTATTGAGTGCCGCAATCATGCTGCTTCTGGCCCTTGTCGCCATCAACATGCTGATGATGCTGATCGCAGCCTGGCTGCTGGCCTATGCCGGCATCTTCTTCCTGGGTTTCGGCGGATCGCGTTGGACCTCTGACATGGCGATCAACTACTACAAAACCGTCCTTGGCGTTGCCGTTCAGATCATGACAATGGTGCTGCTGGTTGGCATTGGTAACGACATGCTGTCGACGTTCTACACCAGGATGAACCAAAACGTGCTCAACTTCGAAGAGCTGGGCGTCATGCTGGTGTTCTGCATGGCGTTGCTGTCACTGGTTAACCGAGTGCCACCGATGGTAGGCGGGATCATCACAGGTTCCGGCATCGGATCTGCCGGCGGCATCGGCAACTTCGGTACTGGAGCTGCGGTAGGTGCCGTTATGGGAGCGGCAGGAATGGCAGCGGGTGCGGCAAGCATGGCAGGTTCTGCCGTCATGGGTGGTGCGGCAAATCTGGCGGGTGGCGGTACAGCCATCAAGGCGGCGTTCGACAAGGCACAAGCCTCGATGTCGAGCGGGAGCGACATGCCCAGCATGGGAGGAATGTCGAACAGTAGTCCTGGCGGCACTGGTACCAACGCCGGCAGTGACGGCAATGCCGGCAGCAGCCCGTTCGCCCAGGCAGCCGGGTTTGGTGGCAGCTCAGAAAGCGGCGCAAAGCGGGCTGTTAGCCTGGCGGCCGGCACGGCGGGCAACCTGGTCAAGGGCATCGGCTCGATGGCCGCCGAGAAGTTCAAGGATCGAGTCGCGGATACACCCGGCGGTCGCCTGGCGTCATCACTGGGTGCTAGCACCCCGTCATTCTTGGGCAATAGCTTGGCCGGCTCTGGCGTAGAGACAAACACGCCGAGCACGAAACATGACTAGGAGATGTACTTATGTGACGACAAACACCCGGTCACGTAGGCCCTCCACATCGTCATTCTTGACAGTAATCTTGCGGTATTGACGATGTTAGTGCATAGTCAATACACCGTAATTGAGAGGATGCGGGATGGAACAGCAAACCAATTTCACCTGCCGCGTCGATGCTGACCTTAAGCAGGCCTTCCTGAAAGCAGCCAAGGCAAACGACCGACCTGCTTCGGTGTTGATCCGAGATTTCATGCGTGAGTACGTGCAGCTGGCAATGCAAGGCCAACAAGCGAGCCTGCCTTTTGACAGCAGTACTCACGACCGAAAGAGGTTGGCTCTTTGAGCAGAACTAGATGTGAGAACTTAAGCAAGGCGGCGCATTTGCGCCGCCTTGCTTATAGGTAACACAGAGATTAAGACAGCAGGAAATCCTCAAATGCTGGCATAGCTGGGTATGAATGCTTTGAAGAGCAGCGCCTCGAGCGTCCAGAGGCGATCTCAAGCCCGGCAGCACGTAAAACGACTAACCGGCCGGCGGCAACCGGCCGGTTAGTCTAACCACAACCTGCCTTTCAAGGAGGCATAGCGATGGCTGCGAATACTTTACATGACCGAAGAACAAGATCCAGGTCTGGACAACCAGACAGAGGGCGACGAGCTACCCGAAGAGAACGGCGCGGATGATGTTTCACTCCGGCCCGGCCCGAACGCCGACGATCAGGCAGACATTGAGCAATACATCAGTGCAGAAGTGCGGGCACTTTATGACGTGTACAGCTACCGACACGCGGCGGCCATCTTGGCAACATCCTTTCCTGATGAGCTGGCCGAGATCGAACGGGCGTTGCTCGGTTTCCGGATCACTACTCGGGACATTGGAACGCCAGGGGGCAATGAATCAGACATGCCGAAGAAGTATTCGCGCACGTTGCGGCCTGCTGGCTGGGTCGAAGCCCGTATCCAAGGTGATCTACTGGTGAGAATGCAGGAGTACGACGAGGAAGTTTTGCCGAGTGGGAAAAACCGCAAGACCAAACGATCAGACTCGACGCCTCGGGTCATCGAAAACTTCATCGACGGCCACAAAATCGACTACGTGAAAGGTCGCGTTGCCTTCGACCTGGAATGGAACTCAAAGGATCAGACCTTTGACCGCGATCTGTACGCGATGCGTGCCTTCCATGAGTGCGGGCTGATTAGCCTGGGCGTCATGGTCACACGCAGCGAGAAACTAAACCCTGTTTTTGAAGTGGTGCCGCAATTGAACAAGGCCGGAGAACCTGAGCTATTCAAGTCAGGCAAGAAGGCAGGCCAGCCCAAGTCGGTACGGGCCAAATACGGCGCTAGTACCACATGGATGGGCAAACTGCTATACCGGCTCAATGCTGGCCGGCATGGTGGCTGTCCAATCCTGGTGTTCGGCATCACGCCAAAGCTGATAGAGGACTGGAACCAAACATGACAACCAAGAACGCCGATACAGCACTATCAGAGGCTGGGCAAGACCTGCTGAAACTGCATGGTGATAAGCAGTTTTCAACAATCCTTGCGGATCCGCCCTGGCAGTTCCAGAATCGGACAGGTAAAGTCGCGCCCGAGCATCGCCGCTTGTCCCGTTACGGCACGATGAACCTAGCTGAAATCATGGCGCTGCCTGTGGAGCAACTGGCCGCCGATACCGCGCACCTTTACCTGTGGGTTCCTAATGCCCTGCTGCCGGAGGGTATCAAGGTGCTGGAGGCCTGGGGCTTCTCGTACAAAAGCAATATAGTCTGGCACAAAATCCGAAAGGATGGTGGCTCTGACGGTAGAGGCGTTGGCTTCTATTTCCGTAATGTCACGGAGCTGGTTCTATTCGGTGTTCGCGGTAAGAACGCCAGGACGTTGCAGCCGGGCAGAACACAAGTGAACTACCTCGCCACTCGCAAACGCGAACACTCGCGCAAGCCAGACGAGTTTTATGACATTGTTGAGTCTTGCAGCCCTGGGCCTTACCTAGAGTTATTCGCACGAGGCCCGCGTGAAGGTTGGTCAGTGTGGGGAAACCAATCAGACGACTACTATCCAGATTGGCCAACGTACTCTAACCACTCGCAGGTGGATAGGTCAGCCGCCTCAAGTGGCGGACAAATATCAATAGGCTTAGCTGCTGCTCCAGCATCAGATTAGCCGAGCGGAGCCATGGGGAGCGGGCATCTACAGCGTAGACTACCACTCCCAAATGGCCTGTGGGCCGAGCCATATCAAGGACCGAAGGATGTTTGAAAACTTTCCAGACAACCCTGTAGTTTGGCTCATGAGCAGTTTAACCTGCCTGCTGGTGATATACCGCAGCTCGAAGTTGAGTAAAAATACTATAATTATTTCGGCAAACACGCCGAGGAGGTCGTTTTCCGATAACAGGATATCCCCCATGAAGCATAAAGCGTTTCAACCATAAAAATGAAAGCCTACAGCTCGACCCAACTGGCTGCTTTGACTCGACTTTTCTCCGCCACTGTTTACCGTGAGATGGCGAAGAAGGGAAGCTCAGGGTTGTTCAGTCGACTGCTAAAACAAACCAGCCTATTTGAACAGGCCAGTCCAGACGCGACTGTCGGTAACGCCTTCGATTCAGCTTTTGAGGTTTTAAAGGTCGCAGGGCATCGTGACGAGTATATCTACAGGGCAGCAATCAGTAAGAAAGTCTTGATGGGCACACACTCGCTCCGCACAGCCTCTATGCTTAACGAATTCCGTGTAGGCAACAGCAAAGCAGATCTTGTCATCTTGAATGGCACGGCAACTGTCTATGAAATAAAGTCTGAGCGAGACTCACTTGCGCGACTCGCCAAACAGGTGGATGACTACAAACGAGTTTTCGCAAAAGTTAATGTAATCGCTAGCGAAGCCCATATCGAAGGCGTTCTGGAAACAGTACCAGGCGATGTTGGAGTAATGTGCCTCTCGAGAAGATACCAGATCACGACTGTTCGGGAGGGATTAGAGTGCCCGGCACGAATCTGTCCAGAAACTGTATTCGAATCTTTGCGCATAGCCGAGTGCATCACAATTTTACAGGCGATGGGCGTGACAGTGCCGGAAGTACCTAATACACAGAGACATTCAGAGATGCGAGCCCTCTTTGCTAGGTTAGACCCCGTGACGCTGCATGCAGAGATGGTACAAACGCTTAAGCGCACTAGAAACCTGTCTTCGCTAAGTAACTTTGTTCATAGTTTGCCCAAATCTTTGCAAGCTGCGGCGCTGTCTGTATCGGTTCGCCCTTCAGACCGTCCGAAACTGATTGAAGCTATTGCGACCCCTCTGCATACAGCTATAACCTGGAGCTGACTAACGCATGTATTATCCTTATTTCCGCGGAAAACAATTTGAACTAATAACTATCCGCGAGCTGGCAGAGTTGCTCGCAAGAAAAAACTTTATCCCCGTGATCGAGCCAGTACGCGAATCGCTCGGCGGCCTCAAGAAGGCCTTGAAAGCCGTATGTGATGCCGGAGGTCGCGCAATTGTTATCGTAAACCCTTATCATGGTGATCATCAGGAAGATGGAGCAAACATCTCTGGGCTTCTTCAAGAAGACTTTAAGGATGCTGATAATATTTCTGCCGGAATCCTTCTGCGTAATGACATGGCGGTCGACGCGGTAATAGCTTGCTACCAGCAGCATATTGATCACCATCCTGTTCTAATTCATGCGGGCTTTACGGCACCCAAAGTGTTGGCGGTTGAACTGGGGGACCGCATGCCAGAGCTCACCAATATCTTTATAGAAGATCACGCCAACACACTTTACCGTAAGCATTTCGACGGCAGCACCCGCATCTTGGTTCGCGACGGCTTTAAACGTCGCAAAAATTCAGAGTTCGCCAAGATTCCAATCGAGGAATTCTCCGAGCTGCATTTGACTTTCCAGAGCGATCTAGGGATGAACGGCTTTGGCGACTTCCTGGTGGTTGGCGATTCTTATTCCGATGGCGGCGGCCCCGCCTATGCCGTCGCAATTCATCTGACTTTCATTGATCCAGATGCTGATGAAGTGATGTACATTTATCACTTCGTCTCTACTACCAATGACACTCCGACTGATCCCGCCGGGAAGTTTGCCCAAGCCTTGGAGAAGTTGATTGAAAAATTGGATAGCGGCACATCCCACATTCTCAATACCGAGGCGATCCAAGAGTTCCGCAGCCTCCATGCTAAGGGCCATTTCCCAGGTCTTGGCTACGTCAAAAAGCTCTCGATGAAACATCACATCGAGACCCTTGCTGCTTATCTCGATTGAGCAGTATGGCTAAACGTTTTTGCTGCCCAGAATGCTTTGACGATCGAGCTCTACGCGATGAGCTTTTCCCTTCGCTTGACCCGGACTACGGAACATGCAGCTTCTGCGGAACCGCTGGCACTCAGCTCGTAGAGCCCAGCAGGCTGGCTAACTATTTCGAACTGCTTGTCAATGTCTACGAACCCAATGAGGAAGGGAGGTTGTTGGTCGAATGGATGAAGGAGGACTGGCAGCTCTTTAGCCATCAGCGCATGGACATAGCCCACGCTAAAGAGCTGCTCGGTGAGATTCTCGATGACGGCGAGATTGTCCGGCGCAGGTTCGTCCCTTCAGCAAGTTATATCAGCGAAGGTCTCGCGCAGTGGGACAAGCTCCGCGACGAGATGATGTATGCTAATCGCTGGTTTCTCGATGTTGCCATTGACCTAGATCGCCTGCGCCAACTACTAGACATGCTTCTGGCCTCAGCATTACCCCAGCAGTGGTATCGTGCTCGAATCCGTACTGAAGGCACAAACTTTCCAATCGATCAGATGGGAGCGCCTCCGAAGCGACGATCGTCACATGGCAGGGCCAATCCAGCGGGCATTCCTTACCTCTACCTAGGGTCGCTTCCCGATACAGCCGTTGCTGAGGTCAGACCCCATACTGGTGAGCTTGCTTGTGTCGCTGACTTCACAATTCCCGAGATCAAAGCGGTGGATTTGCGTAATCCGCGCAAACTCGTTTCGCCGTTCATCCTAGCGGACGCGAGTGAAATCGGCCAGCTACGTGCCGACTTGCCTTTTCTTGAGCGCCTGGGAGATGAGCTGACGCGACCGATTCAGCCGTCAGGGGCAGCAATCGACTATATTCCTAGCCAGTATCTTTGTGAGTTCATTAAAAAGAGCGGATTTGACGGTGTCGTCTATCGCAGCTCCGTGAGCGACGGCATCAATCTTGCGCTTTTTAATCCCGCACAGGCTATTGGCGGGGTTGTGACTCTATACAACGTGACAAAGGTGGTAGTCCAAGTAACTGCGGGAGAAGTTGTCACGCTTGAGTAAGTGGCCCGCCCACACACCATACTAATACCGATACGGAAGAGCATAATGAAGCCGCAAATGGACCACCAAGAGGAGCCATTTTTCCTATCAGAGGAGGTTGAAGCCGAGCTTATAGCAACAGGTTATGAGTTTGAGCCGCCGAACCATGCGCGCACGGTTCACTCCTCACACATGAGCCAGACTAACGGCTCTTCGATGCAGTAGATGGAGATCCAACCACGCACCCAACTGTCAAGGAATCCTTGTCAGTTGGATCTGAGCCTGCCGATGGCAGTAGTCAAGGAATCCTTGACGACTCAAATGGCCACCAGCGAAGCGCGGCTGACTGTACTGAAAAGCAGGCGAAATCAGTACAGTAGTGGTACACTCACCCGTTCTGGCCATCTTCGCAAAATTACGCTAACCTACTGTCACGTAAATACTTTTAGCTTTCCTGGCTTACGGTAGATTACCCCTGATTTTGCTGGGTTTGCAGCATTGCGTGCAAACTCATAATCGCTTGGTCGTAGGTTCAAGTCCTACTGGGCCCACCACTCTCCGCATCCTGACAGCCCCCTGTTTGCGTCACAGCCAGTCACTGCGCGTTCGGCAGCTCACTGAACCCCTGCCTTCCCCGGTAGTCGCAAAGTAATACCCAGCGACCTTGTCCGGAGCCATCAATGACCTTTTCCCTGGCAGCCCGTTGCCAACGTACCGGCCAGATAGGCATAGCTGCGACCACTGCCGTACAGTCGGTCGGCAAGCTGGCCTGCCATGCCATTCCCAATGTCGGCGCCTTTGCGGCCCAGGCGCTACTCAATCCCTATCTGGCATATGACGGACTGCGCTTGTTGCAGGCCGGTGCAAGTGCTCAGGAGGCCTTGGAGCGCGTAATCGCGGTTGACCCGAATGCCGAGCAGCGTCAGGCCGGAGTGGTTGACAGCAAGGGGCGCGTGGCGGCCTGGACCGGAAAAGAAAACATCCCCTGGGCCGGGCAGCGCTCCGGACGCCATTTCACCACCCAGGGCAACCGGCTCGTCGGGCCCGAGGTTCTGGAACGGGTAGTCGATAGCATGCATGCTACCGAGCACCTGAGCCTGGCCGAACGCCTGGTGATAGCATTGCAGGCCGGTGCCGCTGTCGGTGGCGACCGCGAGGGTGAGCATTCGACCAACGTGATGGTCTTCGGTGAGGAGGAGTATCCATTATGCGACATTCGGATCGACGAGCATCAGGACCCGATGAGCGAGCTGGGCAGGCTGTACCGGCTTTACGAGAAAGAGATTCTGCCCAACGTACTGAGGATGCCCAAGCGCTCCGAGATGCCCCGACCTGACAGCAGCGGCCTCTCCGGTCCAGGTCCAGCGACCACACGCTGAGCAGAGCTTCTGGGGTGCCCACAAACGAACATGACGCACACCCCGACCAGAGGTTAACCTTATGCAATCCTACGCTGCCCGGAGCCCCCATGAAGCGCACCCTGATACTGCTGCTGAGCTTTTCGATCCTGTCCGTCGCGCAGGCTGAAGAAGTTGCCGAGCGCGTCGAACCCTGGACGCTGAACGATCAGTTCGATCAACCCTACAACTTCGATGCCAGCGAGCGCGTCATGCTGATCGCGGCGAGCAACGGCGCAGCCAAACTGGTGGACGAGGCAATCAAGAACAAGCCAGAGGGCTGGCTCGCGGAGCGGCAGGTGGTCTACATAGCCGACATTACGCATGTCCCGCGGCTGGTTGCCAACCGAGTACTGGTACCCTCGATGCGTTCGGCCAGTTACCGCATCCTGCTGGACCGCGACGGCGAGGTAGCCAGCCGCTACGTGGAGGATCGCAAGCCTGTGCAGTGGCTCACCCTTGAACGGGGCGAGATCGCCGGGCGCTTGCGTTTCGACTCTGCCGATGCGCTGCGCCTGGCGCTTGAAGCTCTGGAAGTGGTGCAGGCATCGGCACCGTCACAGCCTGCGACGGATTGACCCTGCACGCCATGAACTGGGCGCGCTAGAATGCCAGCACGTCACCCGGAGGCCTCGACATGAGCCTATTGACCAACAGCGTAGTATTTTTCGCGACCCTCGCGGGCATGGAGATTTTCGCCTGGTGGGCCCACAAGTACGTGATGCACGGTTGGGGATGGGGCTGGCACAGGTCGCATCATGAGCCGCGCACCGGGTTGTTCGAGAAAAATGATCTTTATGCGGTCGTATTTGCCGGGATAGCAATAGCACTGATCGCTCTGGGCACCGCGGGATGGCATCCAATCGAATGGATAGGTGCCGGGATGACGGCTTACGGGATGCTCTACTTCCTGGCGCACGACGGGCTGGTGCACAGGCGTTGGCCGCTGCGTTACGTTCCTCGCCGGGGTTATCTGAAGCGGCTGTATCAGGCACATCTGATGCACCATGCCGTGCACGGCCGCGAAGGTTGTGTGTCCTTCGGCTTTCTTTACGCTCCCTCGATCTCCAGGCTTCGGCAACAGCTACGCGACCTGCATGACGGTCGCCTGGCCAGAGGTGACGAACTCAGCGCGGACGCTGATAAAGGGCCGGGCGCGGCCTAGCCGTTCGCCTGCGAGCCGTCAGCACCACCCAGTACCCTTGGGCAGCGAGCCGGAGCTTGTCGGCGCGGCTGGTGAAGGTACGACTGTTCCAGGCGTCAGCACCCCGCTCAACCACCCTGACCCCGATCTGCCGATAGACCCCATGGGCCGTCGCGACCGCCCATGCCGAGCGAAACGGCAAGGCAGGCAATCCGTCCAGTGCCGAAGAATAATAGGGTTCGGCAAGCTCGATCAGCCGTCTGGCCAGTATCGCCAGGGACGCGCGGTGCCGCTCGGCGGCTAGCTCTGAAGGCGCGATGGCAAACTCATCAAGCCATTGCGAAGGCAGATAACAGCGCCCGATGGCGGCGTCCTCGACGATATCCCGGGCAATGTTGGTCAGTTGAAAGGCGATACCCAGGTCACAGGCACGATCAAGCGTTGCCGCATCACGCGCGCCCATGATGATCGCCATCATCACCCCAACGACCCCGGCCACGTGATAGCAGTACTCGAGCGTATCGTCGATACCCCGATACTCACGATCCTCCACGTCCATAGCGAACCCGCGCAGATGATCGAGGGCGTACCGCTGTGGTATCCGATGCTTCAGCGCCACCTCCTGAAAGGCTGCGAACGCCGGATCGGTCGCGGGCTCGCCGGCAAAGGCGCTCTGGGTGGCGGCCACCAGTTCGGCCAGACGCTCGCTGGCGGGAGTCTGAATAGCGGGCGACCGCCCCATCCCGAGCAGTTGTCCGTCGATCACGTCATCGCAGTGTCTGCACCAGGCGTAAAGCAGCACGGCGCTGCGTCGGGTATCCGGCTCGAACAGCCGGGACGCTGCGGCAAAGCTTTTGGAGCCGGCGCGAATGGTCTGGGTGGCATGATCCGCCAGCGCCTGGGACATCAATCGAGCTCCTCCAGCATAAGCCCCGCAGTTGCCTTGGCGGAACCGACCACGCCCGGGACACCTGCACCCGGATGGGTGCCCGCACCCACCAGATACAGATTGCGAATAACCTCGTCCCTGTTGTGTGGGCGGAACCAGGCGCTCTGGGTCAGGATCGGCTCGAGGGAGAAGGCGGAACCCAGATGGGCGTTGAGCTCGTCACGGAAATCCGCCGGAGTGAAGTGCCTGCAGGTCACCAGGTTGGCCCTGAGGTCCTTGATATAGTAGCGCTCCAGATATTCGAGTATGCGATCACGGTAGCGCGGCCCTTCCACCTCCCAGTTGATCGGCGCATTGCCCAGATGAGGTACCGGCGCCAGCACGTAATGCGCACTGCCGCCAGGTGGCGCCAGACTGGGATCGGTCACGCAGGGTGCGTGCAGATACAGTGAGAAGTCATCGGCGAGGGTTTCCCCCTTGAAGATCTCGTCGATCAGTTCGCGGTACCGGGGACCAAAACACACCGTATGGTGCTGCAGGTTTTCCGGGACCTTGTTCAGGCCAAAATAGATGACAAACAGCGACATGCTGAAGCGTTTGCGCTTGAGTGCGTTGGCATTGCGCGGACCGCGAGGGTGCCCCTTGAGCAGCCGGTCGTAGGTGTGCACCACATCCGCATTGGAGGCCAGCGCGTCGAGTTCGAAACGGCGCCCGTCCTTGAGGATGACCGCGCGGGCCAGATCGCCGCGCGCCTCGATATCCGCCACCTCGGCATTCAGCTCCAGCTTGCCACCAAGGTCTTCGAAGTATTTCACCATACCCTGAACCAAAGCTCCGGTTCCACCGCGTGGAAACCAGACCCCCCATTCCCGCTCCAGGGCATGGATGAGGGTATAGATGGATGAGGTGGCAAAGGGGTTGCCGCCAACCAGCAGCGAATGGAAGGAAAAGGCCTGGCGCAGATGCGGATCCTGAATGAAGTGCGACACCATGCTGTACACACTGCGCCACGCCTGGAGCCGCGCGAGCTGCGGAGCTGCACTTATCATGCTGCGAAAAGACAGGAACGGAACCGCGCCGAGCTTGAGATAACCTTCCTGAAAAACCTCCCTGGAGTAGGCCAGAAAGCGGCGATATCCCTCAACATCGGCAGGGTTGCGCTCTGCGATCTGCCGGTCCATTTCAGCCTGGTCGTTGGCATAATCGAAGGCCGGCCCATCCTCCCAGCAGAGTCGATAGAAAGGTGCAACCGGCAACAGCTCGACGTACTCGTCCATGCGCTTGCTGCCGAGCGCGAAAAGTTCTTCGAGCGCGGAAGGGTCAGTAATCACCGTGGGGCCGGCATCGAAGATGAAGCCCTGATCCTCGTACACATAGGCACGGCCACCAGGCTTGTCACGTTTCTCCAGCAGCGTCGTTTGGTAGCCTCCGGCCTGCAGGCGAATCGCCAGAGCCAGTCCGCCGAAGCCGGCACCGATGACGACGGCGTGCTTGGTTGCCTTCATGGTCAAATCCTTATCTGCTGTGGGGTCACGGAAACCGCCGCCCTGGCTGCAGCCAGCAAGGGTACCGGCGGCTTGCCGGAGAGGATGCGCAGCTTGTCCGGCACGCTCAGGCGACCGGCGTAAAAGCGCTGAATCAGGCCAGCGGGAAGCCCGTAGAATCGCTGCATGACCCGCCAGCGGTCCTGCGGGCGACCAGCCAGAAACAGCATACGATTGAGCAGTCGAAAGAACCCCTGACGACGCCACTCCTGCTCGGCCTGCCTCAGGATCAACTGATACAGATCGGTCGCCTGCAATGAGGGTGCAGCAGCAATCTGGTCGGCCAGACGCACCGCATGGGGCAATGAATAACCGGTGGTAGCGTGAAAGAGTCCGGCACGCAGGCCGCTACGAGGCTGGCCCTTTGCCGCCTGCCAGAATCTCTCGAAGTTTCCCGCAAGAGTAATCGGAAGAACGCCCTGCTCTTCCCGCTCTACCTCAGCCACCACCCAGCCCCGCGCCCGCGCGTATTCGCTGATATGTGTCCGAAGCTGGCTGGGGTCGACAGTGGCGGTATCAATGTAATGCGTATCCTCGATGAGCAGGCGGTCCTCGGCGAATGGCAGCACGTAGACGAAACGGTAGCCCTCCCCCTGACTGACTGTCGCGTCCATTAAAATCGGGTGACGGAGTCCGTGCGGCGAGGCCAGACGCACCTCCTGACCGAGAAAGGCCTGGTAGCCCAGCGCGATATCCGCACTGCGCTCCGCACCTCGTCCGTCGATTACCGCTGGTGCCTCAATGCGTGTGCCGTCATCAAGTGATACCCAGGTGGGGCCCAGCGAGATGACACGACTTCCGACATGCAGATCGGTGCCTAGTGCCTCGGCAATGACCTTGGCAAAGCTGAGAGAGAAAACACTGCAGTAGGGGCTGTCGAAATGCCGGGTCCGCTCCGGAAACCGCACCTCGTAACCGTCCCAGCGTGCCCCGATCAGAGGCGCCATCCAGACCAACTGGTCCGGAGTCAGATCCGACGCCTGGAATGACCAGGTGTGGTTGCCGCCAGGCTGATCGCCCGCTTCCAGCACCAGTAGACGCATCTCGGGTCTCAGCTGTGCAAGGCGCCAGGCAATCAGCCCATTGGCCAGGCCCCCACCGACTAGAATCAGGTCGTATGGCTGAGTCATGCCGCGCACTCCGGCGTGAGCCGCCGGCCACTGCACTGCACGGTCTCGACGATATCGGCGGCCGCCCGAGTACCACCCGCTGCAAGCACTTCGCCGCGCAAACGTTCGAGGCCAGGCGCAAACTCGGCGCCATCGAGCAGACGCACCAGCGCCCTGCGCAGCGCGCCTGACCCGGCAAACTGGGCTGAGGCCCGCAGGCCAAGCCCTGCGTGTAGCACCCTTGCTGCGATACCGGCCTGATCGAAGGCAATTGGCGTGACCAGCATGGGAGTTCTCGTGACCACGGCATCCAGCACCGTATTCATGCCGCCATGGGTGATTACCGCATCGGCCCGTTCGAGCACCGCCATCTGTGGCGCGAAGTCGGTCACCCAGGTGGCGCCAGCACGGCGCAGCCGATCGGCCTGAGCCGGATTCAGCCCACCGCAATGCGCCACTAGCAATTGTAGATCGAGGCCAGCGCAGGCTCTGGCGATCCGTTTGAACAACCCGAAACGCTGCCCTTGGAGCGTTCCCAGCGAGGCGAATACCAGCGGCCTGCCGGAATTCACTTCCACATCGAGCGGGCGCGAAATCTCTGAAGCCGAGCGCATGGGGCCGACATGATGAAAATGCGCGGGCAGCTCCCGCCTAGGAAACTCGAAGCCCGGCAGTGTCTGGCTGATTTGAGCCAAGGGCGACAGGCACTGATGCAAACCATCTCGCGGGCTCAGGCCGAAGACGCGCGCGTGGGCTGCTACCGTTTTGCGGTGCGCGCCCATCAGCCAGTCGTAGACTCGCGTACTGCCTTGGTAGATCTGCCGCGCCCGCTCGCTGTCCTCGTAGGCCATGGGCATTACCGGCAGCGGCACGCCCGGTTCACGATTCACCGGCAATGCACAGGCTACTGACACGAACGGGCGCCCGGTCGCTTCGGCAACCAGGCCGCCGGCCGCCTCCATCTGATCGCACAGCATTGCGTCGATCTGAAGCGCGTCGAGGCGGGCAGGGAGTTCGCGACACAGCATGTCGGTAGTCCGCGCCATGTCCGCGATCAGTCGCCGCAGACCGAAAGGCCCCCCGGGATTGGCCGCACAGCGCAGCGTCGCCGCGAGACTTCCGGGAGGGTGGGAGCCATTGCCCAGCACTTCGAAACCAATACGTGGATCATCAAGCCAGGCCGCAGCATCCGCCTGATGCAAAAAGGTGACACGGTGCCCTCGTTCGATCAACTCCAGCGCCAGGGCCTGAAAGACCCGAAAGTGGCTGGGAAATGCGGGAGCAACCACCGCAAAGTGTGTCACGTCCAAGGCTCCAGCAAGCCGCCACCGCGATACATGGGCGCACGGCGTAGCGCAGCCAGACTGCCACTGCCCGTGCAGAAACAGGCAATCCGCAACTGCCGGATCAGCACCTGAAAGTGGCTTACGACTGCCTCTGTCGATTCGGTCGCACTCTGCAGAACCGCTGCGGCCTGGCCGACCAGATCCGCCCCCAGACGAATCGCCTTGGCGGCGTCCACGCCATCACGAATGCCACCCGAGGCGATCAGCGTGGAACGCGGCAGAGCCCGCCGCGTAGCAAGAATCGCCTCGGGTGTCGGGATTCCCCATCCGGCAAAGGCCTGGGCCACCCGCCGATCAGCGTCATTGGTTGCTCGAGCGCCTTCCACTGCGGCCCAACTGGTACCACCCGTCCCCGCCACATCGATGACCGCGACGCCTGCATCTTCTAGCTGAGCTGCAACGCTGACGGAAATGCCGGCGCCCACCTCCTTCACTACGACCGGGATGTCCAGCTCGCGAACGACGCGAGTGAGACTGTCCAGCACACCGATCCAGTTGCGGTCACCGCCGAGCTGAACGGCTTCCTGCAGCGGGTTGAGATGCACGATGAGCGCATCGGCGTCGATCATGTCCACGGCCCGCCGCGCCCACTCGAGTCCCTTGGGTTCGGCGAGCTGCGCAGCACCGATGTTCGAAAGCAGTGGCACATTCGGCGCGCGGGCACGCAGATCTCGCGTCAGGCCATGGTCGACACCCGTTTGCACCGCCACGCGTTGCGAGCCAATGGCCAAGGCGATTCCCAGCTCTTCAGCCGCTTCGGCAAGATGCTGATTTATGTGCCGAGCCCGTTCTGCTCCGCCGGTCATCGAACTGATCAACAATGGCGCCCGGAGCATGCGTCCAAGAAAACCACGGCTCAGGTCGATGGCATCCAGGTGCAGTTCGGGCAGTGCGCAGTGCTCGAAACGGTAAGCAGTGAAGGGGTTTTCCAGCGGAGAGATTGCCCGCTCGGGATCCAGAACGATATCAAGATGGTCGTTCTTGCGTTCAACCAGCTCTCCATGGGCCATGGGCACTCCTTGGGACGGATATTTTTGCGCGCGCAGCTGTCTCTGCAATGCAAGGGAGCTTCCGGCGCCTCATGACGAGGGGCAGCAGGCCTTGTAGACTAAGCGCGAACGTCGACTCTGAACAGTCTTTGGACTACCGTACAGCCTGTCAAGTGCCGCGATCGAAGGAACGCCGACCGGAGTTGAGTGCTTATGGATTCAATATCAGTGGCAGCGCAGGACAGTGCTCTGCTGGAGCTACGTTCAATCAGAGACTCCATTGACCGCCGCCTGGACGAGTGGTTGCCCCAGGACCCTACCGGGCGCGACCAGGTGGGCAATGCCATGCGCGACAGCGTGTTACCTGCTGGCAAGCGTGTACGTCCTCTGCTGCTGGTGCTGGCGGCCCGCGGTCTGGGCTGCAGCTCAGCCTCGGTTATAGATCTTGGATGTGCGGTCGAAATGGTCCACGCCAGCTCGCTGATCATTGACGACATGCCGTGCATGGACAATGCCGAGCTGCGCCGAGGCAAGCCGACTATCCATCGCGGCTACGGGGAAGACGTCGCCGTACTTGCTGCCATCGCCCTTCTGACCAAGGCGTTCGGTCTGGTTTCTTCGTTACCGGATGTTTCCCCGGCACTGCGCGCCCAGCTCGTCAGCGAACTGGCGGATGCTGTCGGCATGCAGGGATTGG
>ENA-OOPG01000012-OOPG01000012.1-human-oral-metagenome-genome-assembly--contig:-NODE-12-length-17349-cov-5.326907_pt1 | contig 17349 bp, 17 predicted proteins | sample MGYA00245264_ERZ501137 | MGnify/ENA primary metagenome ERZ501137 (study PRJEB25959, sample SAMN05334990) | human oral metagenome | host: human-associated | place: USA: California | collected 2014-12-31... | reverse complement strand
GTCATGGGTGTTCTCCACTATTGTTCTTGTTGAACGTCCCCTTGCGCGCGCGTCCCTGCGATGACGCCAGGGGCGCACTATCGCAATCGAAGCCCCGCGCGGTGCGTACTAACTGGCTTCCTGTCTCATATTAGCCGTCGGAACGAAACGGTCTTGCCGATCGTCTCGAATCACAATCATGAATAACCCAACCCCGACCATGCGAATACAGGGCGATCGTCCCAGCTCCCCGCCAATGGCGTCGTCGGCAGGGTTCGTCACGCTGTGACGGCACTCACAGTTGCTGCCTGACAAGCGGTTCCCGAATCACCTATCATGGCAACCGGACCAACCCATCAAGGACGAAGAATGAACAAGAAAGGAATTGCCGCCGCCCTTCTCGGCGCAGGCGGCCTGCTGGTAGTCGGCGGCGCCTGGTATACCGGCACGCAAACCGAATCCATGTTGCAGGCTCAGATCGACGAGGCCAACGCCAGGCTGGCCAGCCACTGGACCAGCGGCAACGTCGTCCTGGAACTCACCGACTTCCACCGCGGCCTGTTTTCCAGCGAAGCGATCTACGCTTTTCATGTCTATGACGAAGACCTTCAGACCACCAGCCTTTCCTGGACCAGCCAGATTGAACACGGCCCGGTCCCGCTGTCACGCCTGGTAACTCTGAAGCTGTGGCCGGTGATGGCCAGGGTCACCACCGAGCTGGAGCCGAACGAGTTGACCAGCAAGCTGTACCCGAACACTGACACCGCCCCCCTCACCGGAGACATGGTGATCCATTATGGCGGCGGGGTCGCCGGCCAGGTTCGCTTTGCCGCGACCGAGATCGAATCGGACACAGCGCGCCTGAACTTCTCGGGACTGCAGATGGACTTTGCTTCCGATGCCAGTGCCGAGCATATCCGGCTGAAGGCGCATACCGACAACATCGAGGTGGCCACGCTCTCGGATGAACCCGTCACCGTCAGCCTGTCCGGCATCCGCTACGAGACGGATCTGACTACCCATTCATCAGGGCTGCACCTGGGTAAAAGCCGCTTTGAACTGGCGCAGCTCGAGGTCCTGCTGCCGGATGATGTCGCTATTGGCGCGACCCGGATGATTCAGACCGATGAGCTCTACGAAGAGAACGGCATGATTTCCGGCAATACCCGGTATGACCAGGGGCCGCTGACCTACAACGGCGAGGCACTCGGCTCGCTCTCGACCCGCTGGAGCTATTCGGGCCTGGACCCCGTGGCCCTGAACAGTCTCAGCGATCTGTATCTTGGTGCGCTCACCGGCGCACCGGTTGCTCCGTCCGATGCCATGCAACGGGTTGAAGAGGCTTTCAGCGCCCTGCTTGCCGGCGAGCCAAAGCTTAGCCTGGATTCGCTGGAAATCCGCACCGCCAACGGTCGCAGTGAACTGAGCCTGTCGGCCGACCTGACGTTGCCCGCTTCTCGCAAGCTGCCTTCAGCCGAGGATGCGGTCGAAGTCCTGTCCCGCGCCAGTGCAAAGCTGAATCTGTCAAAGGCGATGCTCCGTGATATCAGCCTGATGCAGGGCCTCGCGGAGCCCGAACTCGACAAGCAGGAAATCGCCAACCGGGCGGACATGTTTGCCGCCATGGTCGGCGAAATGGCGGTGGCCATGGAGCTGGCCGTCGCCGAGGGCGAAGATGCTCTTATTTCCGACCTCCAGTATGCCGACGGCAAGCTCCAGCTGAACGGCAAGGAGATTGATCTGGCGGCGCTGTCGGCAATGCTCGCTCTGGTGATGCCACAGGGCGCCCAGAACAAGCACGAGCACGATGACCCTCTGGGTGGTCTCACCGATGAGGAACTAGAACTGCTGCTGGGCGACTGGCAGAACTGATGTACCCGGGCCGGGTCGCAGCCGGCCCGGCTCTCCCCGCCAGTTCACCTCGCCGGTTTGGCTGACTTTTTTGCTTCCAGTTCTCTCGCCGTCAAAGCGCCTCTTGCATCGATACCGCCAATCGCGCGACAGTTCACCGCCTGAGCACCCCCGATGTGCGCAATCGAACGAGAATCGCTGAGCATGCTGGATATTTTGCTGGTGGAAGACGACCGCGACCTGGCGGCAACCGTGATGCAGTACCTCGAGCTGGAGGATTTTCGCTGTGATCACGCCGACAACGGTGTGACCGCGTTGCAGCTTTGCCAGCAGAACTCCTACGACGCACTGTTGCTCGACCTGAATTTGCCGCGATTGGATGGTCTGAGCGTTTGCCAGCAACTGCGCGAGGAAGGCAATGACGTGCCCATCCTGATGCTGACCGCGCGTGATCAGCTCACCGACAAGCTTGAAGGCTTTCGTGCGGGAACCGATGACTTTCTGGTCAAACCGTTCGAGTTGCAGGAACTGGTGGTGCGTCTGCTTGCACTGACCCGGCGACGCAGCGGTCAGGTGCGCATACTCCAGTGTGCCGATCTGCGCATGGATCTGACCGCGCATGAAGTCAGTCGCGGCGGCTCGCATCTGAAGGTATCGCCTATCGGCTGGAAGCTGCTCGAACACCTATTGCGTGCATCGCCTTCCGCCGTGCCGCGGCAGAAGCTCGAGCAGGCGATCTGGGGAGATGACTTGCCGGACAGCAACGCGCTCAAGGTCCATATGCACCATCTGCGCCGCGCGATCGACGGCGGCTTCGATGCGCCTCTGCTTCATACCGTACCGGGCTACGGCTTTCTGATCAGGGAGCCGGCAGAATGATTCGCCTGCTCGGACTCAAATGGCTGGTCCTGCTGACCTTTACCGCTCTGGGGGTCGGGCTGGTGACCGGTTACAGCCTGCTGACCGCCCATTATTACGTCAGCGGCATGGACAATATTGTCGCTGGTCAACTCGGCCGTGCGGCGATGCAAAGCGTTGCCTTCGAGATGGGCATTCCCGCACCGCGTGAGGAGTACATAGTCACCCGCACGTGGGCCCAGCAGCCCAGAGCCATTCGCGAAGCCTTTGACAACCCGCCACAGCAGCCCGGCGTACTGTACAAGGCCTTCACTGGTGGAGACACGCCTCAGGACCGCCTGTACTTCGCCACTCGGCACATCACCCCGGCCGGCGACCGCTACGTGACCCAACAGCTCATGCCCTTGCCGCAGACCCGTGAGCGAATCATCTCACCAGCGCAGAACCGCCTCATCAATCTGACGCTGATCGGCCTGGGCAGCGCACTGATGATAGGGCTGGTGATGCTGCTGCTCTGGCGTCGGATATCCCGGCCGATCGCAGCTCTGGGCGACTGGGCCGCAGCACTCAACGAGCGCAACCTCAATGAGCCGGTCCCCGATTTCGTATACCCCGAACTGAATCGCTTTGCCGAGCTGATGCGCTCGAGCCTCAGTTCCGCGCAGCAGGGTCTCGAGCGCGAGCAGACATTCCTCAGTCATACCAGCCATGAACTGCGCACCCCGATCAGTGTGGTAAGGGCCAATCTGGAGCTGCTGCGCAAGATTCAGGACAAGTCGGCCCAGCCTCTCGACCCTCGCCAGGCAGAGATCATCAGCCGCATCGACCGTGCCAGCCTGACCATGAAGGACGTCACCGAAACGCTGCTGTGGCTCGGTCGGGACGATACCGCGCCCCGCGCATTGACCAGCCTGCGGCTTGACCAGGTGATCAATGATCTGGTGGACGGTCTTCGCTACCTGATAGTCGGTCGCCAGGTGGATCTGGACCTTGACCTGGAGCCAGTCACTCTTGAACTGCCCGAAGCACCCACCCGAATCGTGCTCGGCAATCTGATTCGCAACGCGTTGCAGCATACCCATTCGGGTCTGGTCCAGATAAGGCAACGAGGGGGCGAAGTCAGTATTATCAACACCCAGCAGGAAACCACGGAGAACAGTGACACAGGCTTCGGTCTGGGGCTCAAGCTCACAGAGCGCTTCACCGAGAAACTGGGCTGGCGCTACAGCAATCAGGCCCTGGTCACCGGCAGGCATGTTGAAATTTCCTTGATGACGCCGGAACCTTAACCCCTCGTTAACACCGGCTTGGGCAAAGTGGCTATCAACGGGACAACCCCGTCCATCAGGAGCCATCGACATGCACACCACTACCATTGATAACACCACCATCGACACCCGTGCCACCGACGTCCAGGCCCGCACCAACCTGCATGCTTCCAAGCTGCGTATCCGCTGCCGCTGGCTGCGTCGCGGTGCAATCAGCCGTCCGGACGACAAGCACCAGAAATAAACTTCGCCTCTCCGCCGCTTCACGTTACCCTTTGGGTAACGGCGGCAAGGGGACGTTCTGGTGGATCTGCTTTTTCTCGGGACATCGTCGGGAACACCGACCCGCTCTCGCAACGTCAGCGGTCTGGCCCTGCTCGAAGACAAGGGTCGTGGCTGGTATCTGATCGACTGCGGAGAGGCTACTCAACATCAGCTGTTGCGCACACCCCTGTCGCTGCACGAGCTCCGCGCGCTGTTCGTCACCCACGTGCATGGTGACCACTGCTACGGAATACCCGGCTTGCTCGCTTCTGCTGCCATGTCCGGTCGCCGGGAGCCGCTACACATCATTGCGCCCGAAGGCATCGAACACTGGATCCAGAGCACCCTGCTGCTCACCCGGACCCATCTGCCCTACCCCTTGCAGTTCCACGCCGTCGAATCGCTGGAGCGATGGGGCAATACGTATGTCCGGGTGGACGCCACGCCGCTGTCACACCGCGTCCCTTCCTATGCCTATCGCTTTACCGAAGCCCGACCGGACGTACGTCTCGATACCGATCGACTGGATGCAGATGGCGTTACGCGCGGGCCAGTTTGGGGTCGCCTGGCCAGGGGGCTGAGCGTACTTCATGAAGGCCGAACGCTAAATGCCAACGACTATCTGCTTCCCGGACGGCAGGCTCGCCGTATAGTCGTGGCTGGCGATAACGACCGGCCGGGGCTGCTGGAGGATTTGTGCAGGGACGCTCAGGTACTGGTGCATGAGGCGACCCACACGCAGGACGTGGCAGAACGCGGCAGGTCTGCGCATGGGCACAGCACAGCGCGAGCGGTGGCTGAATTTGCCGAAAGAATCGGCTTGCCGAATCTGGTCATGACCCACTTCAGCGCCCGTTATCAGAACGATCCCCGACGCAGCCCCTCAATCGAGGATATCCGCAGCGAAGCGCTCGCCGCCTACCACGGCCAGCTGTTTCTGGCAGCCGACCTGCAGCGTTACCGTCTGGACACGGCGGGATCGTTGCAGGCACTGGTATCACCGCGCCTCAACCTGCAGCCTGAGGAGATGGAACGCTGAGCCGCAGATATCCGGCGCGCGTCACAAGCACCAGATTCCGTGAGCTTCCGTACACCAGCTGATCGCGCTTGAGCTGCTCGATCAGAGAAGCATGCTGCGCCGCGTCGAGATAGTGATAATAGACGCCCTCCACCAGGTCAGCCTGACGCGTCTTGAAGGCGCGAAAGCTGGTGCCCTTGGGCACGCGATTGAGTTCATCGAGCTGGCGCAGGCTGAGTGTTTCGACACCCGCAAAGGAAATGGTGGAAATCGGCTGAGTCATGTTCGGCATCCGGGCGGTTTGCCAGATTCTACTGCCCTCACCGATCGCGCACAAAAAAGGGCGGACCTTTATCCGCCCTTCCCGTGCGCAAGGTTCAGGGCATGAGAACCGTATCGATCACGTGGATCACGCCATTGCTGGCGCGCACGTCGGCAGTGATGACGGTGGCATCGTTCACCCTGACGCCATCCGAGGTATCGATGCTCAGTGAGCCGCCCTGTACGGTCGGCGCGCTGGTCATTCCGGCTACATCTTCAGCCATTACCTTGCCCGACACCACGTGATAGGTAAGCACTGCAGTCAGCTTCTCCTGATCAGCAAGCAATGCCTGAAGATCAGCATCCGGGATCTTGGCAAAGGCCTCGTCAGTCGGTGCAAAAACAGTGAAAGGGCCTTCGCCCTTGAGGGTATCGACCAGGCCAGCCGCCTGCACGGCGGTGACCAGGGTTTCAAAACTACCCGCGGCAATGGCAGTTTCGACGATATCCATCTTCGGCTTGTCGCCATGGTGGTCAGCGTAGGCGGGGGCGGCAACCAATGCTGCGGTACCGAACAGAGCGAAGGCGACGGCGCCAAGCTGTTGAGTAAAACGTTGGGTAAAAGCGAACATGGTAGATCTCCAGTGGCATGTGGGGAACTGCTCTATTCTTGTACAGCAAAATCAGACGGCCTTGTACCTTTATACAAGTATTGTAACGCTTAAGAATGCTACGCCCAGACCTTCCCATTTACACATTTTGTTATATGATAACGTCCTTTTTCGATCGGCTCGGGGTACAGATGAAGAAGGGAAAAGCAGGACGGCTGCTCGGATTGACAGGTGCGGGAGCCATAATCGGGATTGGTTTGGGGGCGACGCCCGCCCATGCCGACACAACACCCCTGCGCCTTGGCGCTACCGAAATCCATGGAACCCATACAACGCGGCAGTATTATCAGGGTCAGGCAGCAGCCGGCACGCGCAGCGATGCACCGCTGCGCGAGACAGCGCAGAACGTTCGCATTCTGGGTCGGCAACAGATAGACGACCTTGGTGCGCTGCGCCTGGATCAGGTACTGGACCAGGCCAGCGGCGTGACCCGCCAGCACAACTTTGGCGGTCTGTGGGACAACTTCGCGATACGCGGTTTCAGCGGAGATGAAAACACCGGTGCAGATATCCTACGCAATGGCTTTGCCGCCAATCGTGGCTTCAATGCCTCCCGCGACATGGCCAATGTCGAGCATATCGAATTCCTCAAGGGGCCCGCGTCCGCGCTTTATGGCCGTAGTGATCCAGGCGGCACGCTCAACATCGTTACCAAGCGCCCGCAATGGACCCCAGGGGGAACCGCTCGTCTGCGTTATGGCAGCTTCAACCGTCAGCGCGCAGAGCTAGACGTAACCGGTCCACTGTCGGACCAGTTCGCCTATCGCCTGAACCTTGCCGCAGAAGACAATGACAGCTTTCGTGACAAGATCACTTCCCGTCGCGAATTCGTCGCTCCGGCACTGACCTTCCGCGCCACCGAGCAGACCGTTTTCCTTTATGACGGTGAATACCTGCGCCACCGTACACCCCTGGACCGTGGCGTAGTGGCGGTCAATGGCCGTCTGGGTGCCGTGCCGGTTTCGCGGTTTTTGGGCGAGCCCGCCGATGGTCCGGTCGAGGTTGAAAATCACACCCATCAGCTGAGCATGGAACACAATTTCAACCCTGACTGGCGATCGCGCATTGCGATCGGCTACAAGGAAGGCTCGCTGGAGGGCTTCTCCACCGAGCCAAGTCGCCTCATTGACGGACGAACCCTACGCCGCCAGCGCCGCTTCCGGGACAACGAGTCCACCGATCACTCCTTGCAGGCGGAGCTCTACGGTCGGGTCACTACCGGAGCGGTGGTTCACAACCTGGTTGCCGGCGCCGACGCCTATCGCTTCGAGATCGAACAGCGGATGCTGCGCATCAACCCCAACGATGCAACGCCTTACGCCATCGACATTTTCAATCCTGTCTACGGACAGCCCCAGCCCGAGCCAGGGCCCAACACCCACCGTTTCGAGCGGCAAAAGGCCCACGCTTTCTTTCTGCAGAACCAGATGGAGCTCGGTGATCAGTGGCGGCTGCTGGGTGGTGTGCGCGTCGACAACTACCGCCAGTCCCAGCTGAACCTGCTGAGAAATACACGGACAACCCAAACCGCTAGCGAAACCAGTCCTCGCCTCGGGGTAGTCTATCTCGCTACGGATCAGCTTTCCCTGTATGCCAACGCCAGCCAGAGCTTCCGTCCCAATAGCGGGGCCGATGTCGATGGACGTGCGTTCGACCCTGAACAGGGCCGTTCGCTGGAGGTGGGCTCCAAGTACGAGACGCTGGACGGTCGCTGGGGCGCAACGCTTGCCCTGTTCAGTGCGCGCAAGGAAAACGTGGTCACCGCTGACCCCAACCCTGCCAATGTGGGATTCAGCATCGCTGCCGGCGAGGTGCAAAGTGAAGGCATTGAGCTGGACCTGTCGGGCCAGTTGACCGACGGGCTGCGTCTGAGCTTCGCCTATGCGTTCATCGACGCCGCAGTGCGCCGCGACAACACCCTCAGAGAGGGCGCTCGACTGCTCAACATTCCACGCCATACCGCCAGCCTGCTGGCCGTCCAGGAACTGGGAAGACTCGGATTCGGCGGTGGCGTCAATCACGTCAGCCAACGCTCGGGCGATACCTCTGACAGTGGATTCGAGCTGCCCGCCTATACCGTCGTCAAGCTGCTCGGCTACTACCAGGTGACACCCGCTGCGCGTATCGCGGTGGATGTCGACAACCTGTTCGACCGGGATCACTACCTCAGTTCATATTCCGATCTATGGGTCACGCCGGGTACTCGCCGCAGCATTACCGGCAGCCTCGCCTACACCTTTTGATGATGAAACCGGCGGCGCGAGCCGCCGGTCATTTCTGGATACACCATGAACAGCCCACTGCCACAGCCCTCCCTCTCCCCCGTGATTGATGTACAGGATCTGCACTACCGATACGGCGATCAGCCCGTATTGCAGGGGCTGAGTTTCAAGGTCAACGCAGGCGAAGCTTTGTGTCTGCTCGGCCACAACGGTGTGGGCAAGACGACTGCGTTGAACCATCTGCTGGGGTTTCTTCGCCCAGGTTCAGGGCAGGTGCGGGTGGCCGGACTCGATCCCGCCACCGAATCGGGTACCGTGCTGGCCACCATCGGTTACGTCCCGGAAAATGCCGCCCTGTACGGGCATCTGAATGCCGCGGAGAATCTCGACTATTTTCTGGCCCTCGCCGATCGCCCTTCGCTGCCGAGGGCGCAACTGAAGGAGCATCTGCAGAGCGTCGGCTTTCCGCTCGAGCGCCTGGAACAGCCTGCCTCGGGTTATTCGAAAGGGATGCGCCAGAAGGTCGTATTGGCCCTGGCCCTGGCCAAGCAGGCAAAGGTACTGCTGCTGGACGAGCCCACCACCGGCCTGGACCCGCAGTCCGCGGCAGATCTGACCCGGCGGGTTCAGGAACTCAAGGCGGCCGGGGCCGGCATCCTGATCGTTACCCATGATCTGCCCTGGGCCCAGGCCACCGCCGACTGGCTGGGAATCATGGAAGGCGGCCGCCTGACCGACCTGGTTTCCACCCGTGAACTCACCCACGCACAATTGGCCGAGCGCGTATTTGCCGGCTCGGCATTGCGTAGCGAGACGCCATGATGCGGGCCTTTTCACGTCGGGGTCGCTGGCTGGCGATTCTTGACAACGAGTTGCGACAGATCTTGAGTCAGCGCATGGCTGTGGGCGCCAGCCTGCTGCTCGCAGCAGCCATGGCCGTCGCTCTGCTGCTCGGTTCACTGCACCATCAGCAGCAACTCGATCAGCAACTGACCTTTCAGGCAATCGTGGACCGCCAGTGGGCTGATCAACCGGACCGACATCCGCATCGGGTCGCGCATTTCGGTACCTTCGCCTTCCGTCCGCCGTCGAGCCTTGCATTCTTCGATCCCGGCGTCGACCGGCAGGTAGGCAATGCGCAGTTTCTGGAGGCCCACCGCCAGAACCCTGCCAACTTTGCCGCCGCGGGCCAGATGCCGGTATTCACCGCGATCTCCCACCTGAGTCCAGCCATGCTTCTGCAGGTACTGTTACCACTGCTGATGCTGGCCATCGGTGGGTTATCGGTCGCTCGCGAACGCGAACAGGGAACCTGGCTATCGATGCGGAGCCAGGGCCTGCCGGCGGGCCGAATCGTTCTCAGCAAGGGGCTCGCCTATGCTCTGCTGGGCGCCATTATCGTAAGCGTCGCCTGCCTGCTTACGCTGGTGCTGATCACCCTTGTCGGCGGTAAGGCACACACCGGCACGCTGGTTGCTCTGGCTGCGCTAGGGCTGGCTTATCTGGTCTATGCCCTGTTCTGGGCACAGCTGGCAGTTCTGGTCTCTGCGCTGTGCAAGGATTCACGCCAGACCCTTGCTCTGCTCGCTGGAATTTGGCTGCTGCTGGTGGTGGTCAGTCCAAGGGCCATGCCTTTTCTGGTCGCGCTGCCTGATCCGCCGGTTGACCGAACCACTTTCAACGCCGCGATAGACGCCGATCTCCGCGCACTGGGTGACAGCCACAACACGCAGGACCCGCACTTTGCCGCCTTCCGCCAGGCGACACTGAAGCGTTACGGCGTCGAGCGCGTGGAGGACTTACCGGTCAACTTCGGCGGACTGCTGATGCAGGAAGGCGAGCGCCGTACCAGCGAGGTATTCGAGCGGCATTATGCGACCCTGCAGGCGCGCTGGGATGGCCAGGAGAAGCGCCTGACCTGGCTTGCCGTCCTCAACCCGGTCCTCGCCTTGCAACAGGCTTCAGCTGCACTGGCCGGCACTGACCGCAACGCGTTCCGGCACTTCGAAGCCCAGGCGGAGACCTATCGATATGCCTTCATTCAGCAGCTCAATCAGGTCCATACCCATGAGATTCGCTATGAAAACGACCGTGGTCAGCGGGTCAGCCGGGACCACTGGCAGGCCATCGCACCCTTCGTCTACCAACCGGAAACCCTTGTCCAGCGCCTTCGCCGAACAGGCCTACCACTTGCGATTCTGTTCGGCTGGAGCCTGGCGTTGACGCTGCTCGCCGCTGCCTTTCGGGAGCCGCGCCGATGAGCCCTGCGCTGCGATTGATTCGTTATGATACCAGACTCCTCTGGTCCAGCCCGGCCATGTGGCTTGCCTGGACGCTGCTGATAGCTGCAGGGTCACTGGCGCTGTTCCAGGGACACATGACCATAGAGCAACAGCGGCAGTCGCTGAACGACCTGCCAGCCATTCAGGCAGCGGACGTAGAGTTCCTGCAACGGCGTTATCCCGAAGGCACTGACGCCGGCAGCATCGGCTACTACCTGTTCCTCCCTACACGGCACCCGCCTTCTGTCTGGGCCGATCTTGCCGTCGGTCTTCGCGACACCAATCCGGTCTCGATGAAGGTACGGCTCCTGGGCCTGTATTCACAACTTTTCGATGCAGAACTGATCAACCCCACGCCAGCCGCCGCCGGCCGTTTTGACTTCGCCTTTTTCCTTGGGCTGATTCTTCCCGTCTGGCTGATCCTGCTCTGTCACGGGGTGCTGGGCCGCGACCAGGAGGGTGGCACCGATACGCTGGTGCGTACCCAGGCCAGGTCCATGTGGCATCTGCTGTTGATCCGCATCGGCTTGCGCTGGCTGGCGACCTGGCTTGGCGGATTGCTGTTGCTGGGCGTGGCGCTCGTCTTGACACCCGCACCACTCGCTGCCGAGGCGCTGGTGTGGGCGTTGATCATGGGAAGCTATCTGACGTTCTGGGCTGCACTGTGCTGCCTGATCGTCGCGCTTGGTCGATCCTCGGTGTGGACTGCCATGGTGCTACTGGGAATCTGGACACTGCTGACCCTGCTGCTGCCTGCTGCTCTGGGCATCTGGAGCGAGCGACGCTTTCCGGTTGCGGACGTAGCCGACATCGTACTCGACCAGCGTCAGGTGATGCATACCGGCTGGGATTTGCCCAAGGAAGTCACCTTCGAGCGCTTTTTCCTCTCCCACCCGGAATGGCAGGACACTCCGCCGGTGACAGAGCGCTTTCACTGGAAGTGGTATTTCGCGATGCATCAGGTGGCTGACGATGCAGTTCGTCAGCGGGTAGCACACTATAATCAGCGCCTGCTGCAGCGCGACATGCTGGCGAGGAGAACGGCAGTCTGGCTGCCTACAGTCGGGTTGCAACGCGGCTTGAGCGGCCTGGCAGGCACCGACCTGATCGACCACCTCGCCTATCTAGACTCGGTGGCAACCTATCACGATGCACTCAAAGCATTCTTCTACCCGCGTCTGTTCGAGGAGCTAGGCTTTGAACCGGATGACTTTGGCCGTCTGCCGACACATCAGCCACCCGGCTTCGCGCCTAGATGGCCTTGGTTCGAGGTGTTGGGAATGCTGCTCTGGGCCGGGCTACTACTTACGGGCGCCGGCGATTGATCACCGGGCGCCGGGGCGTCAGACCCTGAAGCGGGAGATGTGGGTCTGCAGCTCGTTGCCCAGGCGGGCCAGCTCGACGGTGGATGCAGCAGTTTCTTCTGCCGCCGAAGCTGACTGATCGGCAATATCACGCACGTTGATCACGCTGCGGTTGATCTCCTCCGCCACCGCGCTCTGCTCCTCGGCAGCGGTGGCGATCTGTACGTTCATGCCCTGAATCAGCGATACCGTCTGGGTTATTGCCTGCAGCTCTTCGCCGACGTTGCGAGCCAAAGTTACCGTTTCCGCTGCCAGGGAACTGCTCGCATTCATGGTTTGCGACGCATCTTGGGCGCCGGCCTGCAGATTGGCGATCAGGGTCTCGATCTGGGCAGTGGATTGCTGGGTGCGCTGGGCCAGGCCACGCACCTCATCTGCGACGACTGCAAAACCGCGTCCCGCCTCCCCGGCGCGCGCGCTTCGATCGCAGCGTTGAGCGCCAGCAGGTTGGTCTGTTCGGCGATACCGTTGATTACCGTAAGTACCGTGCTGATCGCCGCGCTTTCCTCGTTCAGCCTGGTCATGGCATTGGCCGAACGCTCAACTTCCGCCGACAGCCTGTCGATCTGCGCCAGCGCGCGCTGAACCACCTTGTTACCCTGAGCCGCCTGCTGATCGGCCCGCTGGGCCGCGGCGGAGGCCTCGTGAGCATTCTGGGCCACCTCATGCACCGTTGCGGCCATCTCGTTCATCGCCGTGGCGACCTGGTCGGTTTCGGTGCGCTGGGTATGCACGCCGGCACTGGTCTGCTCGGTAACTGCCGACAATTGCTCGGCGGCGGATGCGAGTTGCGTGGTGATGCCACTCACCTGCGAAATCAGCCCGCGCAGGTTGCTGCGGGTTTTGCTCAACGCTTCGAGCAGTTCCCCGAACTCATCGGAACGGCGCACTCCGGGCTGCTCGCTCATGTCACCCTCGCCGATCCGTTCGGCAATACGCAATGCCTGGGCCAGGGGCTCGGTGATCTGACGCATGATGATCCAGCTGATCAGCACCGCCAGCAGTACCGCAACGCCGGTCAATCCCAGCAGCTGGGTCTTGCTGCGAGTGGCATCCGCTAGCGAGGCGGCCGCCTGCGAGTCAACCACCGCGTCGGCAGCTGCGAACATCTGCTCGAACTTTCTGTCAGTTGCAGCCCTCAGTGCCGCCTCTTCAGCCACGATCGGTGGGAAGGTCAGCAGCAGACTCATGTACTGCTCGGAGTTCTGCCGGTATTCGTTGAAACGATCTGCCTGAGCGCCGGACAGCTTACCCTCCAAAGCGCGGCTGGCAGCTCTTACCACATCCATGTGCCCTACCAGAATCTGCAGCATGCGTTCGGACTCATCCATCAGGTAGCCCCAAACGTGATAGCGCAACAGGCGAGTTTGCCGCGCCGCATCGGCTATCAGCAAAGCTGTCTCGGCCTCGGTTTCATCGAAATGAAGCACTGGATCCTGCGGCGTTCCGGTGAATTCAAGTTCAAGCTCGCCAATCACCCGGTCTGCGGTATCCCCGGCCACCAACCAGGAGCGCCGTGTATCGACCTTGCGATCCCGAGCCGCCACCAATTGCTGAAAGCTTCGTTGATACTCGAGCGCTTCGCTGGCGGTAAACTCCAGATTTCGCACATCCGCCGGCTCGACGAAGGTCGATTTGGTTGCAGCAACCCGATTGTTGATCGCACGGGCCGCTTCCTCAACACGCGAAACCAGTGTCGCATCGCCCGTTGCAGCGAACTGGGCGCGCGCAGCGCGCATCTCGTTGGCCTGATCACTGAGATACGCAGCGGTCAGCGCCTTCTCGCTCCGCGAACTGAGTACGTCGAGTCCTCTGACCCCCATCACGGCAACGGCAATCGTGAGAACGACGATGGCACCGAAACCGAGACCCAGCTTGTAGGCAACTTTGAGATCTTTCATACGTGGACCTGCTCTGAATGAGACGTTCGCGGACGCGGGAGATAGTTATCTTATCGGCCGCCCGCGACACTGCTTGAGGCCCGTGCCACCGATTTCCAAAGTCTGCCTCGACTCTAGCTCAACGGACTGCCAAAGGGCAATTGCCACTCGGCCGGATCGCCAGGAAAACGCCCTTGGGAGGAGAACCTGACGCTTGCCCGTTGTCCCAGACGTGTTCACCGACAACCCTGCGAAGGAGAATCTCATGCCACGCGGAGACAAGAGCAAATACACCGAGAAGCAGCAACGCAAGGCAGAACATATCGAAGAAAGCTACGAGGAGCGAGGCGTACCGAGTGAAGAGGCCGAGGCCCGCGCCTGGGCGACGGTCAACAAGCAATCGGGCGGAGGCGAACGCAAGGGCGGATCAGGCCGCTCAAAGAGCAGCACCGCCAAAAGCGCCGATCGCAAGGACTCGGCCCACCGTGCAACACAGTCACGCAAGGATCACTCCCCTGACCAAGGGTCAGCCAGGGAAAGCTCGGGCAGCACTTCATTGACCGAGCTGACCCGTGATCAGCTGATGGACAAGGCGCGCGAACGGAACATCAGCGGCCGCTCGAAGATGCGCAAGGCCGAGCTGATCAGAGCGCTCAACTGACCACCCGGTAACAGGGAGTATAGGCGACGCCGTCGGGCAGCTTCATGCGGTGCTGAACGACGAAGGCTTCAAGGAGATCGCCGAGTGGTCCGGTAATCGCAGCTTCGCCGCGAATCTCGTAAGGGCCGAACTCCTCGATGCGTCGGATCCCACGGTCCTTGACGTTACCGGCAACGATGCCCGAAAACGCACGCCGCAGGTTCGCCGCGAGTTGGTGGGGGGGCACGTCACGCGTGAGTTCGAGGCTGGCCATATTCTCGTGCGTCGGATCGAAGGGACGCTGGAAGCTCTCCTCGATGTGCAGCAGCCAGTTGAAATGAAAGGCATCGTTACGCTCGCGACGAAACTCGCGAACGCGATGCAGTCCTTCGTTCATCTCCCGGGCGACCCTGATCGGGTCATCGATGATCAGCTGATAGTACTTCTGCGCCGCCGGCCCCAGGGTCGCACCGACGAAGGCATGCAGTTGCTCAAGATATGGCGCGGCGCTGCGCGGTCCGGTCAGTATCACCGGAAACGGTAGTTCGGCATTGCCCGGATGCATGAGAATGCCGAGCAGGTAAAGGAACTCTTCCGCAGTTCCGACACCGCCGGGGAAGATGATGATGCCATGCCCTATCCTGACGAAGGCTTCTAGACGCTTTTCGATGTCCGGGAGGATGACCAGCTCATTGACGATGGGATTGGGCGCCTCCGCAGCGATGATGCCGGGCTCGCTGAGTCCCAGATATCGACCATCGCTGATACGCTGTTTCGCATGGGCGATGGTAGCTCCCTTCATGGGACCCTTCATCACACCCGGACCACAACCGGTACAGATGTCCAGGCTGCGCAAGCCCAGCTCATGCCCGACCTTCTTGGTGTACTTGTACTCGTCGAGACTGATCGAGTGCCCGCCCCAGCAGACAACCATCTTCGGATCGACGCCGGGCCGGAGAGTGCGGGCATTGCGCAACAGATGAAATACGTAGTCGGTGATCCCCTGTGACGTATCGAGGTCCACCCGGGGGCTGCCGAACTCGCTTTCGGTATAGACGATGTCACGCAGCGCGCTGAAAAGCATTTCGCGAGTGCTGGCGATCATCTCGCCGTCGACGAAGGCATCCGCCGGCGCATTGAACAGCTCCAGGCGAACGCCGCGATCCTGCTGGCGGATATGCACCTCGAAGTCCTCATAGGCCTCAAGGATGGTCTTGGCATTATCGATACGCGCGCCGGTGTTGAGAATGGCCAGCGCGCACTGGCGAAACAGCCTGTAAGTGCTGCCCGAGCTCACCTCGCTGAGCTGCTGTACTTCCAGCTGGGAAAGCGTTTCCAGGCTGCCGCGCGGATTTACCGATACATGTTTGAGAAGTCTTGGTCGCATTCGGGATTCCGATCCGATGGATGATGTCCTATGGTATCAGGCCGCCATGGCAGCGGCCCTAGGGTTGAGACAGCAGATTGTTCGTCTTTGCACCGCGTCCGGCCGGCAGGTCCGTTACACGCCCGCCTTAAACCCAGCCATCGTCACGCTTGCGTCGCCGGAACAGCGCAGGAAGCACCAACCCCGCGATGAGGCCTGCGCCGGCTATTCCGCCGCCATACACCATGTAGTTCATGAGCATTTCCTGGTTTTCCTCGCCGAGCCTGGCTTGCGTGGAACGCAGCTCCGACTGGGCGTCACTCAGCTCGGCACTCAACTGGTTGCGTGTCTGCTCGAGCTCTTCAATGAGGGCACGCCTCGAATCGAGGGTTTCCTGCATGCCCTGAACTCGTACCTGCCAGGCCTCGTCGATAGTTTCCAGCTCACTGCTCAGTACCGCGACCTGCTCCTCCAGTTCCGGCAGTCGCTCAGCCGGGCCGGGCGTCTCCTGGAGTTCGCTGGAAAGTATCCAGACGGCATTGCCGCCTTCACCGCGCACCCGGCTGTAATTGCCCTGAGTGTCGAGCAGTTCGACCTGCTGGCCGGAGTTCAGGGTGCCGACGATGCGATAGCCATCCGTCGGTCCGCTGCGAACATAGGTGCTCAGATTGTCGCTGACCCAGCGCACATTGGCGCCGGCCTCCTGAGCATGGATATTCAGGGCAACTATGCTGCCCGCCAGCAGAACGCCGAGGCGGGCGCCTGAACGAAAAACGGAAGGTGTCGCGATGCACGCGATCAAACGACGAAACTGGGACATGGACATCTGCACACGTAATGATGGAGGCGCCTTCGGCGCCTGGTGTCGGTCGTACCGCCGAGCGGCGCGACCCCCGAATTCATATGGAGCAGACCCGTTGCGGAGCGAATCAGGATGGCCTGCCACGGCCAGTGACAGTCAGTCCGGCCAAGAGTTCCACATCCGAAAGGAAAACCGGATGAAGGTATTCGATCCGGGCGCCTTTCCGACCTGCGGTAGTAATTCGACAGTCTGCCATTAATCTAATGGCATCAATGACTTAGTTGCCGCTCATCGGCGAACGAGCGAAACGGGGAAACTCAAAAAACGTTATTACCTCTCATGTAACGCGACGCCTGATAACCGGGCGTGCCCAATACACCGAACTGGAGGTTTATCATGTCGAATGATTCCAAAGGCAATCCGGGAAACTTTGCAAACGATCGCGAAAAGGCTTCGCAAGCAGGCCACAAGGGCGGTCAAAACAGCGGTGGCAATTTCGCCAATGACCGCGAGCGGGCTTCCGAGGCGGGTCGCAAGGGCGGCCAGAACAGCCACGGCGGCGGTCGCAACAGCTGACGGCCAGTGATACTGCCGGAGCGGGGAGCCTTCCCCGCTCACCCATC
>ENA-OOPG01000011-OOPG01000011.1-human-oral-metagenome-genome-assembly--contig:-NODE-11-length-17917-cov-8.344070_pt1 | contig 17917 bp, 18 predicted proteins | sample MGYA00245264_ERZ501137 | MGnify/ENA primary metagenome ERZ501137 (study PRJEB25959, sample SAMN05334990) | human oral metagenome | host: human-associated | place: USA: California | collected 2014-12-31... | reverse complement strand
ACGCCTATGATCATGGTGGCGCAGGCGATCCACAGCAAAACCGTATGGATCAACGCCGGTTCCGGCCAGAGCAGCGTGACCAGGCGAATCAGCGCATAGACCCCGACCTTGGTCAGAAGGCCGGCGAAGAGTGCGGAAACCGGCGTCCATGCCACGTGGTAGGAGGCCGGCAGCCAGCCGAATACCGGAAACAGTGCACCCTTGATGGAGAATGCCAGCAGCATCAGGATCACCCCGAGCACGGCGCCTTCGGTAGCTTCACCGGCCCGGAAGATGAGCGCCAGCTCGCCCATGTTCAGGGTGCCGCTCGCGCCATATACCAGACCGGCAGCAAGCAGGAACAGTAGCGTCGCGAGCAGGTTCAGCACCAGATAGGTCATGGTGCCGGCAAGTCTTCGCACTCCGCCACCCAGCGATATGAGCGCGAAGGAGCCAATCAGCAGCACTTCGAACCAGACATACAGGTTGAATATGTCAGCAGTGATGAAGGCACCGCAGATCCCGGTCAGCAACCCTTGCACGAACAGATGAGTGTCACGCAGAAAATCCCGCGGCATCGGCTGGCGGAAGGCGTACACCAGGGTCGCCAGACCAATGATCCCGGTTATCGCGACCATCACCGCAGACAAGCGATCGATAACCAGGCTGATGCCGAAGGGGGCTTGCCAGCCGCCCATCTGACCACTGAAAACAACGCCCTGCGCAGCCTGCACGACGAGCCAGATCCCTGTGAGCAGCAGAAGTGTGGTACCGACCATGCTGATCAGAGTGACCCAGGCATGACGCCGCTTGACCAGCAGGCACAGTACCAGCGTGACGAGCGGTATCAGAACCGGCATTACCAGCATCGCGTTCATCCACGCTCTCCATTGCGCTCGGCTTCAGTATCCTCATGCTCCTCGGGCGCGGGCTCTTCGACTACCGCGGTTACCCGGTCGGTATCCTTGTCGCCATGCAACTCGTGGGTGCGCTTGAGCACCGCGAGCGAGAACACGAACAGCGCAAAGCCGATCACGATCGCGGTCAGTACCAGTGCCTGTGGCAAAGGATTGGCCACGTCGGCCCCGGCATTCTCACCGAGCACGAAGGCCGCTTCCGCGCCCGCATAGCGGCCCGCGGTAAGCATCCCGAGATTGATGGCGTTGGCGAACACCGCCACACCCAGGACGACCCGCATGAGGTGCTTGTCGAGCAGCATCCAGACACCCAGCGCTGCCATGATGCCCGCGGTAATGGCTCCTACCCATTCCATCAGGCTGCCCTCCCTATAAGGTTACGCAGCATGTGCATTACCGAGCCGAAAACGGTAAGGAACACACCGACATCGAACAAAAGTGGCGTTCCGAGCTTCAGGCCGTAAACATCGACCCACTGCCCGGTCATGTAGGACTGCCCTTGCACCAGGCCGAACAGGCCGGCACCGGTGGCCAGTGCCAGGCCGATCCCGACAGTGGTCGGCGGTGTTACACGGGCCAGGCCGCGCTGGATACCGCGACCAAAGGTGACAACCATGAGCGTAAAGCCGGTCGCGGCAATGAGGCCGCCGATGAAGCCGCCGCCCGGCAGGTTGTGCCCGCGCCAGAGAACCATCAGCGAAACGACCAGCAGGATGGCCGCCAGCGGGCGCATGCCCTGACGCAGGAACAGCGAGCCGAACTCCGGCATACCCTTGGGGCGCGGATCGGGCAACTGCCCCGCGCCGAGCAGGGTGGAGGCTGCCAACGCGGCGATAGCCACCACCAGAATCTCGCCCAGGGTGTCGACCGCCCGGAAGTCCACCAGTATCACGTTGACCACGTTGGTGCCATGTCCGCCCGGTACGCTATTGGCGACGAACCAATCGGCGAGGTTACCCGGGATCGGCTGACTTACCGCAGTCATGATCAACAGCATCACGGCAATGCCTACGCTGGCAGCCACCAGCGCATGCCAGATATTCACCAGCGGCTTGCTGGAACCGCTTGGCGGCACCATCGGCATGCGTCGCAGCACCATGGCGAGGAACACCACCGTCAGGGTTTCGACCATCACCTGGGTCAGCGCCACGTCAGGCGCATTGACCGACACGAAGAACAGCGCCAGACCCAACCCACTGGCACCCAGCGACGCGACCAGTGCCAGGCGACCGGCCATGATCGCAGCCCCGGCAGCCCCACCCAGCGCCAGCACTGCACCGATCAGGCCGGGCAGGCTGACAGTGGAAAGACTCTCTGCGGTAAACGGATCGGCGCCACTGATCAGGATGCCTGCGACTACTGTGCCGCTGATGACCACGCCCAGCAGCGCCACGTGCATACGCAGCGAGCCATGCTGGAAAGCACTGGCGATGTGCCCGGCGAAGGCGAAGACGCGCAGCAGGAAATGATCCCAGATGACATCGCCACTGACCCGCCAGAGCCTGATCAGTTGACCGGCCAGCCCGCGGACCGCTTCGGCCTTGACATAGAAAAGCGCGCCCAGTGCAACGGTGACCAGACTCGCCAACACCGCAGCGGTGATACCGCCCCACAAATAGAGATTGACGTCGATCGGCTGCGTCGCCACCGCCTGAACCGCAGTATTGATCAGCCAGGTTTCCGGCCAGTGGTTGAATGCGCCAAAACCGAAGCCGGCTACGGCGAGCAGCATCGGCCCTAGCCACATCAACACCGAAACCTCATGCGGATGCTGCCCCGGCCAGTTACCCCGCTTGCCAAAGAAGGTGCGCAGGAAAATCAGACCTGCGACGGCGAACAGCAGCGCATTGGTCAGAATCATAACCAGAGTGACTGTCCAGCCTATTGCGCCCATCTCGATCAGCCGGCGTACTTGAACTCCTTGGCCAGGAACCCGAAGAACGGCGGCAGACCCGCGTTGGAAAAGGCCGCCAGGCCGACCGCAACGGCCGTGAGCGGCATGATCCTGAACAGCCCCCCCAACTGGCGATAATCCCGCGTACCGGTCGAGTGATCGATTGCGCCAACCGCCATGAAAAGAGCGCCCTTGTAGAGCGAATGGGCAAGCAGATAGAGCACGAAGGCCTGCAGACCATAATTGGTATTGGTGCCGATAAGCATCGTCAGCTGGCCGAGCACGGTGACCGTGGTGTAGGCCAGCATGCGCTTCATGTCGTACTCACGGATTGCGAGTACCGCGCCAAGCACCGCGGTCAGCGCGCCGATCGTAACCAGTGTCGTACTCCAGGCGACGCCTCCGCCCATCGTCGGATTCAGACGCGCCAGCAGGTAGACGCCGGCCTTGACCATGGTAGCCGAGTGCAGATAGGCCGACACCGGTGTCGGCGCGTTCATCGCGTTGGGCAGCCATAGGTGAAACGGGAACTGCGCAGACTTGGTAAAGCAGCCCAGCAGGACCAGCACCATGATCGCCGGGAACAACGCGCTGTTCTGCACGGCCTCCGCCTGGAGCGCCGAGAACTGCCAGGCATCGCCGGCGATGCCCAACAGCACGACGCCACCCAGCAGCGCCAGCCCGCCACCGGCCGTAATGAGGAGGGCCTGCAGTGCCGCACGCCGGGCTTCAGGCTTGTCATGCAGGAAGGTAATCAGCAGGAAGGAGGAAATGCTGGTCAGTTCCCAAAAGACGAACATGACGATGAGGTCATCGGCCAGCACGAGGCCCAGCATGGCCATCATGAACACCAGCAGGTAGGCGTAGAAACGCCCCAGGTGATGGTGGTCCTCGAGATAGCCTGCCGTATACAGCACGATGAGCGTGCCGATGCCCGTAATCAGCAGGGCGAACAGCAGCGACAGTCCGTCCAGACGTAATGCGACCGCTACGTCGAGAAGCGGGACCCAGGCAAAGCTGGTGAGAATCTGCGCCCCCGAGGCCACTTCGGGCACCTGGGTGGCAAACCACATAAAGCATCCGGCGGGCACCAGCGCAAGAAGCCAGCCGGCACGCTCCCCGAGCAACCGCCAAACCAGAGGCGCAAAAAGTGCGCTCAGCGCAATCGCAACAAGACTAGTCAACATGTTAGCTGTTCTTCTTCCAGGCGCAGCATGCGTTCATTTTCCTTGGGCCAGTAATTCCCACCGCTCGAAAGCCCAGACAGCGAGAAACGGGCAGCCAGGAATTTTAACACATATGCTGCCGGCGACAATCTGTTGACAGAACGCCTTATCCATAGTTCAGGACTATCGAAACAGGTACATAAATTAAGAAGAGACACATTACGGCCTGTAGCAATTTGATGCAAATTGCCGGTCGGGGAGGTTGAACGGCCAGGGGGACCCCTGGCCGTAACGTACTGCGGATGTTATCGGGTTACACGTGACTGGCCGTTGACGGTGAGGATGCGTACCCGGTCGCCCGGCGAGAAGGTGACGTTGTCAGAGACCGCCTGCACATAGGAGCGGGTCTGGCCATCATCTTCGCGCACCGTGATCTCGATACCCTGGCTGCGGGTAAAGCCTTCTTCAGCCGCGGCTCCGGCAACGCCGCCTGCCACCGCACCCAGAACGCCAGCCACCATGCTGCCGCGCCCACCACCAACGGTGCTGCCGGCGATACCGCCCACGGCTGCGCCGGCAGCAGGTCCGATGATGGTCCTGGTGCCTTCGATCTGAACAAGACGGACAGATTCCACCGTGCCCATGCGGACGGTCTGCGGGGTACGAGCCTGATCCCGGGAATAGGTTTCCCCGGTGAGGTTCTGGGCACAACCGCCCAGCGCCAGCAGTGAACCGAGGATAAGGGTCAACAGGTAGTGCTTTTTCATGATATGCCCCAGTAGATGATGACTTTCAAAGCTTAGACGTTTTCCGCCCCGGAATGTTGCGTATTCACGGAAGGTTACAAGAGCAGTAAGGGCTTTCACGCCGTTCCGCCTGTCGACAGGACTCGAATCGATACGATCGATCCGCTAGAATGCCCGCGACTTTTCGCCGGGACCCTGCCTCTGGGCAGCGGCAACCCAGAAATCCATTTTGTGTTCGTTGTAACCACGCCAGAACAATAACTATACGTGCCGGTTGCCGACCTCAGTCGTTCGGAGGATTCCGCATGCACGCCCTTCAGGCTGCCTGGACGCATTATCTGAGCAATCCCTCGCAGGTCCTTAACGGACTTGCCCTGTTCTACGCCCTGGCCGGAAGCTGGCTATGGATCGCCACGCAATTGCGCAGCAGCCGCGTACAGCTGCGCATGGCGACCAGCCCGGCTTCGGTGGAAAGCCTGCCCAGCCCCGCTACCCTGCGGGTAAACCGGCTGTTCTATACAGTCGGCGGCCTATGCCTGGCTCTCGCCCTGCTGCTCACCCTGCTCGCCAACCGCTTCTAGAAAGCTCAGCTGGCGCAACTGGCTGATTACCGGATTGGCGTACTGTCGTAGCCACCAGGTGCGGTGCTCGGCAGGACATTCCTGCAGCCGCTGTTCGAACCGAGCGGTCTCCGCCTGGAGCACCGCTTCGGAGAACTGCGTCTGCCAGTCACCGAGGGGCTGATCCGGCACGTCCGGCAGCCGGGTATAGGCCAGGTAGTTGCTGACGTACAGTCGGTAGGAGGTCAGAATACTGCGGTCTGCCTCCCGTGCGACGCTGCGAGCGTCCGGATACTCGCCGGTCAACGGCTTGCCGAAGGCCACGTGCACGCGACCCTTGTAGCCGGTCAGACCCTTGGCGATCGACCGGTCATCCTCACCCTTCTGCTTGACGTAACTGCCGGCGCGCTCGCGCTGTTCGAGTTCACGCGCCTTCATCAGGTCACAGGGGTCCCATTCGTAGGCGATGGCCACCGGCACTATATTCAGGGAGCGGATGACTTCGGCGAATGGCTCCGAGCGACGGCTCATGCAGAACATCTTGATGATCGCCGAGTCGGTCTCGTCCCGCCCGTCCTTGGCTCGCCCTTCGCGCTGGGCGATCCATACCGAATGACCGGTCTGGATCGAGCGATTGATATACGCCGAGAGCGCCTGATAGACCGCCAGTTTCTCCTTTCTGCCGGTTACCGAGCGATGCACGATGAAGCTCTTGTTCAATCGCATGAGATCACTGACAAAGGGTCGCTGCAGCAGATTGTCGCCAATTGCCACCCGGGGAGTGGGGTGCCCGGCGTGATACAACGCGTAATTGACGAAGGTCGGATCCATCACGATATCGCGATGATTTGCCAGGTACAGGTGCGGGACGTCTCGCGCCAGATTCTCCAGCCCGCTGTAGGTCACCTCCAGGGTGCTGCGCTCGAGAACCTGATTGAGGTAAGGCTCCAGCCGATGCTGCAGATCGTCCACCGAACGGATGCCACGTACCTCGCGGCGCAGACCGAAACTGACCAGCTTCGCCGTTATGCCAGGCAGCCACGCAGCTGCACGGGGAAAGCGCCACTGCGCAAGCATCTGCACCAACTGGTCATCGCGGCAAAGACGCTGCAGGACGGCAGGGACTTCCTCGTCCTGAAACGGTCGGATGGCATCGAACTCGCCCATGTAATCCTCTTTGATCGAATAGAGGCCGGCATTATGCGACGCTGACGGAGATCGAACAATTCCCGCACGCGGTTTCCCCCCGGGATGGATGGGTCTAAACTGACGGACACCAACCCAGGCGACCGGAGCAGGCAATGCAGGCACTGGAAGAAACAACGATAAACTGTCCCCACTGCGACGAACCGATTTCACTGCTGCTGGATCTCAGCGCCGGCGCCCAGTCCTATGTCGAGGACTGTCAAGTCTGCTGCCAGCCCATTCACGTGAGCCTCTGGATCGATGAAGGAACCGACGATTACCACCTCGACATCCGTCGCGAGCAGGACTGAACCCGCTGCGCCCGGTATCGACCTTGACCTGCCAGGCGCGCCCGCATGACCGGCCGTCTGGCACAGTTCACTGCGCCTACCGCTACCCCCCCGCCAGACTGGAAGCCAAGCTGGAACCTGGCACCGGGGCAACCATTGCTGATCCTGCGCAAGGTCGATCAGGTTACCGAATGCGTGCAGCTACTCTGGAGATTGACGCCGGGCTGGCTGAAAGATTTAAGCCGGGCACCCTTCAGCCTGCAGGCCGAAACCCTGCACGACAAACCCATGTACCGACAGCCGCTGGTGGCGCGCCGCTGCCTGATCCCGGTGGACGGGTATTACCTGTGGCAGCAGCAGGGGCAGCGCAAGCAGCCCTGGTATCTGCGCCGGCGGGAAGGTGGATTGCTGCTGGCCGGACTCTGGGAACGCTATGCGCTGGATGATGGCACCGCATGGGACAGTTGCGCGCTGATAACGGCTCCGGCAAACGGGCTTGCCGCACGCCTCGGCGAACGCATGCCGGTCAGCCTGAACAGCGCCGAACAGGCGATCTGGCTGGCTTCCGCCACCGCACCGGGCGCCCTGCAGCCGCTGTTGCTGAACGCGCGGTCACGAGTCCAGCTGATGCATCCCGTGTCACCAGCGGTAAGCAGTCCGGCCACCCGAGGCGCGCATTGCTGCACGCCGAGTGGCCACATCGTCCAGGAAGCGACCGCGCTCTGAGCCAGAACATCACACCTTGAACTGGTTGATCAGTCGTCGCTGATGTTCTGCCAGCCGCGTCAGCGCCGCACTGGCCTGGGACGCCTGGTGGGCACCATCGGCGACACTGCGTGCGACCGAGTCGATGGTGGTGACATTGCGGTTGATATCCTCGGCGACGGCACTCTGCTCCTCGGCCGCGCTGGCGATCTGGGTATTCATGTCGCTGATCACCGAGACCGCCTGGGTGATGGAGGTCAGCGCCGCGTCCGCCTCTTCCGACTGTCTGACGCTCTGTTCGGTCCGGTTGCGACTTTGCTGCATGACCTTCACGGTATCCCGGGTCCCCGCCTGCAGTTGCTCGATCATCGCCTGAATCTCGGCCGTGGAGCTCTGGGTCTTCTGCGCCAGATTGCGAACCTCATCGGCCACCACCGCGAACCCCCTGCCCTGCTCACCGGCCCGCGCAGCCTCGATCGCCGCATTGAGCGCAAGCAGATTGGTCTGTTCGGCGATGCCGCGGATGGTATCCAGAATGCCGCTGATGTTTTCGCTGTCACGGGCCAGTGATTCGACGCTACGCACCGCCCGCTGGATATCTGCGGACAGATCCTGAATGGTCTGGGAGGTCGCCCGTACCACATCACGCCCCTGGGCAGCGGATCCGTCAGCATTGGTCGCAGCCTCGGCTGCCAGAGCCGCATTGCGCGCGACGTCCTGCGCCGTCGCGGTCATTTCCCTCACTGCCGTGGCAACCTGATCGATCTCGCCGAGCTGACGCTGCACACCGTCGTTGGTGCGCATGGCGATATCCGCGGTATTTTCCGAGGCATCGGTTACCTGCTGGACAGAGATCACCACCTCACGAATCATCGCCTGCAGCTTGTCGAGGAAAGCATTGAACCCACGCGCCAACGAGCCAAGTTCATCAGCCCTGTCCACTTCGAGACGCCGGGTCAGATCACCTTCCCCTCGGGCGATGTCGTCGAGCATACTGACCATCTGTCGTGCCGGCCGGGCAATCCCATAGCCCACTAGCGTCATGACACCGATGCCGCCCAGCGCAACGATCAGGCCGATCAGACCCATCAACAGCCCATCACGTGCCTGGGCACTCGCCACTTCGGCTTCAAGTGATTCCAGCTCGGCCATCACCACCTGCAGCGGGAGGCTCATGATCAATGTCCAGCTTGCGGAGTCGGTCAGGCGAATGGGCATGAACAACTCGATCACCCCACGCTGAGCGTCCAGCGTATAACGCGGCTGACCGTTAAGCGTCCTGAGGCTCTGCTGCTGCGCCGTGCTGAGCAGTCGATCGGCCGGATCGCCGGCCTTGGCCGCACCGGTGATGCCGGTGAAGGCCACCAGACGATTGCTGGCACTGACCAGTACCTGGCTGCCGGCACCCTGATAAAGCGCAGCATTGCTGGCCGCCAATGCCCCCTGTATGAAGTCGAGCGATAGGTCGACCCCTACTGCGCCCATGAATTCTCCGTCAGCCATGATCGGCACGCTGAACGAGGACAGCATCACCACCTTGTCACCCATCGGATACTCGACCGGATCGATGACGCAGTCACGACGGGTTTCCTTGGGGCACAGATAGTACTCACCCAGACGAACACCGGTTTCCGACAGTGTCTGATCCTCCAGATCCGTCAGCGCCTCGAGGCTCAGGCTGCCGTCTGCATTACGGTACCACCAGGGCATGAAGCGCCCGCTGCCGTCGTACCCGTCCGTGGCGACATCCCGATAGTATTCGTCCAGTTCGTCCAGCGAGTTCGGCTCCCAGGCGACATAGACTGCGAGAAGATCAGGGTTGCCAAGCAGGGCGTTACGCAGAACGCGGGTCATTTCCTCCCGGCTCATCATCAGACTCGGCAAGCCATCGTCCTGGTACTCGCCGAGCATCTGGTTCAATTGCGCCAGCTGGTGCGCCACAACGAAGGGATACTCGAGGCGCCTTTGCAGTCGTTGGCTCTCACCGGTGGCCAGCGCCATCAGACGGCTCTCGACCATCTCGGAGACCAGTTCGCGCGTCTGCTCACCAGTATTGGCCTGGAGTCGTTTACTGGACACCAGCGCGTAAAGCGTCATGATGGCTACGGCTGCCAGAAGGCAGGCCCCGGCAAGAAGAGTGATGAAAAACTGCAGGGAACGAAATTTCACGGGGCACCGTGAGCAATGGCCTGTCCTGAGGTCGATATCGGCAGGCTGCGCCAAACCTGAAGGGCCTCGCGAGGATGTCGCCGGAAATGTCCTGTGCGTTGCGCAACCCCGATCAGCCCAATATCCTAGTCGAAAACCCTGAGGAACATGGTAATGCTCAAACGCCTTCTGATATGTCTGCCACTGCTCTGGCTGGCAGGCTGTGAAACCGTCCAGACCACCCAGGGCGGTGCGGTAGGGGTCAGCCGCGAACAGCGCATGGTCAGCGCATTGTCGAGCTCGCAAGTCGACGCCATGGCGGCCAAGGCCTATGCCGAGATGCTCGAAGAGGCTCGCAAGAAGGGCGTGCTGAACAAGGACGCCGCAATGACCCGGCGGTTGCGACGCATCGCTGATGACCTGATCCCGCAGGTAGTGCATTTCCGCCCCGACGCGCGCAACTGGGCCTGGGAAGTCAATCTGATCCAGGACGACCAGCTCAACGCCAGTTGCATGCCGGGCGGCAAGATCCTGTTCTATTCCGGAATAATCGAGCGACTGGAGCTGACCGACGACGAGATAGCCCAGATCATGGGGCATGAAATTGCGCATGCCTTGCGTGAACATGGTCGGGAAGCCATTTCCCGCGCCTATGTGGCACAGACCGGGACGCAGCTCGCCGGTGCCCTGCTGGGCCTTGGCGACATGAGTCGGCAGGCCGCCGACGCCGCCGTTCATTACGGACTCATGCTGCCCAACAGCCGCTCCAACGAGACCGAGGCGGACCTGATCGGCTTGGAACTTGCCGCACGCGCAGGCTACAACCCGCAGGCGGCAATCACCCTATGGCAGAAGATGGAGCGCGCCTCGCAGGGCGCGCCACCGGCCTTCCTGAGCACCCACCCGACCTCAACCGGGCGCATTCAGACGCTGCAGAACGCGATACCCAGGGTACAGCCGCTGTATGAGGCCGCGCGCCGTTGACCGACAACTTTGAAAATCGAACTCGGCGAGGAAGCCATATGAATACGGGATCACGCTGTCTGTTGGGTCTGGGTGCGGTGTTGCTCGCCGCCTGCGGTCAATCCGAAGCCGAACTCGAGGACCGGCTTGAATGGATTTATCGCGATACGGGCGCAATCCAGTGCGAAAGTGACGGACTGTCGATAAGCGAAATGCGGCAACAGCTCGATGAAGCCGGGATAGCCGTGCATGACAGCGCCTGCGGCGCCGATGGCAAGATGTACACCACTGTCTGCGGGGCAGCATCCGGGCGTATTGGAATGTTCGAGATTACCGCCAGCGACCTGCAGACCGCCGCTGCAATGGGCTTCGAGCCGCTGAACCATTTGCCCGAGGCAACTCGCACACCCTGCCCTGATGATAGCCGCGCCGCAGACTGATCAGCCTGCAACGCGCCGCAGCAACAGCAGCGGCAGGCCGGCGAGCAGCACGGCGATCCCGATCAGCGCACCCGGGCCGGCATAAACCGCGCTGGACCACAGAAGCCCGGCGCAGATCAGCGCGAAGACAACAGGCAGAATGGGAAACAGGGGTACGCTGAAAGGTCTTGTTCGTTCCGGATCCAGGCGACGCAAGCGAATCACCGCAAGCGCCGTAAGCAGCATGAACAACCAGAATACCGGCGCGGTGTAGGCGACCATGGTGCTGATACCGTCCTCGGTGAGCGCACCGAACAGCACTAGCGCCAGCGTGATCAGCCCCTGCAGCAGCAATGCGCGTACCGGGGTAGATCCGGCCTCGCGCCAGGCGCCCAGAAAGGCCAGGCCCGGCACGTCACGCCCCAGCGCGTAATAGACGCGGGCTCCGGTCAGCACGCTGGCATTGATGGTGCTCAACGCCGCCACGCAGACCAGCAGGCTGAGCGCCGCAGCAGCCATTGGCCCAGCCACGATGCGCATCAATTCGGCACCGACGGCCTCGACCTCGCGCAGCCCCGCCAGACCGAAGATATTCAGATAGGCGAGATTGGCCAGGACATAGACCAGACTGACTACCAGCGTACCGAACAACAGCACCCGGCGCATGTTGCGCGCGGGGTCCTTGAGTTCGCCCGAGAGGTAGGCCGCCTCGTTCCAGCCGCCGTAGGTAAGCAGCACGAAGACCATGCCCATGCCCAGTGCACCGGCAGGATTGCCGTTCGCGGCTATACCAGTTGCGACTTCCTGGGATGTCACAGCGGCGGGTTCAGCATTCAGCAGGCCCACCAGAATCACCGTACCCAGCAGCAAAACGGTCAGGGACGTGAAGATAACCTGCAGCCGCGTGGATTCCCGGGTACCGAGGACATTCAGCGCCGTCAGCGCAAGGACCGCCAGGCCAGCGTGAATTGCCTGCCCCCAGCCTCCCAGCGAGACCAGTTGCTGCGCATATTCGCCGTAAATGAATGCCACCGCAGCGATCGATCCAGTCTGAATGACAGTACCGCGTGCCCACGCAAAAAGGATGCCGAGCCGTGCCCCCCAGGCACGCTGAAGGTAATGGTACTCTCCACCGGCATGCGGATACGCCGAACCCAGCTCCGCATAACAGAGTGCGCCGATCAGCATCACCAGACCGCCAGCGACCCACATGCCGATATAGATGACTGGGCTACCAGCCTGCTGCGCGACCAGGGGTGGAAATCCGAAAATACCGATACCGATGACCACACCGACAAGGACCGCGACCCCATCGGTGACACTAAGGCTGCTGCGCACGGCGCCCAGATTGGCGCAGGAGTCAGAGGCGGCGGGCATGCCAGCCCTGAGTCTCGTCCCCTTCCGTCGGTACGATGCGATCGCCTTCTATCCTGCCCTGGTATTCCTCACCGGCAAGTGTGAAGCGGATCTGATCACCACGCAGGGTGGCGTCGGCGAAGGAAGCAGGAGAACCGTTGATCCGGGCATCGCCCTGCACATTCTGGAAGCGCTGCATCAGATGCAGCTCGACGCGACTGTCGTCCGCCGTCACCAGTTCCCAGCGACCACCCGCGTTGGCTGGCACTATCCACAGATAAATGGTGCTATTGCCTACCGTATCGGTCTCATCCGGCTCCCACTCGCGCATGTCGAAGGCGTGAGAAACCACCCGCGTTCCCGGCTTCATGGTTTCCAGAATGACCGGGCGCAGGCGGTAATTGACCGAACTGAGCAGGTACATGGTGAGGACATTGGCATCGGAGATATCCTTCTCGAACAGGTCACCCTGTTCGAACTCGACACGACCCTCCAAGCCAGCGTTTCGGGCATTTTCTTCAGCTTCCTCGACACGCTGCGGATCCAGATCGATGCCGAGTGCGCGCTGGACGTTCCAGTTCTGCGCCGCGGCGATGACGATGCGGCCATCACCGGAGCCAAGATCGATGAGGTAATCCTCGGGCTGCACCTCGGCCATTTCCAGCATACGATGAACCACGTCGTGAGGCGTGGGCACATAAGGCACGTCCAGACGTGGAGCCGCGACCGCCGCGCCGGCCAGGGCAAGGCTCAGGCCGATTGCTACAATTCTTCTGGCGCTGGCCACCAGAAGGCGGATGCGCAAGGGCATCTGGACATGGGGGTCGACCGGAGACGGCATCGGGAAGCTCCTCGAGCAGATTCGGAAAGAGGGAGAATCCTGTGGATTCGCACTTCTTTCTGAGCCCCGGTGAGCGGCCAAGTTCCCGTTTCGCTGATCGGCTCAGGGCTCGGGACTGTCGTCCTGTTGGTGCTGGCGTTTACGCAATTTGCGCCGATACGCCGAGATATCGCCCAGCTTGAGACCCTCCGGAGCCCCATGCTGCTTGGCGTCGCCAACGCGCTGCGAACTGTAGATGCCCGCCTGGCCGGAGAACAGGTAGCTGACCACGCAGGCAATCGCGGCAAAAATACCCATGCCCGGCCCGAACAGCTCCATGGCCATGAGCGTGGAGGCAAGCGGCGTATTGGCCGCGCCGGCAAAGACCGCGACGAACCCTACAGCGGCCAGAAAGGCAAAGGGCATATTGAATACCGGTGCCAGCACATTGCCCAGGGTAGCGCCGATGAAGAACAGCGGCGTGACCTCGCCGCCCTTGAAGCCGCTGCCAAGCGAGGCAATGGTGAACAGCAGCTTGCCCAGCGGATCCGACCAGGCCAACGGCACCTCGAACGCCTCGCGAATCACCGGCAGGCCCAGCCCCAGATAGCGCTCGGCAGCAACCAGAGAGGCTACAATGGCAATCAGCAGGCCACCAAAAAACGGCCGCAGCGGAGCATAATGTACGCGTCGACGCATGAGGCCGCTCACCGCATGCGTGGCCTCGGCAAAAACCCGCGCCACCAACCCGAAGAGCGCGCCGACCAGGATCATCACGGTCACCGACCAGAGTGACAGTTCGGGAATCAGCCCGACGCTGAAATAGTCGTGCTGCACACCCCACCAGAGCGCCACCTTGTCCGCCAGAACCGCGGCCACCAGGCAGGGCAGCATGGCCTCATAGCGTAGCCGCCCGGTGGCGAGCATTTCCAGACCGAAAACCGCTGCACCGAGCGGCGTGCCAAAGACCGAAGCGAAGCCGGCGGCGATCCCCGCCATCAGAACGATACGCCGGTCCGCCGACGACAGACGGAACACGCCGGTGAACTGATCGGCAAGCGCGCCGCCCATCTGCACCGCTGTTCCCTCTCGACCTACCGAAGCACCGAAAAGATGTGAAACCAAAGTGGCACCCAGCACCATGGGCGCCATACGCAGAGGAATTATGCGGCGGGTTTCGTGGATTTCATCAAGAATGAGGTTGTTGCCTGCCTCCACTGCACTGCCGTAATGCAGGTAGACCCAGCCCACGGCAAAACCGGCGAACGGCAACAACCAGATCAGCCAGCGGTTGTCGGCATGGGTAGCGGTTACCCAGTCGAGTGAATATAGAAAGAGTGCCGAGGCGGAACCCGCCAGCGCGGCAATACCGCCAGCCAGCAGCAGCCATTTGAGGATATACAGGATCAGCGCAGCGCGTTGCCTGAGATCGATGGACATGATTGAGGATCCGCCAAGTTGGTTTCCATTCGCAACCCGGGCACGGGAAGGAGATCAAGCTCAAGCATGCCTGCACCTTCGGATCGGACCCGAATCTCTGCAGGCATCATCAGCCCCAGGGGCGGTTACAGGGAGGAATGCCATCTCCAGAGCCGACTTTAGCAGCCATGGGCGGCGCAGACCAGCCCGCAGACATGTCGAACGAAACGACGCCCGGCGGGTCTCATAAGAGGGCCTGACCGCAGGCCGCCATATCGGAACGGCACATTGGAGATCATCAGGATGAACACCTTCAGACATTACTTTTCGCTACTTTTCCTGACCCTGACGCTGGTAGCCATGGCTGGCTGCACCGTCGCCTCGGGTCAGAAAAGTGCCGGCGAAGCGCTGGACGACACCATAGTCACCACCCGCGTGAAGACCGCGCTGATCGAAGATGCGGACATTCGCGCCGGCGAGATCAACGTACAAACCTACAAGGGCGAAGTGCAGCTGACCGGGTTCGTCAGCTCACGGGCGGCAGCGGACAAGGCCGTGCGCATCACCCGCGGCGTTGACGGGGTGCGGGCCGTCCACAACGACATGCAGATTCGCTGAGGCAAGGCAGGGGGGGCGTCAGCCCCCCATCACCGCAAGCCAGCCGGCATAGATACCCAGCATCAGAAAAGCCAGCGCCGCGAGGCGACGGATCAGCGTCAATGGCAGACGGCCCGCCGCAGCATTGCCAAGGAACACCACCGGCACGTTGGCCAGCATCATGCCCAGCGTTGTACCCAGGACCACCGCGAACAGGGCTTCGTACTGTGCTGCCAGCACCACGGTCGCCACCTGGGTCTTGTCACCCATTTCGGCAATGAAGAATGCCACCAGCGTGGCCATGAAGGCGCCATAACGGCCAATCCGCGCAGTGTCCTCCTCGCCCAGCTTATCCGGGACCAGGGTCCAGGCAGCCACCGCCAGAAAGCTCAACGCCACCAGTCCCTGCAGCACGCGCTCATCGAGATAGAGACTTATCAGCTGGCCGAGGGCGCCGGCCAGGGCATGATTGAGCAGGGTTGCGACCAGTACGCCCCAGACGATCGGCCAGGGCCGCCGGAAACGCGCAGCCAGAACCAGTGCGAGCAGTTGAGTCTTGTCGCCAATTTCGGCGAGCGCAACTATGCCGGTTGAAACCAGGAAAGCTTCCAAGCGAATTCCAGACAGGGCGGGTCAGCATAACCAATGACATACGAGCACTCCCGCCCCGGGCTGGTGCGCGCATGTCACAGGTCTCGCCAAACCCGTGCAACCCGAGATGGTTGCGGCGGGTCGCAGGTGCCACGGTCAGCCGACCGATCATGTTGACACCTGCCTCGAAAAGAGAGACTACTCCCCCAGGACGGGCGAAACTGTAGCAGCACCGCGCCCGGGTATCAACCCGGTGCTACCGCCGAGTAGACCTTGAATCGGCTGTTCTCGCGCAGCACCCTGCAGGGTCCTATATGCGCCTCGATAAGATGCGGATACTTGAGGAAGCCGTTGGCGACGATACGCAGTTCACCGCGCGGCACCAGGTTACGCGTGACCTGCTCGAAAAAGCGTTCCGCGACACTGGTATCGTGACGAATTCCGGTATGAAACGGTGGATTGCTGACCACGGCGCTGAAGCGTCCGTGGACATTGCTCAGGCCGTCCGAAGGATGCACCTGTGCCTCTATGCCATTGCGCCCCAGCGTCTGCTCGGCGCAGTAGAGCGATAAGGCATCGACATCGACCAGTTCGAAACTCGACTGCGGATTGCGTCGGGCCAGGGCAACGGCCAGCACACCGGCGCCGCAGCCGAAATCCAGCACACGCCCCGCCGGCAGCGGAGCCTGCTCTTCAAGTAGCAGCTCGCTGCCCTCGTCGAGCCGGCCATGACTGAATACCCCCGGCAGGCCGACCAGTTCCAGCCGCTGATCGGCCAGAGTCACCTCGAAGACGGTCTGCCATTCACCCAGTGCGAAGGTCGGCAACTCGGCCCTGCGCCTCGCTCGCCAGAGCTGGCAATGCCGGGCCGAGTCTAGCTTCTCGATGGCCTCGCCATGAACGGCGAGCAGGCGCTCTGCGCGGGTAACACCGCCCTTCTTTTCACCGACCAGCAGCAATGTTCCCCCCGCCTCCAGCATCGGCGCGATCTGCGCCAGCGCGTATTCGGCCCGCTCCAGCGCCTTGGGCATCACCAGGATGACCACATCCGCCTGTACTTCAGGGCACAGATGGGAAAAGCACAGCCGATCCTCGTCAAGCTGACCGCGAAGCGCCAGCCACACCGAATAGTCCCAGGTCCAGACGTGCCACTCGGCGGGCAGGCTGCTGACCAGCCGATCAGCCACCGGGTTGACCAGAAGCACTCGCTTGCCGGAAAACAGCTGTGCGCTGCGCTCGAGTACCTGACTGGTGTTGTCCATGGCAGCTCCTGATTGCAAAGGGCTGGGAATTGTACGCGCAACCCGACAGGCGTCCAACCGCGTCCGATCAGCTCTTTCGCGGCTTGGCCCGCGCGGTCGGTTCGGCCTGTGCCGGGTCCTCCGGCCAGTAGTGCTTGGGATAGCGCCCACGCAAATCCTTGCGCACATCGGCGTAACTGCCTGACCAGAACCCGGCCAGGTCCTGGGTCACCTGCACCGGCCGGCGAGCCGGGGACAACAGATGCAACTTGAGCGCCAGCCGTCCACCGGCGATGCGCGGGGTTGCCAGACAACCGAACATTTCCTGCAGACGCACCGCCAGCACCGGCGGGCTTTCCAGATAGTCGATCCGCAGACTCGAGCCGGTGGGCACCGTCCAGTGTGTTGGCGCCTGTTCCTCGAGCTGCCTGGGCAGCGGCCAGGGGAGCAACATCGCCAGAATCGAACGCAGATCCAGCGAAGCGAAATGGGCCATCCGCCTCACCTGCCCGAGATGCGGGCCCAGCCAGTCCGGCAGATTGGCGAGCAGCCAGGTGTCCGATACATCCGGCCACTGATCGTCCTGTGCCTCACTCTGCGCGAGGCTGCGCAGCAGCATGACTCTGGCCTGCCACTGACGCAGCTCAGGCGTCCAGGGCAAGGTAGCGAGGCCCTGACGGGCAACCACCTCGCACAGCGCCTGCGCCCTCTGCTCCGGGTCGATCGCTGCGAGCGGCGTGCGGTCGAGCACCAGCGCACCGATGCGCCGCTGCCGTTCTGCAATAAGCGATTCGCTCTGGTGGGGTGTGCAGCACGACTATTTCAGCGTCGGGCTGATTCCCGAACTGTCACTCTGGTCGGTGACCGTGATGATCCTGGTCGGCGCGCTCTTCGGGTTGGTGGCGCGGGTTTTTGCCATCA
>ENA-OOPG01000010-OOPG01000010.1-human-oral-metagenome-genome-assembly--contig:-NODE-10-length-18811-cov-7.263487_pt1 | contig 18811 bp, 18 predicted proteins | sample MGYA00245264_ERZ501137 | MGnify/ENA primary metagenome ERZ501137 (study PRJEB25959, sample SAMN05334990) | human oral metagenome | host: human-associated | place: USA: California | collected 2014-12-31... | reverse complement strand
GATGTCGCATGGAGCAACTGGTCGGCGATCCGTCGGATGCGCCACCCTGGTATCTGGCGATGATTCCGATGATCGTGGTGCTGGGCGTGATCATGCTGCCGCGCCTTTTGATCGGTATTGGCGGGCTCGGTCAGGCCGAAGGGATGGTAGGCGATACGCTGCGCTTTGCCCAGAGTCAGCCAATCATCTGGCCGAGTATGGCGCTTATCATTGGCTCTCTGACCTGTGTTGTGCTATTCCCAAGCATGCGCCGCAAGATTGGTCAGGTCTTCGGCCAGGGTGCAGAGGACTCGATAATGCCGTTGATCAATACCGCCGCGGTGATCGGATTCGGTGGTGTGGTCACCCAGACCGCAGGTTTCGGCCAGTTCGCCAGTTGGATGCTGAATGCCGACCTGCCACCGCTGCTGTCGATCTTCGCCTCGGCCAGCGTGGTTTCGGCAATCGTCGGTTCGTCCTCAGGCGGCCTGCAGATCTTCATGCAATCGCTGGCGCCGCATTATCTGGAGATGGGTGTGCAGCCGGAGATACTGCACCGTATTGCTGCCATCGCCTCGGGTGGTCTCGACTCGCTGCCGCACTGTGGTGCGGTCATTGCCACCTTCATGATCATGGGATTGACACACAAGGAAGCCTATAAGGACATGTTCGTGGTAACCGTGGCGATCCCAGTGATCGCATGCCTGGCTTCCATCGCACTCCTCATGGCGTTGGGAATCGGGGTGACGCCCCCGGTCTGAAGGGGGTTGGCAGTCCGCCGAGGCTGGAATCTTTCCGGCCTTGTACGGTCAACTGGTGTTCGCGGTTGCTGAAAATGATCTGCCAGGAGTTAATAATAATGAGTTCAACCACCCGCATAGTGCACGACCCGGACAACAAGCAGTTCTACCTCGTCGAGAAGGGCGCACCACAGAGAAACAGAAGAAAGAAGCGTCCAGCGAAGGTAAAGGCACCGAGTTGCCCGGCAGGGTAATGTTCAAGCAGTGTGCGGGGAATCAGCAGGCCGTTGGTGAAGGCTACGACCAGTGAGCATACGAGGGAAGCGACGAAAATGTTCACGCCTCGCAGTGCCATATAGATCAGAAGAGCCAGCCCGGCCAGCAAACCGAGGTTGCCTAGCATAGTGGAGCGTTCCTTGTTGTGAGTTGATTGCGGACCTAACATAACCGCAGCTTATTATCATTACAAACCCGTAACACCGGCATTCACGAGACTGTCATGCGGCCATAAGCCCGGCTTGACTTTTATGACGCTGATCAATAGCGCTCGTCAAAACAAATGCTAGAATTGCTTCGGAATTGATGGAACCAACCTGAAACGTGACACAGGAGAATACCAATGAAAGCAGCTGTTTCACTGACCGCCGTCGCGCTGGCCGCCCTGCTGGCTACCGGGTGTGCAAACACTCGCCACCATGATGAGACCGTCAGCCGTCTTACCGCTAGCGAAAGCGCTGCCGCTGCTGCTCAGGCCCGGGCTGATGAAGCCTACCGCAAGGCCGAAGAAGCACTGGCCGCTGCCCAGCGTGCGCAGCAGTCAGCTGACGAAGCCAACGAGCGTGCCGTTCGCATGCTCGAGCGCGCCAGCCGTAAGTAAGTAAATGTGCGGTAGCGGTCTCGGCCGCTACCGCAGCCTTGTGCCGATCACGCGCGGGATCCCCTCTTCAGCGTGGGCCATCTCCCCTATCGCCCGCCAGTCCAGACGAAACCCCGCCACCATCTCCCGCTTCTCTTCCAGGAGCAACTGCACAGCAGCCTGCCGATCAACCGTCGACGGAAAGCCATGCTCGTCCAGCGGCGTATGAACCTGCAACCAGAGCTGATCCTCGTGCACACCCAGCTTGAAGGGTTGATTGACGATTCGTACCTGAGTACCGATGGGGACCAGCGGGAACAATCGGGTTATGTCCTCATTGCGCAGACGAAAGCAACCGGCACTGACGCGCATGCCGATTCCGTAGTTCTTGTTGGTGCCATGAATCACGTAGGCGCCCAGTGCCAGGTTCATCTTGTAGGGGCCCATGGGGTTGTCAGGTCCAGGCGCACCACGGAAGGCAATATCTCGCCGTTACGGGCGTACTCCTCGCGGATCGACTGGGGCGGATACCAGGACGGGTTGGCCTCCTTGCGCGCCACCCGCGTGGTGCCGATCGGAGACGACCAGCCCTCTCGACCAATACCCACCGGATAGGTGATCACGCGACCACCCTCCGGGGGGAAGAAGTAGAGCCGATATTCCGGGAGATTGACGACTATGCCCTCGCGCGGGGCATCTGGCAGGATATGCTTGCCCGGCAGGGTAATCTGGGCACCCTCCCCCGGCAGCCAGGGGTCCACCCCCCGATTGGCCGCTTCCATTTCCAGCTGCCCAAAACCGTAGGCCTCGCCCAGATCGGCAAAGGTGTCCTGAAACTGTGCCTCGATCTGGTGAATCCTGCCAATTACCTGCTGGCCAGGCTCCAGGCGATGCTCGGTCGCCTGGGCCAGTGGCACGGCCAGTATGATCGTCAATGTCAGTAGCGAACGCCGTGAAACCCTTGCGAACCTGCCCATGCGGGAATACCCAAATTGCGTTTACCTTGGGGCATTCTCGCAGATAGCAGAGGGCTGAAGGAAGCCGAACCGCAGCAATGGCTATTCGCCTCAACGCCCCGCATTCCTGGGATGGGATTCGGTCTGGGACTGCAGCCATTCCTCGATCAGCGGCCAGGCATTTTCCAGCAGTATCGGCTGCGCCTCCGCAGTGGGGTGAATCCGGTCCGCCTGCATCAGGGTCGGCACATCGCCGACACCTTCAAGGAGAAACGGCAGCAATGGAATGGACCATTTTTCTGCCACATTGACGAAGGCCTGGTTGAAGGCCTCGGTGTAGCGAACGCCGTAGTTCGGCGGAATCATCATGCCGAGCAGGAGCGCATCGGCCCCGGCTTCGGTAGACAGTTCCACCTTGCGCGAAAGATTCTGTTGCATATTGCTCGGGGGCATACCGCGCAGACCATCGTTGCCTCCAAGTTCGATCACTACCAGAGCCGGCTCATGCTGCTCCAGCAGGCGCGGTAGCCGGGCCAGCCCCCCAGCTGTGGTGTCGCCGCTGACCGAGGCATTGACCACCGTGTGCGGGTAACCCTTCTCCTTCAGGCGCTCCTGAAGCAGATAAACCCACCCCTGTTCGATTTCCAGACCGAAAGCGGCGCTGATACTATCCCCCACCACCAGAATGTTCTGTGCGCTCACCGGCAACGCGAGCAGGCACAACACACAGGGCGCGAGTAACTTCTTCAGCAGATTCATAGGCATAAAAACCATGTCGGAAAGCGTGATAGTTGCGAGTCACCTTAGCAAAGTTGTTCAGACCTCGGAAGCCGAGCTGACCATCCTGGATGACGTCAGTCTGCGCATCGCGCGCGGCGACAGCGTTGCCATAGTCGGCGCCTCGGGTTCGGGCAAATCGACCCTTCTGAGCCTGCTCGCCGGTCTCGACCTGCCAAGCCATGGCGAGATCGAACTGGCCGGCCAGCGCCTCTCCGGAATGGACGAGGACCAGCGTGCCGCCCTGCGCGCCGAACATGTCGGCTTCGTATTCCAGTCATTCCAGCTGCTTGGGAGTCTGACAGCGCTGGAGAACGTAATGCTCCCGCTGGAACTGCATGGCCGGACCGATGCCCGTGAGCGGGCCGCAGCGCTGCTCGAGCGGGTAGGACTAGCACAGCGGATCACGCATTACCCTCGACAACTGTCGGGAGGTGAGCAGCAACGCGTAGCCATCGCCCGCGCCTTTGCCAGCGAGCCGGCAATCCTTTTTGCCGACGAGCCTACCGGCAACCTCGATGCCGCCACCGGGCAACGCATCACCGACCTGCTGTTCGAACTCAATAGAGAGCAGGGCGCAACCCTGGTGATGGTCACCCACGACAATCGCCTCGCGGAGCGCTGCGGCTCTGCCCTGCATCTCGAGGCCGGACGGCTCCTGGAGCAACAGGCATGAGCGGTCGCGCCGATCTGGGGCTTTCGACCCGCCTGCTGGTGCGGGAGTGGCGCGCCGGCGAACTGCGCGTACTGGTTCTGGCACTGATCATTGCGGTACTGGTAAGCACCGCCATCAGTTTTTTCACCGACCGCCTGCAGCGCGGCATGGTCAGCCGTGCAGCAGAGTTTCTCGGCGCGGATCTGGTGGTTTCCGGCCGCGCGCCACTCCCGGAGCAATACCTTCAGCAGGCGCAGGAAAGAGGCCTGGAGCACTCCGAAGTCGTCGAATTTTCGAGCGTCGTCGCCAGCGAGAGCGACATGCTGCTGGCCAGCATCAAGGCACTGTCGCCCGGCTATCCTCTGCGCGGCGAGGTGCGAACGGCACCAGACCTGTTCGCCACCGAACAGCGTGCAGAGGGCATCCCGCCCGCCGGGGAAGTATGGGTCGAGGCACGCATTTTGAGCGCATTGCAGCTCGAACCAGGCGACCTGCTCGAAGTCGGCATGACCAGCTTGCGGGTCGGCGCTGTGCTTACTCATGAACCGGACCGTGCGGGTGATTTCTATGCACTCAATGCACGGGTGCTGATGAACCTTGATGATCTGGAGGCTGCTGGCGTTATCCAGCCGGCAGCCGGGTGCGCTATCGGCTGCTGCTCGCCGGTGACGAGGGCTCAGGCAACGCCTTTCGGCAGTGGCTTGAGCCACGGCTGCAGGACAACGAGCGCATCACCAGCGTAGCCGACGACAACCGGCAGATAGGTAATGCGCTGGATCGCGCGGGCCAGTTCCTCGGCATCGCGAGCATCGCCGCCGTAGTACTGGCGGGGGTCGCGGTGGCGCTTTCCGCGAGCCGATTTGCCAGCCGTCACTTCGATACCAGTGCCCTGCTCCGCTGCCTTGGCGCCAGCCAGGCGCGGGTCATGCGCATCTTCAGCCTGCAGCTCGCGCTGCTCGGCCTGTTCGCTACCCTGGTGGGCCTGGCTCTGGGCTGGCTGATGCAATGGGGGCTGATGCTGCTGCTGGCGGATCTGCTCCCGCCGAACCTGCCGGGGGTCGGGCTGAAGCCACTACTGGTCGGCACTGCAACCGGACTGGTCGGGCTGGCCGGCTTTGCCCTGCCGCCGCTGCTCCGCCTTGGGCGGGTAGCACCGCTGCGGGTCCTGCGCCGCGATCTGGCGCCACTGCCCAGCAGTGGCTGGCTGATCTATGGGCTCGCGCTGGGCGCGCTCGGCCTGTTGATGTGGCAGTTCACCGGCAATCTGGGTATCACGCTGGCAGTCATCATCGGCGGCACACTCGCCGTGCTGCTGCTTGGCATCCTGGCCTGGGGGCTGCTGCGGCTGACCAGCGACCGCTTACGACACGCAAGTCTGGCGTGGCGACTGGGCACCGGCCAATTGCTCAAAAAACCCGCCAGCGCCGCGGGACAGGTGCTGTCGTTCGGCCTGATCATCATGTCGATGGTGGTGATTCTGATTCTGCGTACCGAGCTGCTCGATACCTGGCAGGATCAATTGCCGGACGATGCGCCGAACCATTTTGCACTGAACATTCAGCCCACCGAAGAAGCGGCCTTTCGCGCCAAGCTCGAGGAGATCGGCGCAGTCGCGGCTCCGCTCTACCCCGTCGCGCCCGGTCGTCTGACCGAAATCAACGGCCAACCTGTGCGAGATCTCGTCAGCAAGGATTCCCAGGCCGACAGGGCGATCAACCGGGACCTCAGCCTTACCTGGTCGGCCACCCTGGCTACGGACAACCGCCTGCGTGAAGGGCGCTGGTGGGACCAACTGCCGCCCAGCGAAGAGCCGCGCGTTTCCATCGAGGCGGGCCTGGCGACCAACCTTGGGGTTGGCCTCGACGACGTCCTTACCTTCGTGATCGCCGGCACCACCCTGCAGGCGCGAGTGACCAGCGTTCGTCAGGTCGAGTGGGACAATTTCACACCCAACTTCTTCATGGTTTTCGAGCCCGGCACCCTCGATGAGGTACCCACCACCCTGCTAACCAGTTTCAGCCTGCCGTCGGAGAAAAGAGCCGAACTGCGCGAGCTCTCTAGAGCGTTTCCCGCGATGACACTGCTGGAAGTGGAAGCGATTCTCGAGCAGATCCGCGACATCCTCGCCCAGGTCACCCTGGCCGTGGAATACGTACTGTTGTTCGTGCTGCTGGCCGGGTTTACCGTTCTGTTCGCCTCGCTGCAATCGACGCTCGATGATCGTCTTTACGAAGGCGCATTGCTGCGCACGCTCGGTGCACGCCGCAGCCTGCTGCGCCAGGCAAATCGACTGGAGTTCGCCCTGCTCGGCGGGCTTGCTGGCCTGCTCGCCATTGCCGCTGCGGAGCTGATCACCTGGCTGCTCTACCGGATGACGCTGGAACTGCCGTGGAGTCCGCATTATGCGTTGTGGATTCTGGTGCCGCTGGCCGGCGCGCTGCTGATCGGTATCGCCGGCGCTCTCGGTACCCGGGCTGTGGTCAACGAAAGTCCGATGCGGCTGATCAAGGAGGGTGGCGCTTGAGTCGCTACCGTCCTCCACGCAGCGCCGGCACACCATTGATCACACCCGTTGGTGCCAAGCGCCTGCGCGACGAACTGCATGAGCTCTGGCATGTACGCAGACCTGCAGTGACCCAGGCGGTCAGCGAGGCCGCCGCCCTAGGGGACCGCTCGGAGAACGCCGAATACATCTACGGCAAGAAGATGCTTCGCGAGATCGACAGCCGGGTACGCTTTCTGCGCAAGCGGCTGGAGGCACTGAAGGTGGTCGATCAGCCTCCGGCGAACCTCGAGAAGGTTTACTTCTCGGCAGAGGTCAGCCTGGAGGACGAAGACGGCGAAGTCATGACCCTGCGCATCGTCGGCCCCGACGAGATCGACCCAAAGCAGCGCCACATCAGCATAGACAGTCCAATGGCACGCGCTCTGCTCGGCAAGGAACTGGACGATGAAGTGGTAGTGCGCTCACCCGCGGGCGAGCGCAGCTACTGGATAACTGCGATCGACTATCCGCTGCTCTGATCAGTCCCGCCCGTGGGGGCGGGTCAGGTCCATCCCGGTCCCCAGCGGGATGATTCGAGTCGGATTGATGGTCTCGTGGCTGTAGTAGTAATGGGTCTTGATGTGCTCGAAGCTGACCGTCTCGGCGATGCCGGGAATCTGGTACAGCTCGCGCAGGTAGCCTGACAGATGCCGGTAGTCCTCGATGCGGCGGATATTGCACTTGAAGTGTCCGTGGTAGACCGGATCGAAGCGCAACAGCGTAGTGAACAGGCGCCAGTCTGCCTCGGTCAGCTGATCGCCGGCGAGGTAGCGGCGCTCAGCGAGCAACCCTTCCACCCAGTCCAGTGCCTCGAACAGCTCGCTGCAGGCCTTCTCATAGACGTCCTGCGCGGTGGCGAAGCCGGCCTTGTATACGCCATTGTTGATCTTGTCGTAGACCCGCTCGTTGATCGCATCGATCTCCTCGCGCAGGCCCGCGGGATAATAATCGTCGGTATTGCCGGTCAGCTCGTCGAACGCGCTGTTGAACAGCCGGATCAGCTCTGCCGACTCGTTGTTGACTATGGTTTCCTCACGGGTATCCCAGAGCACCGGGACAGTCACCCGCCCTGTGTAGTCGGCCTTGGCCCTGGTATACAACTGGTGATGACAGGTGAAACCGTAGAGGGGCTCGGGCGGATCATAGGTCCAGCCCTTCTCGAGCATCGGGGCCTCGACCACGGTAACCGGAATGTGATCTTCCAGCCCCTTGAGCCGGCGCATGATCAGCGTGCGGTGCGCCCAGGGGCAGGCCAGCGAAACGTAAAGCCGGTAGCGCCCGGACTCCGGCGCAAAGCGACCTCCGGTCTCGATCCGGTTGCGAAATCCGGCGTCTTCGCGTACAAAGGCGCCACCGGTACTCTTGGTGTCGTACCACTCATCGTGCCAGGTACCCTCGATCAAGCGTCCCATGTAGTTCTCCCATGCTGTCCGTCAGTCGGCCATTGCCGAGCTGCTGAATGTGTGTCCCGTCGAAATGTGCGGCAAATTCAGAGCGGTAAGCGTATAATATTCGATCTTATTATTCCCCAAGGTTCACTTCCCGTATGTCCGATACCGCTCCGGCGGCACCGCAGTTCGCCGATCTCGGCTTGCCTGCACCGCTCCTCGAGGCCCTTAACGGCCTCGGATATGAAACACCCTCTCCCATTCAGGCCGAGGCCATTCCGACGCTGCTCGCCGGGCACGATCTGCTTGGCCTGGCGCAGACCGGCACCGGCAAGACGGCGGCGTTCGCGCTGCCCGTACTGGCGGGGATCGACGTCTCCCTGCGGGCCACCCAGGCGCTGATTCTGACGCCGACCCGCGAGCTCGCGCTGCAGGTCGCCGAGGCACTGCAGCGTTATGCCCAGAACATGCGCGGCTTTTCCGTGCTGGCGCTCTATGGCGGCTCGGCCTTTGCGCCCCAGTTCAAGGCGCTGGAACGTGGAGCCCATGTGGTTGTAGCCACTCCAGGCCGCCTGACCGACCATATGCGTCGCGGCAGCGTGAAGTTCGACAACATGCGCTTCCTGGTACTGGACGAAGCCGACGAGATGCTCAAAATGGGCTTCGCCGACGATCTCGACGCGGTATTCGAGAAGGTTCCGGCGACCACCCAGAAAGCGCTTTTCTCTGCCACCATGCCGCCCGGCGTGCGCACCGTTGCGCGCAAGCACATGCGTGAGCCGAAGGAAATCCGCCTGCACAGCGGCGTGAGCAGCAGTCTCGACACCATCACCCAGAAAGTCTGGGAGGTGTCCAACCACCACAAGCTGGACGCCATGACCCGCCTGCTCGAAGTCGAGCCGGTCGAGGCAATGATCGTCTTCGTGCGGACCAAGACCGCCAGCATGGAGCTGGCCGAGCGCCTGGAGGCGCGAGGCTTTGCCGCAGCCGCCCTCAATGGGGATCTCAGTCAACAGCTGCGTGAGCAGGTGGTAGACCGTCTCAAACGCGGCCTGCTGGACATCGTGGTAGCGACCGATGTTGCGGCCCGCGGCCTCGACGTGGAGCGTATCTCACACGTACTGAACTACGATCTGCCGCATGACAGCGAATCCTACGTACACCGGATCGGCCGTACCGGCCGTGCAGGTCGCTCCGGCACCGCGATTCTGTTCGCCACGCCGCGTGAGCGTCGTCTGCTGCACGTGCTGGAAAAGGCTACCGGCCAGAAGATCGAAGCACAGGCCCTGCCCAGTGCCGACGCGGTTCGCAGCGGCCGCCTGAGCAAGCTCGCTTCGCGACTCAATGCCGCGCGCGACAATACCGGCGCACTGCACCAGCAGCTGGTTCAGGATCTTCTGGAGCTCACCTCCATGGCACCTGAAGAGCTGGCAGCCAGCCTGCTGGCGATCCTTCCGGGCGCCAAGGCGCTGGTCGAACCGGTCAGCGATCTGCCTGCGGCTCCGCCGCGCCAGCAGACCGACGACCGTGACAGCGGCCTGGTTCGTTACAAGGTCCAGGGTGGCCGCAGCAACAACCTGATGCCCAAGCCTTTGGTGGAAGCCCTGGTGAAGCACGGTCGCCTGCAGCGGGCACAGATTGGTCACATCAAGATGTTCACCGAGCACACCGGCGTCTATCTGCCTCAGCTCGATGAAGCGACGCTCGGCCGTCTGGCCGCCATCGAGATCAACGGTGTGGCGCTGCAGATCCGTGAATGGCCCCTGCCTCCGGGCGAGACCGACCGCCCGGCCCGTCCTCGCGCTCCGCGCAAGGATTTCCCGAGCAAGCCACGGGCACCCAGGCCGCCCCGCAGCAGCTGAGCGGCATGGAACTGATCGATATCGGCGTCAACCTGGCCGACGCCGCCTTTGATGAGGACCGTGAGGCGGTACTCGAGCGAGCCTGGGCAGCGGGCATCAGTCACATGGTGCTCACTGCCACCTCGCTCGAAGGTTGTCAGGCCGTACAGGGTCTCTGTACGGCCGATCCCCGTCGACTGTCCTGCACCGCAGGCGTTCACCCCCACGAAGCCAGACACTGGACCAGCACCTCAGCTGCAGAGCTGCGCGCACTCGCCAGCGAACCTTCGGTTCGCGCGATCGGGGAGTGCGGCCTGGATTTCAATCGTGACTTTTCCCCGCGCCCTCAACAACTTCACTGTCTCGAGGAGCAGCTTGCCCTTGCCGCAGAGACAGGCCTCCCGGTGTTTCTGCACGAACGTGACGCCAGCGAGCGCATGCTCGAGATCCTCCGCGAGTACCGTGACCACCTGAGCCGAGCCGTGGTGCACTGCTTTACCGGTGAGCGTCGCGCGCTGCATGGCTATCTCGACCTGGATCTGCACATCGGCATTACCGGCTGGGTCTGTGACGAGCGCCGCGGCACGTTGCTGCAGACACTGGTAAAGGATATTCCAGCCAATCGACTGATGCTGGAGTCCGATGCCCCCTGGCTGCTTCCACGCAGCCTTTCACCGCGCCCGCGCAGTCGCCGCAATGAGCCGGCCTTCCTCAGCGAGGTCGCCCGCATGGTCGCCGTTTGCCGTGACGAATCGGTAGAGCGACTCGCCCACACCAGTACGTCGACGGCACGCCAGTTCTTCGATCTGCCGCCCGAGACCTGATGGGCTATAGTGATCCCTGAATTCGTCAGGAATCCGCCATGCGCATCCGCCCGCAGAAAGAGACCGTCCCCCCGCTCCCCTGGACCTTCGTCATCGCCTGCACCGCGCTGCTGATCCTGGGTAATGCGCTGCTGGCGACCTATCACCACCAGCAGCACAAGCGCATCATCCTGACCACCAGCGAAACACTCTTCGCCGGCATCGCCCAGCGGGTCCAAAGCAACCTGTCGAGTCTCCATCGCGGACCAGGACAGATGCTCAGCGTCCTTGCGCATGACCCCATCGATCAGGCAAACACCCTTGACCGGCGGCTGGCATACCTCGACAAGCTCGCCCAGATTCTCATCGAATTGCCCCACCTTGATTCGGTCTATATAGGCTGGCCGAACGGTGACCTGATGCTCGTCCGGCCACTGCTGGAAAGCGGCCTCCGTGAACGCTTCGACGCTCCCGAGGCGGCCACCTGGATGGTGTGGCACATTGGCAGCCTCGGGGGACACCGGGAGTGGGAGCATCGCTTCTACAACGATTCGATGCGTCTTATAAAAGCACGTCAGGTGAACGCCGGTCACTTCGACCCGCGCGAACGTGACTGGTATCGCCTGGCCGTCCAGAGCCCCAGGCCGGTCATCACGCCTCCCTATGTCTTTCATTCCACCAGCGAATTCGGCGTCAGTGTCGCCCTGCCCGCAGGCGGCGGAGTGGTGCTTGGCGCCGACATCACCCTGCAGCGGCTCTCGGCCAGCCTCGCGGGACATGGCCTGACGCCCTCTTCCGAGCTGCTTCTGTATGATGCTCAAGGCACTGTGGTCGCCTACAAGGACGCCAGGCGGATCAAGAGCCCGGCCCATGGCAGCGCGCTGCACCTGCCGGGCTTTCACGAGCTGGGCAGTACGCTGATCGCGCGGCTCGCCGAAGATGGCTACGAGGTCGAGCGGCAGACCAGCCTTTCCCTGGAGGGGCAGCGCTGGCTGGTGCTGCAGCAGCGCTTGAACCTGCCCAATCTGCCGGACATCTTTCTCGCCATCCTGGTGCCGGAAGGCGAGCTTCTCGAGACCGCCTGGGGCTTTCATCAGCGCAGCCTGCTGATCGGTTTGCTGGGAAGCCTGCTGCTACTCTCACTGTTCTGGCTGATTGCCCGGTTGACCCTGAACCGAAGGCTCTAGCACCGAATCAGCATCAAATTGCAACCGCCAATCGCCCGCCCCTTGGCGGCGGGTCGGATTTGGGCAATGATGGGTGCAACAACACCCGGGGACACACCCCGGAGCTTCCCTGATCAGGGATCGGGAATGGCTGCCAGCTGTCGTCGCTTCCAGGAGTAACACCCGCAATGTTCAAGACCATCACCTTTTCCCTTCGCTGCCTGCTCCCGGTCCTCGGTGTCGCGCTCATGCCTGTGCCTGCGCTCGCCACGGATGCCGGCAAGCTGCCAGCCCAGGTCAGCTCCGCGCTGGCCAATGCGCGCATTCCGGCAGAGTCGTTCTCGCTGGCGGTCATTCCCCTGGAAAACCAGGGCATGGCCCAGTTCGTCAATGCCGATCAGGTATTCAACCCGGCCTCGACAATGAAGCTGGTCACGACCTACGCAGCATTGGAAATTCTCGGCCCCACCTACCAGTGGCAGACCACCCTCCTCGGAACCGGACCGGTACGCAACGGCACCCTCCAGGGCGATCTGGTATTTCGCTCCAGCGGTGATCCCAAGCTGACGCTCGAACGCATGCTGGTACTGCTGCGCGATCTGCGTGCGGCCGGTGTGCGCGATATTCAGGGTGACCTCGTGCTGGTCCCGGCAGACATGCGCATGCCGCTCGATGCACCGGTGTTCCGCGATGACGGTGGCGACCACACCAAGCCATTCCTGGTGCCGCCGGACCCACTGCTGACCAATCTCAAGCTGCTGACCCTGAGCACCTTCGCCGAGGGCGACCGGATACGAACCCACCTCGAACCGGCCTTGGCTGAAGTACGCATCGACAACCAGCTCAAGGTGCTGCCGCCGGTACGCTCCTGTCCCTGGCCAAACGTCGCCTATTCGGTACGCGACAATGGCACCGACGCCCAGATAACCCTCACCGGCGCGCTGCACGAGGGCTGCTCGGCCCAGCGCTACCTCTCGGTACTCAACGCCGACGTCTATACCGGCAGCCTGATCCGCACACTCTGGCAGGAGATGGGCGGCACCATCAGTGGTGGCACGCGTATCGGTACGGTGCCCGGCGGTGCGCGCCAACTGGCTCGAAGCACTTCGCCCGATCTGGTGGCTGTGGTGCGCGACATCAACAAGTTCTCCAACAACACCATGGCTCGACAGCTGTTCCTGAACATCGGAATGGAGCGTCGGGGTGCGGGTGACGCAGATGACCACAAGGCAGCCACCCGGGTGATCAACAAATGGCTGGCGGACAAGGGTATTCAGCCAACCGGGCTGGTGCTGGACAACGGCTCCGGGCTGTCGCGCATCGAGCGCATGACCGCACGGGATCTGGCGACCCTCATGCAGAAGGCCTGGCAGAGCCCCTATGCCTACGAGTTCGTATCATCGATGCCGATTGCAGCGAAGGATGGAACCATGCGCCGACGCCTGCGCGATACGCCGGTTGCCGGCCAGGCGCACATCAAGACCGGCTCGCTGAGCGGTGTGCGGGCGATTTCCGGAATCACCCGGGATGCCAATGGCCAGAGCTGGGCCGTAGCCGTGATCGTCAACCACCCCTCAGCTGGTGGAAGCCGTGACGCCATGGATCTGGTCCTGCGCGACGTCTACCGCCGCGCCCCGACCGAGATCGCCACCAGCCGCTGAGAGCGTTCCCGCCCGCTGGCAATGCCGGCGGGCGGTTCCCGCTATCTGTGGGTGATTCGCCAGCTGCGGTGAATGCGTGTGTTGCGCTGGAAGTCGCGGTCTATGGTCTGTGCCGAGATATCGACCACCTCGAAGCGCTCCTCCACCGACGGATCCATCCGGAAGCGTCGGAAATTGTTCGAGAAGTACAACGTACCGCCACGCGCCAGACGCGCCATTGCCAGTTCGATCAGATGCTGGTGATCGCGCTGGACGTCGAACACGTCTTCAAGTCGCTTGGAATTGGAGAAGGTCGGCGGGTCGATGAAGATCAGATCGTACTCGCCATTGTCCGCTTCCAGCCACTGCATCACATCGGCCTGAATGAGCTGGTGCAGATCCGACAGCCCGTTCAGTGACAGGTTGCGCCGCGCCCAGTCCAGATAAGTCCGCGACAGGTCCACGCTGGTCGTGCGCCGCGCGCCACCAACAGCAGCGTGCACCGTGGCACTGCCGGTATAGCAGAACAGGTTAAGGAAGCGCTTGCCGTTGGCCTCGGCTGCCAGACGCAGACGCATCGGCCGGTGATCAAGAAAGAGTCCGGTGTCCAGATAGTCGGTAAGGTTGACCAGCAGCCTGACCTGACCTTCGCTGACCGTCAGGAACTCGCCCCGCTTGTCCATGCGCTGGTACTGCTGCTTACCGGTCTGGCGCTGGCGTTGCTTGAGGACGATACGTTCCGGCGAGACCTTGAGCGTGACAGGCAGTGCCGCCAGAACATCCTGCAACCGGGCCTGGGCCTTTTCTTCGTTGACCGAAGCCGGCGCCACGTACTCCTGCACGTGCACCCAACCGTCATAGAGATCGATGGCCACTGCGTACTCGGGCATGTCCGCATCGTATACACGGTAGCAGCCGATGTCGTTCTGGCGTGCCCACTTGCCGAGCGTCTTGAGGTTCTTCGCCAGCCGGTTGGCGAACATCTGGGCCGACTCGCTCAGACGCGCCGGGGTCGCCTCTGTCGAGGGCGCGGGCCTGCCGTCACGCTGCTCCGAGGTATCAGTGACTTCCCGCTGACTACTGGCGCCGGTAACGAAGCGCTCGGGCGTCAGCTCCATGAGCAGCAGCTTGCACGGCAGCGCCCCGTTGTAGAGTGCGTACTGGCGATGACTGCGAATGCCCATGCGCTTGCCTAGCTCCGGATCCCCGGTAAAAATGGCCGCGTCCCAGCCGGCGCATTCGCTGCGTAGCACTTCACCGAGCTTCTGATAGAGATACACCAGGCTCGCGGTGTCGCCAAGACGCTCGCCATAGGGTGGATTGCAGACGATAAGACCCTTCTGGCCGCGGTCCGGGTGGGGCGCGAAGCTGGCCAGCTCGCCCTGGTAGACCTTGATCCAGTCGCTCAGACCGGCCCGCTGAATATTGTTGCGCAACGGCTGCAGCAGACGGGGATCGGCTTCGTAGCCACGAATCCACAGCGGCGGTCTGGCCAGCCCGTGGCGTGCGCGGCCGGCTGCCTCGATTCGCAGCGGGTCCCAGATTTCAGGCTGATGGCCGAGCCAGGCACTGAAACCCCACTGCTGACGCTGCAGGTTCGGCGCAACATCGGCAGCCATCAGCGCCGCCTCGACCAGGAAGGTGCCGGAGCCGCACATGGGGTCAGCCAGCGCCTCCCCTGCCGCCGCCCGCTGCGGCCAGTCGGCACGGATCAGGATGGCCGCAGCCAGATTTTCCTTGAGTGGTGCGGCGCCCTGCTGCAGGCGGTAGCCACGTTGATGCAGGCTGGCACCGGACAGATCGATGGCCACCTGCGCCTCATTGCTGCGGCAAAAGACATTGATCCGCACATCCGGCTGCACACGATCGACCGAAGGCCGCGTGCCGTCGGGCTGGCGCAGGGCATCGACTATTGCATCCTTCACCTTGAGTGCGCCGAAGTGGGTATTGTCGACACCCGGGAGCACGCCGCTGAAATCCACCGCCAGACTGCCCTGCGGACGCAGATGGGCCGTCCAGTCGATGGCTGCAACGCCGTCATACAGGGCCTGCGCGTCGGTCGCCGGGAAGCGCCCAAGAACCAGCAGCACCCGGTTCGCCAGGCGCGACCACAGGCACAGCCGGTAGCCAAGCGCCAGATCACCCTGCAGGCGCACGCCGGCGACCGTCTCGCGGACGTCAGCGGCGCCCAGTGCCTTGACTTCATCCAGCAGCAGACCCTCGATTCCGCGGGGGCAGGTTACAAAGAGTTCAACAATGTCGCGCATATGACTGATTTCCGGTGGTGTTTCGCATGCTGCCTGAAGCTACCTTTTAAAAAGTTATCGCAGTATGCCAATTGATTCTTTCGCCAGACCCTGCCCTTAGGGTACAACAGGGGTAATGATCGTGCGCCGCGACAACCAAACATGAGGCCATTCCATCAGTGAGTGGCCCGTGGCCGGGGGGATTTCCCCTGGCGCTCCCCGCCTCGCCTATGGGGCGGATCGTCATGTCAAGTGAGGGCTTTACCTTATGAGAAGACTTAAGCGTGATCCGATGGAACGAGCATTTCTACGCGGTTATCAACACGGTGTACACGGCAAATCTCAAGACGCCTGCCCCTTCACCAACGCTGCCACACGCCAGAACTGGATCAACGGTTGGCGTGAAGGTCGTTCCGATCACTGGGACGGCCTGACCGGCATCTCCGGTGTGCATCGACTCAACGAGATGCGCGCGGTAGGCTGACTACCCCGTACTGACACGATTTTCCCAGGGCGCTCTTCCAAAGCGCCGGGCCTTGAGGGCCCACCGGCCCCCGCTCAGCGGGGGCCATCAAGGGTTCAGCGCATCGCTGCAATCGCATCCAGGCATTCTGCCACCAGATCCGGCCCTCGGTAGATGAAGCCGCTGTAGAGCTGTACCAGGCTTGCGCCGGCTCGGAGTTTTTCCACCGCATCCGCTCCCGTCATGATTCCACCCACTCCGATGATCGGCAGACGCCCGCCAAGTGAACTTGCGAGTGTGCGGATGACCTCTGTAGACGCAGCGGTCAAGGGACCACCAGAAAGTCCACCGGCCTCTTCCGCATGCTCGAGTCCGGCCACCGCGGCACGGTCCAGCGTGGTGTTGGTCGCGATTACCGCGTCCATGCCGCACTCCACCAGCGTCGCGGCAACCAGGCTGACTTCCTCGGCGGTCATGTCGGGGGCGATCTTGATGGCAATCGGTACATAATGCCCATGCAGCGTCTGCAACTCGAGCTGGCACTGCTTGATCTGCTCCAGCAGACGACTCAGGGTTTCACCATACTGCAGGGTGCGCAGGCCAGGCGTGTTGGGCGACGACAGGTTCACGGTCACGTAGCTGGCCACCCCGTATACCTTGCGCAGGCAATGCAGGTAGTCATCCACCGCATTTTCCACGGGCGTGCTGGCGTTCTTGCCGATGTTGATACCCAGCACACCGCGGTAGCGCACAGCCGCCAGCCGTTCCAGCAAGGCATCGACGCCCTGGTTGTTGAATCCCATTCGATTGATGATCGCTTCGCGCTCGGGCAAACGGAACATGCGCGGCTTCGGGTTGCCCGGCTGTGGTCGCGGGGTGACTGTACCTACCTCGATGAACCCGAAGCCCAGCGCCGCCAGGCCATCGACCGCAATGCCATTCTTGTCGAGCCCTGCTGCCAGGCCTACCGGGTTGTCGAAGGTCAGCCCCATGAGCTGGACCGGCTGCGGCATCACTGGCCGCGCGAGGTGACGGGCAAGCCCCAGGCGGCCGGCAGCACCGATGCTGTCCAGCGCCAGGTCATGGGAGGTTTCGGCGGGCAGGCGAAACAGCAGGGAACGCAGAGTGGAGTACATGGGCAGCCGGGCCTTGATGATCTATGACGACGCGCCAGTATACCGATTCAGTCGCCAATACGCTCCAGCGACAGGAGTTTGCCGTCGGCAGTAAAGCGCATCACGAAACTACCATAGATGCCCTCGTGGGTCAGGAAGGGCCGGAGGTGGTGGGCGGGCAGGCTGATCGACCTGCCGTCCCGGCTATGCATGAGAACCCGTTGAGCGCTGCCCTGGTACCAGGCCAGGTAGCGCTCGGCGGGTAAGGCCAGATCGAAGATCAACTGCTGCATGGGGCTCCGGATACGGCCTGTCTGGAACTTTGCGCCAGATCGAGCAACTCACGAATGGCCACCGAGACCATGGGATAATCGCCAGCGCCTGCGCTTTTCAGTTCGACAAGCATCGCATGCCAGCGCTGTACCATCAAACGGTTGCGCTCGATCCAGGGCTCTACCGTCTCAACCACGCTGGCGCCTGCTGCCGCGCTCTGCAGCGCCGCCACGGTCATGCTGCGTACCTGGGCGTCGAGGTCGTCACGGTAACTTTCCCGAGCCAGAGCCTGCCAGTGGTTTTCAACCGAAAGCCCCTGAATCAGCTGGGCGAACCAGGGCAACTGCAGCTCACTGCCGAGTGCGAAGAATACCCGCGCTACATGCTCGACGTCGCTGTCGGTGGCTTCGGCCGCCTCGATGATACCGAGCATGGTGTAGAAATGCGCCGTACCGGCAACGAAACGTGCGAGCTCTTCCGGTACACCGGCATTTCGGTAGCCGTCGAAGCGCGCCTGCCAGATGGCCTGTACCGGGCCCTCGAACAGGCTGCTGAAGTCCCGGCTGAGCGCCTCTATTCGCGGGGCGAAATGCTCCACTTCCTGGGCAGGGTTAAGGTCACGACGCCTGTTGCGAATGAACCAGCGAGTCGCCCGGCGGCCCAGACGCACCAGATCGCTCATCAGGTCGAACTGGACCTCTGGCGGCACCTGATGGTCGAGCGCCTCGATCGACGCGAAGCGCTCGCGGAGGCGAAATACGTCACGGGCCACCACGTAAGCCCGAGCCACGTCGCTGGGCAAGGCTCCGGTGGATTGCTCGAGTCGCCGCAAGAAGGTAATACCCATGTGATTAACCAGGTCATTGGCCAGCTGGGTCGCAATGATCTCGCGACGCAGACGGTGCTCGCCGAGCTGATCCCGGTATTTTTCGACCAGCAACGCGGGAAAGGCACTGGCAATTTCGCGACCAATGTAGGCATCGTCGGTAATTGGCGAAGCCGCCAGAGTCTGCTTCAGATCAGCCTTCGAATAGGAGATCAGGATCGACAGCTCCGGACGCGTCAGGCCCTTGCCCTGGGCGGAACGGTCAGCGAGCTGCTCGTCGTCGGGTATGAACTCGAGCGCCCGGTCCAGCTTGCCGCTGCTCTCCAGGGAGTTGATGAAACGGCGATATTCGGCCATCGCCTGGCGAGCCTGCTGTTCCGCCAGGCTGATGGCCTGGGTCTGTTTGTAGTTGTTCGCCAGAACCAGACTGGCGACCTCTTCGGTCATGCTCGCCAGCAATGCGTTGCGCTGCTTCGCCGTCATGTCCTCGGCGGCGACCACCTCGTTGAGCAGAATCTTGATGTTCACCTCATGGTCGGAGC
>ENA-OOPG01000009-OOPG01000009.1-human-oral-metagenome-genome-assembly--contig:-NODE-9-length-18884-cov-18.618436_pt1 | contig 18884 bp, 13 predicted proteins | sample MGYA00245264_ERZ501137 | MGnify/ENA primary metagenome ERZ501137 (study PRJEB25959, sample SAMN05334990) | human oral metagenome | host: human-associated | place: USA: California | collected 2014-12-31... | reverse complement strand
GGGTCGAGACACTGAGAATATTGTGCGAAGCACTGGCGCGGCACCTGAGCTAGTGTGCAGCAACCGTTGAAAGCACTATGCTGGGCAGGCAGTTTCCAGGGACAAAACTAGGAGCAGGACATGAGTCTGGTCAAGGAATTCAAGGCATTTGCCATGCGCGGCAACGTGATCGACATGGCAGTGGGCATCATCATCGGCGCGGCCTTTGGTCGGGTCGTTTCGTCACTGGTTGCCGACATCATGATGCCGCCGCTCGGCATGCTGATTGGTGGCGTCGACTTCGCTGACCTGGCCATAGTGCTGCGCGAGGCGGAAGGTGAAATAACGGCAGTGACCATAGGCTATGGAATGTTCATCAAGAACATCGTCGATTTTCTGATCATTGCCATGGCGATCTTCGTTGCAGTCAAGGTGATGAATGCGTTCAAGCGCAAGGAAGCGGACACGCCTCCACCCCCCGCCCCGCCAAGTCAGCAGGAAGTCCTGCTCAGCGAGATCCGTGACCTGCTCAAGGAACGCGGCTGACCTCGTTAGCGACTCCGTCGAGCACAAGGGAGCTGCCTGGAACGCCAGGCGGCTCCCGGTTTAGCGTAGAATGGCGCTTTTGCCAGCCAGAGCAACCATGCAGACCTGCGATACCGCCTACGGTCCAGTCCATCTGGAGCGCTATCCACCGACCCGCAACCCCACCCTGCAGCCCTTCGATGCGGCGGACCTGTACCTGCTCAACGAGTCGGCTGCGCTGGGCGCGACGGGACCGATACTGGTGGTCAACGACCAGTTCGGCGCACTGGCCGTCGCGCTGGCTTCAAGCGGTCAGACGGTTTACAGCTGGAGCGACTCCTATCTGGCACGGCGCGCGCTGGAAGACAATCTGCAACGCAATGGCTTCGAGACCAGCCGCGTTGTCTTTCTGGACAGCCAGGCGCTTCCCCCCGCAGGGCTGAGCCAGGTCCTGCTGCGTATCCCCAAGAGTCTGTCACTGCTCGAGCAGCAGCTGACCCGACTGGCCTCTACTCTGCCCACCGACTGCGCGGTGATCAGCGGCGCCATGATCAAGCATCTGCCACCCAGCGCCGGTGACCTGCTGGAACGGGTCATCGGGCCCTACCAGGCATCGCTGGCACGGAAGAAGGCGCGCCTGCTGCGGGCTCGCTTCGTCGCCCCGTCGCTCAGCGCAGGCGAGTCATCTGCGACCCGCTACAGTCTGACCGACAGCGCTATCGAGCTGAGCAACCTACCCGGCGTATTTTCCCGTGAACGTCTGGATATCGGCACGCGAGCCATGCTTCCGACCATTCCGGACGGTCTGCAGGACGCCTACGTGGTGGATCTGGGCTGCGGCAATGGCGCTTTGGGCATTCAGGCTGCGCTGCGTAACCCGCAGGCGAAGCTGCACTTCATCGATGAATCCTATGCAGCCATCGCCTCGGCCAGGCAGAACTTCGAAAAGAATTTTCCAGAACGCGAGGCGCGCTACAGCGTGGCGGACGGCCTGGCGGATGGCCTTAAGGAACCGGCCGACCTGATTCTATGCAATCCGCCTTTCCATCAGCAGCAGGTGGTCGGTGACGAAATTGCCGTTCGCCTGTTCCAGCAAGCCCATGCGGCCCTGCGCAGGGGCGGCAGACTGATCATCGTGGGCAACCGCCATCTCGGATATCACCTGCGACTCAAGCGCCTGTTCGGCAATGTGCAACAGCTGTCGGCGACGCCCAAGTTCGTGGTATTGGTCGCGGAACGTCGCTAGTCTGGCTGTCTGCCGCGCCCGCGCTGACGAGAGCAGCGCTCGGAGCAATAGCGCACCTCATCCCAACAGCGTTCCCATTTCTTGCGCCAGTTGAAAGGCAGCCCACAGACCACGCAAAGCTTGCTAGGCAACTGAGACTTTTTCACAGACGCTCGCCCCGATCCAGCCGTGCCAGCAGGCTTTCCCCCCACGCCCAGACAGCCTCGCGCCTGGCCGGATCCATTCGCTCCAGATTACGATAAACCATGCTCATCCGGTGATTGCCGGCCAACCGGTCCTGATGGCGGATCAGAAAGTGCCAGTAGAGCGAGTTGAAGGGACAGGCCCGTTCACCGGTCTGCTCGCTGACCTTGTAATGGCAACCCTTGCAGTGATCGGACATCCGCTTGATGTACTGACCGCTGGCGCAGTAGGGCTTGGAACCCAGATAGCCGCCATCGGCGTGCATGACCATGCCGAGGGTATTGGGCAGCTCGACCCAATCGTAGGCGTCCATGTAGACCGCCAGGTACCAATCGCAGATCTGCTTCGGCTCTACGCCCGCCAGCAGAGCGAAATTGCCGGTAACCATAAGACGCTGGATATGGTGTGCGTAAGCATGTTCCAGAGTCTGCCCGATTGCCTGGGCCATGCACTTCATGCGGGTGTCACCGTCCCAGTAGAAGGCCGGCAGTGCGCGTCGATTGTCGAATGCGTTGCGCTCCGCGTAGCCAGGCATCATCAGCCAGTAAATGCCGCGAACATACTCGCGCCAGCCGAGTATCTGCCGAATGAAACCCTCGGCGTTGTTGAGCGACACGGCGCCCTGGCGATACGCCGCTGCGACCTCTTCACAAACGCGCGCCGCATCGAGCAGACCAGCATTCATGGCCGCCGCGATCCGGGCATGAAACAGATACGGCTGGTCATTGGCCATGGCGTCCTGATAATCGCCGAAATACGGTAAGCCGGCCTGCAGAAAGTGCTGCCACAGCGACTCGGCCGCAGCACGGGTAACCGGATAGTCGAATCGATCCAGGCGGCCATAATGATCGGCAAAATGATCTGCCACCAGCGCCATAACCCGCTTCGTCTCCGCATCCGGCGCAAAGACCGGCTGCGACGGGACCGGCATATCCCTGGGCAGCGCCTTGCGGTTCTCCTGGTCGAAATTCCACGCCCCACCTTCAGGCTCACTTCCATTCATCAGCAGTCCGGTTTCGCGGCGCATTTCCCGGTAGAAATACTCCATGCGCAGCTGCTTGCGGCCATCTGCCCAGTGCGCGAACCGCTCGCGACTGCAGAAGAACCGGTTATCCTCGAGCAGCATAAGCTCTGGCCATTGCGCTGTCTGGCGGCTGAACTGCTCGAACAGCCGCCATTCCCCCGGCTGAGCGAGGAGAATATTCTCCGGCTTCAGCCGTTCGCGCGCCCGCTTCAGCTCCCCCAGAAGCGAGCCGGTATTGCCTGGCGCATCAAGTTCGACGTAGTCAACGGTAAAACCAAGTGCACGCAGCTCGGCCGCAAAGTGCCGCATGGCAGACAGACAAAAAACGATTTTCTGGGGGTGATGCGGAACGTAACGCCCCTCCTCCACCACCTCGGCCATCAGGACGCGATCGCGTAACGGATCGGCCTGGGCCAGTGAACTGATCGAAGGGTTGAGCTGATCACCAAGCACCAGCACAAGATTGCGTACGGCCATCGCAGGCTCCATCAATGCCGCGATAGCGGCTCGGCATGCAAGCATAACCGATACAGGCTCACGGTAATCGGGTGCCGCGGTACATCAGCCAAGCGCGCAGAGCAATAGCGGTGACCTTTGTACCGCTCTGCTTTAGTCCACAGAAGCTGTGGACAACTCTGTGTGCAGTTATGTAACAGAGGGCTCCAGCCCAGACGGCAGAAGGGTGACAACAGATCGATCAAAAACCGATCACCACGGGCACCGAATGGAGATTTATTTTCCTCGCCGACCAAAGGCGATCTGCCCGTTCAGCTCAGGCGGTGACGTCGGCACCCCTCCTGGCGAATCGCAGGCGCCAACGAATCGATTCATCCCATTGATTAAAAAGAACATTCTACGAAAATCCGCAGGCCCGCGACAGCATATGTCGCCGCGCCGGAAAAGCCGGCGCCTTGTACAGGATGCGCACAGGATTTTTGCCTCATTAGGGAACTTTTTTGCGCTACCGAAGAACGCACGCGCGGACCGGAAAGCATTGACAGGAAAAACGCCGGCTGTTAAGCCGATTTAAGATCCACACTTTCTGTGGATAACTCTGTGTGCAACGTCGGGAAAGGCTGGTCCGGACCAGACACCGCAGGTGCCCGGTCCGATTGTTCAAGGACTGATCAGTCGCCTTTCTCCAATTCGTCGCCTTTCTCCATCTCCGAGACCAGTGCTTCGACGACCTTCTCATCGTTCTCACGCTCGCGCTCGGCAATGTCTCGAAGTCGCGCCACCACCTGGCCATTGATGCTGGTCGGCGGAAACTCCCCATCCTTGCCGACACGCCCCACGTTTCTGCCGGATAGCAGACTCATGGCGTCGTCAACGTGGCGTACGGCGTAGACCGCGAAGGTGCCGGCCTTTACTGCCTCCAGGACGGTCTGGTCGAGCATCAGATTGGGTACGTTGGAATAGGGAATGATGACGCCCTGCTGGCCGGTCAGACCGCGTGCGGCGCATAGTCGGAAGAACCCCTCGATCTTCTCGTTCACGCCCCCTACCGCCTGCACCTCACCGAACTGGTTGATCGACCCGGTGATAGCGAAGGACTGCTTCAAAGGCGTGCGCGACAGGGCAGAAATCAGCGCACAGACCTCGCCCAGCGAGGCGCTGTCCCCGTCGACATAACCGTAGGACTGTTCGAGCGCAATGCTGGCGGAAATCTCCAGCGGGAAGTTCTGCGCGAAGCGGCTGCCCAGATAACCGGTCAGAATCATCACCCCCTTGGAGTGTATCGGCTGACCGAGACTGACCTCGCGCTCGATATCGACGATCCCGCTGCCACCAGGGTAGACGGTCGCGCTGATCCGCGCCGGGACACCAAACACCGAGTCACCCACCTCCAGCACTGTCAGACCGTTGCATTTGCCCACCGCAGCACCGTCGGTGTCGATCAGGATCACGCCCGAGAGCATGTCCTCCCGAATCCGCGCACTGACACGCCCGGTACGCATCTCCTTGGCCCGCAGGGCGCGCTCGATATGTGCGGTGTCAGTCAGATGATCTCCTGCCAACTGACGAACGAAATCCGCCTCGGCGACTAGTTGGAAGATATCGCTGATGCGCGCCGAAAGGCGATGCTGATGCTCTGCCAACCGTGCGCTGTAGGTCAGGACCCTGGCGACCGCAGCGGCAGTCATGGGCGCCAGCCCCTCTTCCGAGGTACGGGTCTTGAGCAACTGGGCCATGCTCTCGATGCTGTCCGGCGTGCGCGGCAGGTCTTCGTCGAAGTCCACCAGCACTCTGAACATCTCCTGAAAGTCCGGATCAGCCTCCTGCAGCGCGTAATACACCTGCCGCGATCCTATGATCACCACCTTTACCGCCAGTGGGATCATTTCCGGCGTCAGTGTCACGGTAGTCAGCCTGCCCAGCTCGGCCCAGGGTGATTCGGTCTTGAGCTGTCTTGAATGCAAGGCGCGCTTGAGCGCTTCCCAGACGAAGGGTTCGGTCAAGAGCTTCTCCGCCTCGAGTACCAGATAGCCGCCGTTGGCGCGATGCAGTGCACCTGGTCGGATATGCCGAAAGCTGGTGACCAGGGCGCCCTGCTCGGAGCTGTACTCGACCCGTCCGAACAGATTGTCATACGACGGATGCGGCTCGTGAACCACCGGCGCTCCGCCGCTGTCGGGATGGCCCACGACCAGACTCGGACAGTACTGATCAACCAGTATCTGCCGGCGATAGGCCTCCGGCCGAGCCTCAAGGGCACGCTCGTCAACCAGCAGATCCATCACCGACTTCAGCAGGTCATGGCGCATGGACTGCAAGTAGTCGAGCACGGCTTCGTTACCGGCGTAGGCTTCTATCAACGGCTCGAACAACGGCTGTATGGCGCCCGTGATGGTCAGCTCGTTCAGCTCGCGCAACTGATTGACCGATTCGCGCTTCCACTGCGGCAGACTCGAGAGGGCCTCGTTGAGCACCTCTTCGAGTTCCGCGATGTCCACATGAAAGCGCTCGCGTTCCTCATCCGGCAGTTGGGCGAACTCGGCCTCGTCGAGTGCCTTGCCCTCCTTCATCGGAGTGAACGCGATGTTCTGCGCATCGCGGTAGATCGCCACATTGCGATCCAGCGCCTGGCGCTCCACCGAATCGATGGCACGGTCATAACGTTGGTTGAAGCTACGGTCGATGGCGCTTTTTTTCTGCTGAAATGTGGGATGTTCGAACACCGCTGGAAAGGTCGCCATCAGGTTATCGATCAATGTCTCGATGCTGGCGATAAGTTCTCCGGCAGTGCCTGGCGACAGGCTCAGAGCCCTGGGCGCACGCGGCTCGTCGAAGTTGTTGACATAGACACAGTCCTCCGGCGTGACCTGACGCTTGGCCTCGGCACGCAGGTAGCGCATGACATAGGAAAAACGCCCCGTGCCAGGTTCCCCCATGACGAACACATTGTAGCCGGGCCGGTGCATCGCCACGCCGAACTGCATGGCCTCAACGGCACGGTCCTGGCCTAGAATCCCGCGAAAGGGCTCCAGATCCTCGGTGGTAACGAAGCCAAGGGCCTCCAGATCGATGGGAGCGGTGAGCTGTTCGGGCGGCAGGCGCAGGGAGGCGGCTTTCTTGGTCATCAAACATCCTTGGGAGAGCGTGGACTCGAAGCGGCCATTGTTGCCCTGCGGCAAGGACGCTGACAAGCGCAAATGCCCGCTTGACTCGCCGCCCAATGCAGCTTTAATTGGCGGTTCGAGAAAAAACAAAAAAGGCCGGCAGGATGAGCCCCAACGAATACATCAGCCAGGACGCGACGGAACTGGCCCGCCTGGTACGCGAGCGAGAGGTGACGCCCACCGAACTGCTACGCCTTGCGATCGATCAGTATCACCGCCTGAACCCCACGCTGAATGCCGTCTGCCAGCCGATGTTCGATATCGCCCAGAAGCGCTTGCAGGCTCCCCTGAGCGGCCCCCTCGCAGGCGTACCGATACTTATAAAGGATGCCGTTCAGGATTACGCAGGGCTTCCTACCGCCAGTGGCAGCAAGGTGTTCGCGCGCATCCCGGCCCGCCGTCATTCGCACATTGTCCAAAGACTGCTGGATGCTGGCGCGGTCATCATCGGCAAGACCAATACGCCGGAACTGGCATTGAAGGGGGTTACCGATCCCGAGCTGTTCGGTCCGACCCTGAACCCATGGAATCTTGCCCACAGTCCGGGCGGCTCCAGCGGCGGATCGGCCGCTGCGGTCGCTGCAGGTATCGTACCCCTTGCCGGCGCCAACGACGGCGGCGGCTCGATACGCATTCCTGCGGCGTATTGCGGTCTTTTCGGCTTGCGGCCATCAAGGGGGCGGGTATCGGTAGGCCCAGCCGCCGGAGAGATCTGGGAGGGCGCCAGCAGTGATGGCGTGTTGACCCGCAGCGTACGTGATTCAGCCCTCGCGCTGGACGTGCTGGCCGGAGCCCGCCCCGGCGACCCCTTCGCCATCGCCAGCCCCGGAACCGCCTTTACCGAACTGGCGGAGAGAGATCCCGGGCGCCTGCGGATCGGTTTCAGCGGTCGTTCACCGGTAAACACACCGGTTCACCCTGAGGCGATCCGCGCACTGGAAGATGCCGTGGCGCTGCTGCGCGAGCTCGGCCACGAGGTGGTGGAAGCCGAACCAAAGTATGACGGCCAACTTCTCGCCGAGTGTTACCTCACCATGTACTTCGGTCAGGTTTCAGCCACTCTTGATGAGGCACGGGCCATGGGTGGGCGAGACGAGGAATTCGAGCTTCTGACCCGTGCCCTGGCTGCGTTCGGCCGCAGCCTGAGCAGTGCCAGCTACGTGCGCAGCCACCGGCAATGGAACCAGTTTTCGCAGGCGCTGGGGTTGTTCTATCAGCAGCATGATGTATTCCTGACGCCAGCGGTCGCGCATCCGCCCGTTCGCCATGAGCAGACGCGATTGCCAGACCGGCAGCGAAGGTTGCTCGATTGGCTACTGCGCACAGGGCTGCTACCGCTGCTCGCCCGCCATGGAAAGCTGGACCGGATGGTCGAGAACATGGCGCGACGCAACCTGACCTTCGTACCCTTCACCCAACTGGCGAATCTGACCGGCACGCCCGCCATGTCGGTGCCGCTTTACTGGACGCCGAACAACCTGCCGCTTGGCGTGCAGTTCTGCGGACCGATCGGCAGTGAAGCACTACTGCTGCAACTGGCCACACAACTGGAACAGGCGCGGCCCTGGCGCGATCGCTGGCCGGATCTCGCCGTGGAATGAAAAAAATCAGCTGAGATCAGGATCGTCCGCCCCCTGGCCAAGACTGCGAACCAGTTCACGCACCAGGGGCTTCATGAAGAAACTGCTTTCGGGCATCAGATCGACCGTCACCTGTCTGGTCGTCAGTTCCTCCGCAACCACCGGACCCACCGCAGCCACGGTGATCGAGCCCAGCGCAGCGCAAAGGGCCTGTTCGCCAACGCCACGGCGGGCGATCTGAAAAAGCCGGCGGACCTGGGTCGCACTGGTAAAGGCAATGGCGTCCACCTCCCGGGCACAGAGCGCCTCGATCAACTGCTCGACACGCGCATCTTCCACGTCGTCGGCATACACATAGGGCGCAACGGTGCTGACCTGGGCACCAGCGCCGGTCAAAAAATCGATCAAAAGCGGATTGGGGTCGGTCCCGTACAGTTGCACTGCGATCCGGCGCCCCTGCAGGTCTTCCGCCTGCAGCGTCTGCACCACGCCCTCACTGGTCGGCGCGACCGCAACCACATCGGCCTTCAGGCCAAGCTTGCGCAGCGCCGCACCGGGCTTGGGCCCGCGGGTAATCTTGCGGACCTGCGCCAATCGGGCAAGAAAAGGCTCCAGCAAACCGCTATCGGCACGCTCGGCCGCCCCCACCAGACGCCGCAGCCCTTCACCGGTAAGCAGAATCAGATCATCCCACTGCCCCTGGCTGAAGTCGCGCAGCCACGCCAGAACCGGCTCCTGATCGGGTGCGTCATGAATGGAAACCAGGGGGCAACGCAGCACATCCGCGCCACGCTTGAGCAGCATATCGGCAAAAAGATCCAGTTCGCGGCTTTCCGGCAGGGCAATTCGCCGTCCGCTCAGGGGTAGCGTTGATTCGGTCATGGCTGTCTGGCTCCGGGTCGCAAAGCCACATTGTCATCCCTGACCGTGGCTTTTGCCAGCCCGGAGCCAGGCTACTTCTCCCAACCCCGCGTGTGCAGGATGCGGTCCAGCGTACGGCTGATGGCAGTGCAGTTACGCACCATCTCGACCTTTTCCCAGGTCGAGCGCTCGCCTTCATGGATCAGGCGATGCATGGCTTCACGTGAAGGCGGTGCCAGCAGACGCAACGGATGATCCCAGCGGTTGCGCAGGAAGATGTTGATGTCTGCGGTGTATTCCTGCGCCAGCACGCCATAGGTCAGGTGCTGCATCAGGCTGATCATTGGGGACTTGATACGGATGTGATCCCGGCTGAAACGCAGCGCCTCGGCGGTCGAGAATTTCAGAAAACGCGCCTGGTAGGACATCATGTCTCGAAGCACGCTGGGCGACGCATCCGGGTCAGGGGTGATCGCCAGGGCGGCCGGGTTGGTCATGCTCGAAATGAAGTGGTTGACCCCGAACAGCCGGGTAAGGCGCTTGGCCGGGAGGTCATCGGCAAAGGAACCGTCGATCCATTTCTGTCCCGGCAGGTACGGGACGGTTTCACCCTTGGAGTTGCGACACATCAGCTGAACGGGCGGGTAGATACCATAGATGGCGCAGCTCGCCTGCACCGCCGTACGAATCAGCACGTTCGGCGAGGTAATGGCATTCAGTAGCCGGGGCGCCTGGCGTGTCGACAGGCCGGTAACCGTGATGTTTAGCTTGCGCCCGGTCAGCTCGTAGGCCTCCTGAAAGGTCAGATCCGGGAGAATCTTCGCCAGATATTCGCGCAGGTTTCCCGCGTCCATGTTGGGCTTGCGCTTCGCCCGCAGCGACATGATCGGTCGAATGGCCTCGGTCTGATCAACCTCCTGATGCAGATTGTCCAGGCTCAGACGTTCTATAAGTTCATCATCGGTGTGGGTGCAGGCGGTGGCAGCCAGAATCGAACCGGCGCTGCTACCCGAGATGATCTCCGGCAGCAGGGTCTGATCGAACAGTGCCTTGAGCACACCCGCGTGGAAATAGCCCAGCACCGCGCCGCCGCTGAGCATCAGCGCGGAACGCCCGTAGCAGTGACTGGCCCGGATGAAAAAGTCCTGCTTTTCGGCTTCGGATATCACCGAGTCGTCCACCTCGGCGATATCTTCCAAGGCCCCGCAGATCTCCTCGACATAGCGAGTAATCAGATTCTTGGTACCGAGCATGGCCTTGTTGTACAGCGACGGCTTGCCCATCCCCCCCAGATTGCCGTGAATCCCTTCATTCAGGGTGAAAAGCAGGTTGTGGTGCTCCCCACGAAAGCGCAGGTCCCGAATGATGTCTAGCCGCTCACGAATTGCCCGGTAATCGTAGGATTCGCAGGCGTCATCCAGCTTCCATTCATCCAGACCGTTTTCCTCATCATAGGCGCTGGCCAGCTCTGCCCACTGCTCATAGGTTTCAGCTTTCTGCATTTCCCGAAGAAGCTGCTTTGAACGCGATTGCTGAAATATCTTCATGGCCACTCCCATTCGCCGGGCGCCGCTCACTGCAGGCGCCCTGTTAACTGTCATTTCGTAACGGTTTCGACCGCTCTGGCGGCAATCATCCCGTCGTCGCCGGTCCGTTCCGGAGCCGACGCCGCAAGCCTTTCGGTACGTGGCTTGCTGGCCCGCTTGCGACTGTTCTTGCTCGCAGTGCTGTTGCTGGCCTTGGTCGCCTTGCCCTCTGCGGCGCTTTTCTGCCCGCCCTTCTCCGATTCAGTGCTTGTCGCTTCCTCTGCTTCGACCGCGACATTGACGGCACCGACTCCCGACACAGGCTCTGCGGTAATCTCCGGCAGGGGCTGATCGGTGTTGACCGCCTCCATCACGTCCAGCGCATCGACAAGTGCCTTGTACTCACGCGTGGATTCGTCGATGCAGGTGATATAGAAGTCCATGTCCTGGACGATCTTGCGGTCCGCCAGTACGCCCAGATTCAACCAGTCGTAGATGCCGGTCATGCCGTGGCTTATGCCCATGCCATCGGAGACCGGCACCAGCGGAAACACCGAACAGATCTTTGCCCCCGCGAAGTACTTGGTCTCCATCCCGGGTATGCCCGGCACATTGGTGATCACCGTATTGAACAAGGGCATACGGCTGGCAAAGCGCGCCTTGTGCTCGACCCAGCCGGCGAAGGCACGCATGTAGGGCGGAATCATGTCCCCTGCGGCATTGGTGAGATCGCACAGGACCTCCTTGGCCAGGGGGACCCCTTTTTTGGTATTGCGCGCGACAACTTCCAACCGCAGCACCGGATCGTCAATGTCGGTCCCGATTGGAATGAACATCGCAGAAATGAGATTGCCACCCTCGTGCCGCGCCTCTTCCGGCCTGATCGATACCGGACACATCGCGCTAAGGGAATGATTTACCGGCAAGGCGTTATGGTGTTGCAGGTAACGCCGCATACCCCCGGCAATGATCGCGATCAGCACATCATTGAGAGTGGAGCCCGGCTGCAGCTTGCGGATTCGCTTGATCTCTGGAATGTGCCAGGCGTATCCACCATAGGACCTATGCGGCGATACGCCGACATTGAATATGGTCTTGGGTGGCCGCAGCTTTGCCTTTTCCGGCTCTGCGCGCATACGCCAGGCCAGCTCCGCAGCCTTGCGCGTGAACAGCACACCAGCACGCATGCTGCGAAACGACTGACCGATCATGCGCGGCGTGGTGCGCGCCCACATCTCCAGCCGTGTCGGCGCTCGCTCGGCCACTTCCACGCGGGGACGCAAACCATACTTGTGTTCGGATGTCGCCTCCATCATGGCGGTGCTGAGTTCCAGACTCGACTTGCCGTCTACATAGGCATGGTGGAAACGAATCAGTACGGCAAAACTGCCTTCCGGCATGCCCTCGACGCGGTTCACACCTTCAATGATGTAAATCTCCCAGGGCGCACGCTCCATATCCACGCTACGCGACATGGTGCGAGCGGTGAAGATGCACAACTGACGCCAGTCGCCCGGCTGCGGCAGACCGACATGGCGTACGTGGTACTCCAGGTCGAAGTTTTCATCCTCGAGCCAGTAGGGATCGTCCAGTTGCAACGGCGCCTGCTCCAGGCGCCGACGAAAATAGGAGGTGGTGTTCAGGCGGTCGGAAACGTACTGCAGGATGTCCTTGTGACGAACAAGCCCCCCTGGCGCGGTGCGCTGATCGCATAACCACAGGCTGCCGATCATCATGGGCTGATTGGGCGCCTCGAAATAGAAAAAATGCGAATCCATGGGGGTCAGTTGCTTCATGGGGGGCAGTCCTCGTCGGGGTGTGAATGTGGCGGCTCGATCCACATTCTGGATTCGTTGGCTTGTTGAGACATTGACTGGAGTAAAGCATACAATCGAGACACTTCAATATCCATATCCGATACTGGCATAGAATTCGATCAATATCATGCCGATACAGTCCATAATATTGATATTTCATGACCAGCCGGTCACATACAGCGAAGAGATCTAAGCCGATGTGCCGCCTTGAAGGTGCGGGATGCGCTTCCGGGCTTGCGAAGCGCCAGGGGAAAGCCCGTCGCTCAGCGCGACGGGTGGCAGGCGTTGGAGGTGTTCTCGAAATATTCCGACAGCAAGGGTGCCATGCCACGTAACACCTGAACCGGCAGGGCCGAGGTGAAACGCATGCCTTCAGCGGCCTGCCCAGGAACGAAGGCAGTCAGCGTGCCGAAGTGATCCGGGCCGAGGAAAAACACGAAGGTCGCCGTGCGGTTGAGTATCTGGCTACCCGTCGAGCGGCCCGATGCGGTGACGCTGTGGATTCGGTTGTCGCCCGTACCGGTCTTGCCACCCATCTGCACCGGCTGTCCATCGGTGGTTCCAAACGCCCCCTGCAGGCGACGGGCCGTACCGCCGTCAACCACTTCCGAGAGCACTCCGCGCAGCGCAGCCGCTACCTCCGGCGCGAAGACACGCTGGGGGGTGCCAGCGCGCCTTTGGAAACGCGTTTCGTAGGGAGTGCCTTCAGCAAAATGCAGACTGTTGATGCGGGCGACCGGATAGCGCACGCCACCGTTCTGAATGATACCCATCAGTTCGGCAAGTGACGCAGGACGGTCACCGGAACTGCCCAAAGCAGTTCCGAGCGATGGAACCAGATGATCGAAGGGATAGCCCATCCGCTGCCAGCGGCTGTGAATATCGAGAAAGGCTTCGACCTCTAGCATGGTCCGGATTCGACTATCCCGCGCACTGCGATGACGCGTTCTGAACAGCCAGCCATAGACCTCCTGACGCTCGGCCTGGCTGGCCGCCACGGCATCGCTGAACGCCGCCTCCGGATGACGAATGAGATAGCCCAGCAACCAGAGCTCGAGGGGGTGGACCCGAGCGATATACCCCTGATCCGGGAGGCTGTACTGACCCAGGGCATAATCCCGATGCAGACGCTCGATGCGCGCCGGCGTCAGGCTCTCGGTGGTACGCGACTGGAGAAAAGTGGAGAAGGTCTCGACATCGGCTTCCGGATACAGGTAACGATGCACCGCGGCCAGGCGCACCGAAGTAGGCCTGAGGCCGTCGAGGAAGATGCTCAGTCGCTGGGATTCATCCTTGCCGGCATATTTTCGCCAGAACCGCAGCAGAAAGGTGCGGCCTTCACGGTCTGCAAAGCGCTCCAGATACTCATCACGCCGCGGGTCCTTGTCGTCCTTGAGCAGACTGGAACTGTTTCCCGGGGCCCGATAGGTACTGTAGCGAACGATATCCCGCTGCAGGCGTACAAAGGGCAGGTTGATCGACTCGCGCATCGATTCGCGCATGGTGGGGTTACGGCCGTTGTCCTCCCGCCGGAAGTTGCCGAAACGCTGCACACCACCACCAGTGAAGAACTGTTCGTCCGGCGATGCGGAATAACGCCGCTCCAGTGCCTCCTCAAGCAGGGCGGCGAGGGTAATGTCCGGGCTGGCGCGCATTCGCGTGGCGACCCAGGTGCTGATCCGGTCATCCGGTTCGGAGAGCGCCTCGGCGATTGCGTCGGCACCGCCCAGACTCAGTCGCTCGTAGAGCTCGGCAACGATATCCAGATAGGTCGCAAGCACCCTCAACTTGGCGGTAGAGCCAAGCTCCAGCTTGCTACCCTCGTTGAGGTCGAAGGGCAACCCGGTATTGTCGGTCTGGACCCGCACCTGATTCAGCTCACCGTCGAATTTCATCAGGGTAAAGCTGTAGCGGACGTCTCCCAGCCGGGAAGCCGTCATCAGCCGCTCGCCCAGAATGCCCGCCTTCTGGGCCACGTCCGGATCGGCCAGGCTCTCGAGGTAGTCGCTCGCAGCGCGCTGTAGCTCCAGATGCAGACTGCTCCGCGCCACGAGATCCATGCGGTCGGCGGCATAGAGCGACTGGCGAAGAAGTCCGGCGATTCGGGTCCGCGATACGGTGACGCCCTTGTCCTGTTCGACCTGCGGACGGAGCGGGTTGGCCGCCCAATCCCGATAGGCAATTGGCTGCCCCAGAGCGGCGTCGCGTAACTCCGAGGAGATAATGCCGTCGCGGGCGAGCAGGCGAAGATGACTGTCGATCAGCTCATGCAGATCGTCACGGCCAGCCAGCAGATAATAGGAAGGTCGCCGCTGGGCAATCACGATGGCCAATGCCTGGCGCAACGCCTGACCTTGCGCCCCGACTCCCGCCTCCCCTCTCAGCCATTGATTGAATGTCGGAAAATCATTGTCGAACCAGACCCAGACGGCATCCCCTACCCCGTTCACCTCACCGTAACCCGGCGCTGCCGCCAGGGGCACGGTATTGAGATAGTCGAGCACCAGACGCTGACGCGCCTCGAGGGTATTGCGTCCGTCCCGGTAGGCCCGGACGCTGGCAGAGGCCATCTGCTGCAGCTTGTCACGTGGTTCAAGCGTTCGCCCGTCGGGCGAGTGACGGTACTTTTCTATCTGGGTAGCCAGGGTACTGGCGCCGTGGGACGAACCTTCGCCCTCGATGCGACTGCTGAGCAGCGAAGCCGATGCGTTGAGCAGACGCGGCCAATCCACCGCCGGGTTCGCCATGGGTCGGCCCGGCATCAGCAGACGACGGTTTTCAACATAGAGTAGACTGTCGCGAAGCAGCGCCGGAATGTCCTCGAAGCTGTAGTAATGGCGCCGAGGATAGAGAAACCGATAGATCGAGTCGCCCTTGCAATCCAGTACATGCAGCCCGGCCTGGGTCTTTTCCCGATATGGAGGAAACAGCCCCCGCTGAACATGCTCGACAAGCTCCGGGGAAAACCGCGCCTGATGCGTCAGTGCGAAGCCCTGGCGATCGAGCCGTTCGGCGAACTGCGGAATCAGCGTATAACCCAAACGCTCATCGAACGGGCCGGACTCCGGGAAGATGACGGAATCACTGGGGCCCTGTTCCAGGCGAAAGGTCAGCTCCGCTGCGTAGCGGCTGAGAAACAGCGACTGATAGAACGAATGACGGGACTCGTAGCGAACGAGATAGGCCAGCGCCAGCACCGCAACAGCAAACAGCAACCACGCTCGTCCCCGCATAGCTTCCTCAAATATCGTCCTCGTGTCCTAGTCTAGCTGATGCCGAGACCGTCTGGCTTAACCGTTTGGCGGCTGACGAACAACCTTGCGGCCCAGTTCACGGATGGAGGAAGAGCTGACCGGTACCGCCCAGCTCCGGCACATCCGCTTCCTCGGGAAATTCGAGGGTCAATTCGGCATTGGTGCCCTGCAGACTAACCCGCGCTATCCGCACCGAAACACTCTGCCCACCAACGATCACCCGTGCCGAATGCCCAACACCGATACCCTCCAGGGCATTGGTTGGAACCTGAGCACGCGCGACTCTCGGACCGGGTGGCGCGATCACTGCAATCAGGTCCCCCGCCTCGACCTCAGCTCCCTCTTCCACCAGCAGCTCCTGCACGACGCCCGCCGCAGGCGCAAGGATGCGCCCAGCCTCCATCTCCGCCTGCACGTCTGCAATTTGCGCCAATGCCGCATCCAGCCGCGCCTGCGCCCTGTCGAGATTCGCCTGCGGTTCATAACCGTCGGCCACCAGATGGCGAAGAGTGCGGACCTGGTGGCGTGCTACGCCTGCCTGGGTCTGGGCCTGGGACAGGCGGGTGTTCTGGTCAGACGTGCCCAGCGAAGCGATCAGCTGGCCGGCCGTGACAGCTTCATGCCGGGCCACAGACAATGCTGCGAGCACGCCGGATGCGGGGGCGGTGATCCGGCTGGAATCAAGAGGAACAAGCTGGGCCCGGTGACCACCCCGCTCCACTGCGCGCGGTGGCGGCTCCTCGGTAGCCACTTCTGGTGTATCGATATCAGGCAGGGTATCGGCAGGCTGACGCGTTACGCTCAACCACAGAGCGATTATCAGAAGGGCTGTGAAGACAACAACCGAAAGGATGCGAGCGTACTGCTTGATGGGAGTCATGGGAGATCAGGGCCTCTTCAATTGCTCGGAATCATAGCTGATTCAGCTCGCGTTTAACCTGCCCCTTGGCCAACCTGGACCGAGAGCGAACGATCTCATATCAAGTGCGCGAAATACCTTAGAGGGGACCCCTACGGCCGCCGACGACGAAGGAAGGATATTCTCCGAACTGCCTTTAATTGGCCGTGAATGTGTTCAAAGATCTTTGACAGAACAACAAAACCAAGGTCTTGATTGAAGTGCTGCCCGACTGTGAGGCTAACAATTGGAGGCGGAAATGGTCATCCGCGCCCCTCACTACCCCAACGCCAGTGATGCCTACAACGCACGTATGGAAGCCCAGGACGCGTTCAGCGACGCGCCGCGAGACCACAACAACAAACCCGGGCGGACCCGGGTCGTCGTAATACGGCGGAGACTATAAAGTCAGCAAATGGGGAGGGAATGCTCATCTGAACCCATTACCCCTACCCCCGATAACTGATGCGTTATGGGCAATTCCGAATAGCAACACCGCTATTACCGCTAGGAGCACAAGTCCAGGTTGAACCGTCTGCACTTGGAGTCAGCGTCACTGTAACAACATTATTAGGACCGACCGACTCAATTATACCTGCAGCACTAACCGTGGTAGGCGGGGCACCAGGATCACAAGCTCCCGGAGCATTGTTACCCGTCTGCAGTTCTTCAGCCACACACGTTTTATAGGCAGCAGCTTGCTGGAGAGCCGCACCACCATCAGCACGGACGGTATAGTCCCGGTACGCCGGGAGAGCGATGGCAGCCAAAATACCGATGATTGCAACCACGATCATCAGTTCAATAAGCGTGAAACCAGCTTGTTTTTTCATTTGTTAAGCTCCTTGAATGTGAATAGCCGCAAAGGCTGCCAAATGCCATGCTAACTTTGTGCCAAGAATCCAAAGCACCAACAGAATATGGCGCACCCGCCCCGCAGACCGTGAGATACCCGTTCATAGTGCGCAAAATGCCGACCTAGCAGGGCAATTACTGACGCTTTTGGGCACACGTCCAAAAAAGTTTTTGGGATTATTCAAGAAACTGTCCAGCTCGCCGAAGCTGTAATATAGTCGTGCGAAAACAGGCAGTCGCATTCAACCCAGGGATCTCTACTTGCTTATGGAAACTCCCGTCCTATCTGGCCTGGCGCGGCGTATCGTACAAGAGCAACTGCTCGACCCCCAGACGGCAGGCAAGGCCAGCAAACAGGCTAGTGTCGACAAGATTCCGTTCATCACTTACCTGGTGCAGAACAAACTGGCCAATGCGCGCGACCTGGCAGCGGTGTGCGCTGAAGAGTTCGGCTATCCGTTCTTCGACCTCGGCTCTCTCGACACTGAGCATCAACCTCGTGATCTCGTCAGCGAAAAGCTGATCCGTCAACACAACGTCATGCCCCTGTACAAGCGCGGTTCGCGACTGTATCTGGCGATATCTGATCCGACCAACCAGCAGGCGCTCAGCGACATCCAGTTCAACACTGGGCTGATGACCGACGCCGTCATGGTCGAGGACGACAAGCTCCACGCGGCCATCGACAAGTATCTGGACAGCCCGACCGGCGGCCTGGGCGACATGAGCGATTCGGATCTTGATGATCTTGATGTCCAGAGCGTCACCGATGACGACAAGAAGGACGCGGGCGGAGGGGATGCGGACGACGCCCCAATCGTACGTTTTGTGAACAAGATGCTGCTGGACGCTGTAAAGATGGGCTCGTCGGATCTTCATTTCGAGCCATACGAGAAGGTCTACCGCGTGCGCTTCCGTACCGACGGCATTCTCCACGAAGTAGCGAAACCTCCCGTCCAGTTGGGAGTACGCATCGCCGCCCGCCTGAAGGTCATGTCTTCGATGGATATGGCTGAGCGGCGCAAGCCGCAGGATGGCCGGATCAAGATGAAGATCTCGAAGAACAAGGCCATCGATTTTCGCGTCAACACCCTCCCAACCCTTTGGGGCGAAAAGGTCGTACTGCGTATCCTGGATTCCGAGAGCGCAAAGCTCGGCATCGACGCCCTCGGATATGAGGACGACCAGAAGGAAATGTATCTCAGCGCACTGGCCAAGCCCCAGGGCATGATTCTGGTCACCGGGCCGACGGGGTCCGGCAAGACCGTATCGCTGTACACCGGGCTGAACATCCTCAATACGATGGAGCGCAACATCTCTACGGCGGAAGACCCGGTAGAGATCAACCTGGAAGGTATCAACCAGGTCAACGTGAACCCCAAGCAGGGCCTGGATTTCGCCAAGCGCTGGGGTAGTGAGGGGCGCGGATGACCATTTCCGCCTCCAATTGTTAGCCTCACAGTCGGGCAGCACTTCAATCAAGACCTTGGTTTTGTTGTTCTGTCAAAGATCTATC
>ENA-OOPG01000008-OOPG01000008.1-human-oral-metagenome-genome-assembly--contig:-NODE-8-length-19534-cov-14.041325_pt1 | contig 19534 bp, 19 predicted proteins | sample MGYA00245264_ERZ501137 | MGnify/ENA primary metagenome ERZ501137 (study PRJEB25959, sample SAMN05334990) | human oral metagenome | host: human-associated | place: USA: California | collected 2014-12-31... | reverse complement strand
GAAGCCCTGGAACGGAGCGAGTCATCTGGGATACTCCTGATGGTCAGCGTTGCAATACCGCTCGACAGGCAGTCGGCACGGTGCGGATGGGGCTGGGATCAATACCGGTACGGATAGGGTCGTCCTGACCGGGTGGTTCACGCGGCGAACTGTCGCCTTTGCGTTTGCGACCTGCGGTGTGCGATGAATGTTCCGGTCAAGCCGACGGACGCAGACGAAACCGCGGAGCATCTTGGGGATATACTGGGTCTTCATGTGTGAGCCCCAGACGAGAGCGTTCCATGCAATTGCTCAAACGCATCACCCGATTGCTCAATCCCGGCCGTGATCCGGATCTGGCATCTGCCTTCGAGTACAGCGAAGAGCATCTGCCGACCCTGTGGCTGCTCGGCAAGACCGGGGCTGGCAAATCGTCGCTGATTCAGGCATTGACCGGGCTCGACCATATTCAGATCGGTGCAGGCTTTCGCCCCTGTACCATGACCTCGTCCCGTTACCTGTTCCCGGAGCGGACGCCGCTGCTTGCCTTTCTCGATACCCGCGGTCTGGCCGAGGCCGGTTACGACGCAAGGGAAGATATTGCCTTCTGCGAGAATGCCAGCCATGCGCTGATCGTGGTAATGAGGGTGGACGACCCGGAGCAGACCGACACGCTCAACGCGCTGCGCCAGATTCGTGCCTCCCGGCGCATCCGCGGGGCCTTGCTGGTGCATACTGCCATTGAGGAAATCCGTGATGGGGTCGAGCGCCAGCGCTGTGCCGAACACAATCAGGCTCAGGTGGAAAGGGTGTGGGGCAGGATCGACAGCGTGCAGGTCGATCTGGTCGGCCGCGACGGGCAGCCGGTCAATTTGCCGGCGCTGGTGAGTCAGCTCGGCGAGCTGCTGCCGATCGTTGCAGAGCTGTTCGAACGCAAGCGGCACGACTCGGTAGAGGAGGCCAACTTCCAGAGACTCAAGCCGGAAGTCATGTGGTACGCCGGCGCGGCCGGTGCAACCGATGCGGTGCCGGTGCTCGGGCTGGTGACGGTTCCGACGTTGCAGACAAAAATGCTGCACAGTCTGGCCAACCGCTACGGCCTGGCCTGGAATCGACGCCTCCTGGCCGAATTCGGCAGTGCCATGGGTATGGGCTTCGGTGTGCAGTATGCCTCTCGACTGGGTTTGCAGCAGTTGGCCAAGCTCATTCCGGTATACGGCCAGACAGTCGGCGCGGCGTCGGCAGCGGTCGCCAGTTACGGCTTCACCTATGCTCTGGGGCGGGTAGCCTGCATGTATTTCTATCGTAGAACGCGGGGAGAAGACGCCTCACCTGAAGAGCTCAAGGCAAAATTCCGCCAGGCCTTCGATCACATCCTGCCGGTTGCCAAAGATGACGCTCAAAAGAACCCTTAGTGGCTGGCGGGCGCTGAGCCGCTTCTCTGACCAACTGCGGCCCTTTCTGCTGGTGACCGCTGTGGTGCCGGTGCTGGTGCTGGCCGTCTTTGGCCTGTACGCAGTCATTCGGCACAACTACCTGCTGGCGTTCGTGGCAGTACTTGTTCTGGCCAGTCTGCTCACCGCCGTGCCCTTCTGGATCGGCCGGAGGCGGCTGCTCAAGGCGGCGCCCCGGGTCGAGCAGTCGATCGCGTCATCACTCGCACCCCCGCCTCATTGGACGGCCAGAGATCGGGCGGTTCAGCAGCTCGCGCTGCCCAGAGTCGAGCAGTTGCTTGCCGCCAACCCCGGGTGGAAGAGCATGCCGGACAATGCATTGGCGGTAGCACGGTTCGTGGCCGCCCAGTATGACGACGGCCGTTATGCCGAGTGGGCCTTCACCCCGGTGCAGCTGCTGTCGATCAGCGAGCAACTCAGCCGACGATATCGCGGCGTACTCAGGGAATATGTGCCGGGCGCAGAGCATTTGCGGATCTCGCATTTTCTCTGGCTGGAGGACAAGGCCGGCAAGCTGCAGCCGGCGGTCAAGTTGTTCAATGTCTATCGCAAGGTTCGCATGCTTACCCCGGAGGGGCTGATGGCAGAGTTGCGGGCGCAGCTGTTTGACCAGACCTTCGGTAGCATGAACGATGACCTGCAGGCCAAATTCAAGCACCGGGTACTGCTGGAAGTGGTGCAGATCGCCGTTGACCTCTATGGTGGACACTTTCGCTTTGCGGACGAAGAGCTCGCGCACAGCGAGGTCAAGCGGAGGGACGATGACCGCCAGGCCGCCCCGCCGGAGCCAGTCCGCATTGTGCTGCTGGGGCAGGTGGGGGCGGGCAAGTCCTCGGTAGTCAATGCGCTGCTTGGTGGCATGCGTGCCGAGGTCAGCGCGCTGCCGGCGACCGACCGCGGGCAGGTTTACGAGTGTGAGGTAGAGGGTATGCCGGTTCTGCGCCTGGTCGATCTGCCCGGACTCAATGGCGATCCGGCAACCGAACAGCGACTGTTCGAGGAGATCACCCGCAGCGATCTGGTGCTCTGGGTGCTCCGCGCCAATCAGCCGGCCCGTCGTCTCGATCAGGAATTCGGAGAGCGACTGAAGGGCTGGCTGGCCGATGAGCGCAATCGTCAGATCGAGCCTCCGGTCCTGATCGGCGTACTCAATCAGGTCGACCGGCTGGGAAATCAGCGTCCATGGCAGGCACCCCAGAGTCTTGATGAAGATTCCACCGCAGCCGCGACTTTGCGGGAGGCGATTGCCTACAATGCTGCGCTGCTGGGGTTGGAAGACATTCTGCCGCTGGCGGTGGGGCCGGATCAGCCGCACTACAATCTGCAGGCCCTGCGCGAGCGGCTGGCCGAGCGTTACGACCAGGCGCTGAATGTGCAGCTCAATCGCCGCCGTCGTGAGGCGAGCGGAGTATCGCTGCCACGCGAGTTCAAACGCATGAAACGGGCCAGCGGGCTGCTGTTCGATACGCTGATCGGCGACCGCAAGGGCGCCGAGCGAGACTTCGATCCGTCTGGCTAGGCCTGCGGAATGAGCCAGCGCTCCAGCTGCTCGCGAAGCGTCGCGGGGATCGGTGCGGGGCGATTGGTCGCCGGATCGATCACCACCATGACGCTCTTGGCGCAGGCCTGCAGCTCACCCTTGTGCAGGGCGCAGCCGTCAAACACGAAGGAGCTGTTGCCGATACGGGAAATGCCTGACGCGAGTTCCAGAGGCTGCCAGCCTGGCAGATAGTTGGCAAAGCTGATGTCGGCCTGGGCGATGAGAATGCCCAGCCCGCCCATGTCGAGCTGGCGTATGCCGCCAAAGCGTGCCTGTTCCATGTAGCGCGCCAGCGCGGCTTCGCTTCGCTGGCTGTCGGCGTCCAGGTCACCGTAGCGGGCGGTGATCTGCTGGTGCACGGCAAGCATCGGAACATGCCCGAAGCTGTTGCGGTAGTCGGCCTCCGGCATGGGAGCCAGATCCTCCCTCGGGCTGAGCCAGTCCTCCAGCACTGCGCGAATCCCGGCTGGCATGGCGACCGGCCGACCGCGCTCGAACGCGCCCATCAGACAATCCTGGGTACCGACCGACTGGCCGTCCTGGAACAGCTCGCTGAAGACTCGATAGCCATCTTCCTGAACCGCGATTACCTGAACGCGTGCTTCCACGTCACTGCCGAACCAGGTTACCTGGCGATAGCTGGTGATTGCTCGCACAGGCCGCAGCCGAACGCCATCGGAAAACCAGGCGTCCGCGCCGAACTGCTGCAGATGGGCCAGCAGGCGGGCTTCCAGATGCAGCTCGTATAGCCGCGTGTTGTTCACGTGCCGCCAGGTGTCCAGGTCGGTGTAGCGTGGAGTGATACGGCAGGTGAAGGTGCGGCTGGAAGGGGCTGGGGCGCCAGGCATCGGGCAATCCTTGGTGTCGTATTCGGGTCAGGGCTGCAAGCATGCGCACCGATATCGATGTCTGCAACCCTGAGCCCCGTCAATAGATCAGACAAATGAGCCACCCCAAGCCGGGGTGTTGGCCAGGTCGATTTGCCTGAACTCTGGCGCGGAAAGCCAGTCGGTATGAATAGACCCCACAAGACAGGAGTTATCCCATGCTGAAGTTTCTCGCCAGCACCGCCGGTATCATTTTTCTAATTGGTTTGGCCGTGGTCATCGGCATATTCAGCCTGATCTTCTGATTCCGTAGGCTCCGGTTACCACGCGGTCTCCACGACCGCGTCTGCCCGGTCGCAACGATCGTCCGACAAACGGACTCGTTGTGCGTGCAGGAGCAAGCGCAGATATTTCAATATGTTACGGTGCATGGCGGCCACGTAATGTCGTCATGATGGCTTTTGTTCTCCTGAAAGCCTGAACTTCTCCCCTTTGCAGTGATCAATTCGCAGGCAGGGTCCGCCATTCGGCGGCTCCCTATATCCCGAATTTCCCCGCTCCCGGGGGCAAGGACGACTCCGAATGAAGATTCTCGTATTGGGTAACCTGGGTTACGTAGGCCCCGCGGTAGTACGTGAGCTGGCCAATCGTCATCCAACGGCCATTATCGATGGCTTTGACAATGCGTATTTCGCGCACTGCCTTACCGGTGTCGGGGTGCTGCCCGAACGGCACTTGCGTCAGCAGATGTATGGGGACGTGCGCGACATCACTGCTGATCTACTGCAGGGCTACGACGCGGTGGTACAGCTGGCCGCCGTATCGAACGACCCCATGGGCAATCGCTTCGAAGCGGTGACCGAGGCAATCAACCAACGCGCCAGCGTCCACATAGCCCGGCTTGCGGCCCAGGCGGGCGTGGCGCGCTACGTATTCGCTTCGAGCTGCAGTGTCTACGGTGTGGCCGAAGGTGGCCCGCGCCGGGAAGGTGATCCGGTGGCGCCCATGACCGCCTATGCGCGATCAAAGATCGGTACCGAGCAGGAGCTTGCCTTGCTCGACACCGACATGGTCATCACCTGCCTGCGTTTCGCCACCGCCTGTGGCATGTCCGACCGCTTGCGACTGGATCTGGTACTCAATGATTTCGTTGCCTGTGCCCTGAGCGAAGGGCGCATCAGCGTGCTCAGCGACGGTTCACCCTGGCGCCCGCTGATCGATGTGGCGGACATGGCGCGGGCCATCGACTGGGCGGTTCAGCGCCCGGCCGACAATGGAGGTCGATTCCTGCGGGTCAACACCGGTTCCAATGCACGGAACCATCAGGTTCGTGACTTGGCCGAAGCGGTCGCCGCTGCTGTACCGGGCACCACTATCAGTATCAATACCGACGCGCCGGTAGACAGTCGATCCTATCGGGTGGATTTCAGCCTTTACGCCGAACTGGCCCCCGGACACCAGCCGCTGACAACACTGGACGATTCGATCCGCGGGCTTATCGAGGGGCTGCACCGCATGCATTTCAGGGACTCCGACTTTCGCTCTTCGCCGTTGATGCGCCTGCAGGTTTTGCAGGGGCATATCTCCGCGCAGCGGCTTTCGGAGGATTTGCGCTGGCAGGCAACCGGAGCGGCCGACAGGCCTGCTGACTGAGCCTGAAAGCGCAAGAACAAAGGAGCAAGCAGAATGAAAGTGGCGATATTTGCGGGTGGCTTCGGCACCCGGCTGAGCGAAGAAACTTCGGTGCGTCCCAAGCCCATGGTGGAGATCGGCGGAAAACCGATCATCTGGCACATCATGAAAATGTATGCAGCGCACGGGTTCAGGGATTTCGTGGTGCTTGGTGGCTACAAGGTCGATTACATCCGCGACTACTTCCTCAACTACCGCGGGACCCGCTCCGATTACACCATCGATCTCGCCTCGGGCGTCGTGCAGTGGCACGACGACCATCTGGAAGACTGGAAAATCACCGTGCTCGATACGGGCGCTGACTCGATGACTGGTGGGCGCTTGCGGCGAGCTCGCCAGCATCTGGGTGATGCGCCATTCTGCCTGACCTATGGCGATGGGGTAAGTGATGTGAACATAACGGCACTGGTCGAGTCGCATCGTCAATCGGGCAACTGGTGCACGCTGACGGCTGTGGTCCAACCTGGACGCTACGGGGCCCTGCGTCTTAGCGATGACCGCAGCCATGTGCAGGGATTCCGCGAAAAGGGTGCGGCAGACGGGGGCTTGATCAATGGCGGCTTCTTCGTCTGCGAGCCCGAAGTGTTCGAGTTGATCGAGGGGGATCAGACGGTGTGGGAAAACGAGCCCATGGACCGCATGGTCGAACTCGGCAAGCTCGGCAGTTTCGCCCACGAGGGCTACTGGCAGAGCATGGATTCACTGCGTGACAAGATAGTGCTGGAAGATGCCTGGGCCACCGGTTCACCGCCCTGGAAAGTCTGGAAGGACTGACCCGCTCTGATTGCCCCCAACCTGATGGAGTAACGAGATGATTATCGTTGATACGGCCCTGGCGCGGCGCCAGGCCGAAGGCCGGCCAATTCGCGTCGGCATGATCGGGGCGGGCTTCCAGGCCAGTGGTATCGGGCTGCAGATCATGGGCAGCACCCCGGGCATGGAACTGTGTGCGGTTGCCAATCGCACCCTGGGTGGTGCCGTAGGGCTGTTCGATCAGGTGGGTATACAGCCGCTTCGCTGCGAGACTCAGGCCGAACTCGAGGCTGCCATTCACGCCGGTCGCCCGGCGGTCATCGAGGATGCCGAGGCGTTGGCGCGTGCCGAGGGGCTGGACGCCATCATCGAGGTAACCGGATCAATTGAATTTGCAGCCCGTGCGGTGCTGGCTGCACTCGAAAGCGGCAAGCATGTCATTCAGATGAACGCCGAGCTCGATGGCACCGTAGGACCGATCCTCAAGGCTCGTGCCGACGCGGCAGGTGTCATCTATACCTTCTCCGATGGCGATCAGCCTGGCGTGCAGATGAACCTGTACCGATTCGTTGCCGGGCTCGGCATAAAGCCAATGCTCTGCGGCAACATCAAGGGTCTGCACGATCCGTATCGCAATCCGACTACCCAGGAAAGCTTCGCCAGGCGCTGGGGACAGAAGCCGGCGATGGTCGCGTCCTTTGCCGACGGCACAAAGATTTCCTTTGAACAGGCCATCGTTGCCAACGGAACCGGAATGCGTGTTGCCCGGCGCGGAATGCTTGGGCCGGACTACTCCGGTGGGAATCCGGGCGCGCCGTTGATTCCCATTGAGCAGACGATGGAGTCGTTCGAACCACACCTGGATCCGGCGCGACCGGGTCTGGTGGACTATGTGGTCGGCGCCCGTCCGGGTCCTGGCGTTTTCGTATTGGGTACGCTGGACAACCCACGGCAGAAGCACTATCTCGAGCTGTACAAGATGGGCGTCGGCCCCTACTACTGCTTTTACACGCCCTACCATCTTTGCCACTTCGAAGTACCCACTTCAGTGGCCCGCGCAGTGCTGTTCGACGACGCAGTGCTGGCCCCGAAAGGTGGTCCCAGGGTTGGCGTGGTCGCGGTGGCGAAGAAGGATCTGGCGCCAGGTGATCTGATCGAGGATTTCGGCGGCTATGAGGTGTATGGGGTTGCCGAGAACATGGACGTGGTGCGCCGTGACCGTCTGTTGCCGGTTGGCCTGGCCCTTGGCACGCGTCTCACGCGGCCCGTCGTCCGAGACGCCGTGCTGACCTTCGACGATGTCCAGATGCCTTCCGGGCGCCTGGTTGACCGACTTTATGCCGAACAGGAAAAACTGTTCGGTTGATCGCTTTGGAGCAAGCATGATATTTCACGAAACCAACCTCAAGGATGCCTGGCTGATCGAGCTTCAGGCGCGTGGTGATGAGCGTGGCTCGTTCGCCCGCACCATGTGTCGGGAGACCTTCGAAAAGCGCGGCTTGATCGGCGACTTCGTACAACAGAATACGTCGGTGTCGGTACATCGCGGCACCCTGCGTGGATTGCATTACCAGTTGCCCCCTCACGCAGAAGCCAAGCTGATTCGTTGCCTGCGCGGGGCGATAGTCGACGTGATAGTGGATATTCGGGCCGACTCGCCGACCTATCTGGAGCACCAGATGTTCGAGCTGACAGCGGAAAATCGCCATCACCTCTATGTGCCGCCAGGCTTTGCCCATTCCTTCCAGACGCTGACCGATGATGTCGAGGTCAGCTATCTTGTCTCTGCGCTCTATACGCCTCAGGCGGAACGCGGTCTGCGTTACAGCGACGAGCGCCTCGGCATACGCTGGCCGGAGAGGGTTACTACCATCTCCGACAAGGACGCTGGCTGGCCGCTAATTGAAGAGCACACCGAGCGATTGTTCTAGCGGCTGTGCCGCCCTGCGGCGTTCTTCGCATGCAGGGCGGGATGCCACCTCACTGGAGTGCCTGCGAATTCGCAGTGAACGGACCTCCACGCCGAGTGAGACAAGCGGCGCATCGGCCGACTCTGTTCGGGGCATGAAGAGGCCGCTTTCCAGCAATCCCTGCATCACGATCCAGGCCTTGTACATCTCGCCATGAACTGCCAGTTGCCAGGAAAGCCGCAGCTGGTGCATCACCGTCAGTAGCGCCCGACGCTGACGGTAGTATTTGCGAGCCACGAACACCTCGTTGCGCACGTAATGACGATGGTATTTGAGCCGCGCCTGGTTGGTTTCCGTCTTGATGTCGATACTCCCGTTTTCCTGGCGCAGGTGCATCACGCGGCTGTTACCGACCAGAAAGCCGGGAGTCCGCTCAGTTACTCGCAGGGTGTATTCGGTGTCTTCGCCCCAGATGAACATGGATGCTATGGGTAGGCCATAGTTTTCCAGCGTGGCCCTGGGGACGAGGATGGAGACGAAGGTGCCGCGGCGTATCGGGGCAATGCCGTGGCGCAGGGTCAAGGGCCAGTTTTCATAGCGAATGCGTTCGGCCGAACGTCCAGGCTGGGGGAGTTGGTGATCAAGCCGCTCTCGGTGTAGGCAGTGGACAGCAGGAACGAGCGTTCGATGTGATTTTCCTCGAGCACCCGATCCGCCTCCAGTAGCCGTTCGAGGGCCTCGGGTTCGGCGATGACGTCGTCGTCCATCATCCAGATCATGTCCGCGCCGTTCTGGTAGGCGAGCCGGAAACCCGCATTGAATCCCCCGGATGCGCCGATGTTTCTGGACAGCACGTGGAGGTCGAGGTTGGGGAAACCCGAGTCGAGCAGCATCTGTTCGGTGCCATCGCTGCTGGAATTGTCGACGACGATTACGCCGTCGCAAGGGTGGGTCTGGGCATAGATGGCTTCAAGACAACGTTTCAGCAAATCCTTGCGATTATAGGTGAGGACTACAGCAAATATCTTTTGCATACCGTCGGTTCCTACTGAGGGTGAATCGCTTCCTTTGGTTACTTCCAGGGCCGGTGACACTAAACGCGAAAGAGTCGATGACGACTGTGCTCCCGCGAAGGAGAGCCGAGTGACCCGTGACCATCCTGAATATCGAGCCCAATCCGGCGCCCGATCCCCTCTCAGGAATGTCTCAGTTCGAAAGCTACAATCCTTCGCATGCCGTACGTGCAATTAGTCGGTTGACTAGTGATGCGCCATGCTTGCTACATGCTGGCGCTCTCTGGCTTAGTCCGATGGCAGAACGCGAAGTTCAAAGGGCCATCACCCAGCCGACGAGCAGCATGCCCAGCAACAGCCAGCCGGTCATGCCGACAGCTTCGTGCGCGGCAAACCGGTTGAGCGCCCGTTCTGCAAGGCGCCATCGGGGTCGGCTGGTCCTGGGAGGAGGGCCCAGGCGGGGCTGGGTCAGGCGTTTGATGGAAAGTGACAATTGCCGGGCGGGTGCCGGCAATCGCTGGCGAAGCGAAGCGGTCTTGACCGCACTGCGATGGGCAAGATAGCCGATGCCCAGGGCGAGTAGTGCTGGCCAGAGCAATGACCAGGCGGCGGCGGTCAGGCCATACAGGCTGTGCTGGCGCAGACCGACAACAGCCCAGGGCAGGATGATCGCGGCGCTGCACAGAAGCCCCCAGGGAATCCATTGCCCCGGAGCAGGACAGGCCGCACTGCGCGGCATGCTCTGGCGCATCAGCCAGAAGGCACGGAGCATCAGCAGGCAGGTGCCGGTGGAGGCCATACTGAGCGTGAAAACCAGCAGCGGGCCGAAGCTGTCTTCAAGGGACTCCTTGAATATGAGTTTGACCGCACTGCCGCTGGTCATCGGCAGGCCTGCCAGAGCGAGTGCGGGCAGGGCCATGAGAAGCCAGTGCAGCCGATTCAGCCGGTAATGGCTGACCAGGCCGGCGCCCATGAATAGCGCGCCCTTGGCCAGCCCGTGGTGCAGGGCGAACAGGCCAAGCAGAACTCCCATGGCCGCGCGACCATCCGGATGCAGCCAGGCCAGTGCCAGGATTGCCAGCAGGTAACCCATCTGGCTGACCGAGGAATAGGCCAGTACGGTTTTCGGCCTTGCCTGCAGGACCCCCATCAGTACGCCGAAAAACATGCTTATGAACGCCAGTGTCAACAGCACCGGCGCCCACTGCTGCAAAAGAGGATCTGCGCCGGGCAGTAGTTGCCAGAGACCGAAGATTCCAGCCTTGATCATTGCGCCGGAGAGCACTGCGCTGGCGCCGGCCGGTGCCGCCGGATGGGCCAGAGGGAGCCAGACATGCAGTGGCCAGAAGCCTGCCTTCAGACCCAGGCCGACCACTAGCAGAATCGTCGCAAGCGGGGTAATGGCGATGTCCTGCAGCCCGCTCAGTTCCATCATCCCGTCGCCCTGATGCACGCGCAGCATGATGCCGCTGAACAGCAGCAGCTCGCCAAGGATCGCCAGTTGCAGGTAGATGCGCCCGGCCTGTCGCGGCGCCGGCCCGCCCAGATGAACTATCAGCCCGTAGCCGGCCAGACTCATCATCGAGAATCCGACGTAGAACGTGGCGACATCCTGTGCGACCAGCAGCAGGAAATTGCCGCTCATGGCGATCAGCCAGAAGGTCCAGAAGCGCAGGCTGCGGTCATCACCCCTGAGATCAAAGGCGGCATAGGCCGAGGCGAAGGCCCAGAGCAGGGCAGTAAAGCCAAGCCAGTAACGCTCTCCGTCCCCAAGACCCAGCTGGGCACCTGGCCAAAGGGCTGGCAGACTCAGTCCCGCAGGGGGTAGCCAACAGGCCAGCAGCGCCGGCAGACAGGCCAGCCAGCACCACTTGCCCACCCTCGCCGTACCGCCAGTGCGCAGCACGCACCACCCCAGTAGCGGTGCACCAAGAATGGCAAACCAGGCGAGCGCGGTCACAGGGCGAACTCCCGCTGGATGATCAGCTCAGACCAGCCCAGCGGGCTGAACACCGCACCTGCCAGAATACCGGCCAGCAGCGACAGAAGCGCGGTGAAGAGCGCCGGCAATAGCAGCATCCAGTGGGTTTCACGCATGCCCGGCAGCCCCCCACCCAGGCGTTTTTCGGTCGGCCAGGTCGCAGGGGGGCGACTGAACCAGCCACGGTATACCAGCGGCAAAAAATAGGCGGCGTTGAGCATACTGGAGCCGACCAGAACCAGCAGCACCCAGTCCGCACCGACTTCCAGCGCGCCCAGACCGAGATACCACTTGCTGAGGAACCCGGCGATGGGCGGCACGCCTATCATCCCGAGGGCACCGACCGTGAAGGCGGCCATGGTCCAGGGCATACGTCTGCCGATACCGTCCATCTCGCGAACATTGTGAATGCCGAGCGTTTCGGCAAAGTTGCCTGCGCAGTAGAACAGGGTGACCTTCATGAGTCCCTGATGGACAAGATGTACCAAGGCGCCCACCGCGGCTATCGGCCCCATCAGTGCCACGCCCATGGTTATATAGGACACCTGACTGACGGTGGAAAAGGCCAACCGCTTCTTCAACTCCTGTTGCCGCAGTGCCATGACCGACCCATAGAGGATGGTCGAGGCAGCAAGTGCCAGAAGCGGGCCGTTCAGGCCCAGCGCTTGCACCGGCTCAGCGCCGTACACGTCGTAGACACCCGGAAAATGCCGAAGGCGCCGGCCTTGACCACGGCGACCGCGTGCAGCAGGGCGCTCACCGGCGCGGGAGCGACCATGGCGCGAGGTAGCCAACCATGCAGCGGAATCAGGGCCGCCTTGACCCCCAGGCCGGCTATCAGCAGGGCAAAGGCGACAGTCAGGGTCAGACGGTTGTCTTCGACCAGATGTGCCAGGTAGCCCCCGGGAACGAAGTCGGGCGATCCCGCGACGGCATGCAGCAGCGCAACCCCCATCAATACCAGCGTTCCTCCGCCCAGCGTGTAGGCCAGATAGACCCTGCCTGCCTGAAGCGATTTGGCAGTCCCGCGGTGCACCACCAGCGGGAAGGTTGCCAGTGTCAGCAGTTCGTAGAACAGCAGGAAGGTCACCAGGTTGCCGGCCAATGCAAGGCCGACCGTGGCGCTCACGCAGAGACTGAAGTAGCCGAAGAACCGCGAGCGAAGTGGGGAGTTTTCCAGATAGCCGATGGCGTAGAAGGTGGTTGCCAGCCACAGAACGGTAGACAGGCTGACAAACTGCAGGGACAGGGCGTCGCCTTGCAGGACCAGTCCGCCACCGGGCAGGAAGGGCGCCGCAAAGCGAAACTCGATGCCCTGGTTCACGCCCAGCAGCATCAGACCGACCAGCAGCACCTTGAGGGCAACACCCGCCAGGTTCAGGCCGATACGCAGGCGTACCTGATCCTCGCGCAGGGAAAAGATGATAAGCCCCGGAACCAGCGAGGTCAGCACTATCAGTACCGGCAGCAGGGCGTTCAGGTCAGACATGTTCTGCTACCTCGGTCAGCCAGAGAATCAGTGGTTCACTGATCAGCGCCAGCCCCCATACCAGCAGTGCCGGGACCAGCGCCAGCCACTGGGCGAAGGGATCCGGGTTGAACCGCTGGGGCAATGGGTCGGCACGGCTGAAACTCAGCGCAACGACCCTGAACACATAGGCTGCACTGGCCAGGGTGCCGAGCAGCACGGCGAGCGCCCAGGGCCAGTGGGCCGGGTTTTCCAGCAAGGGCTGAAGCAGTACCCACTTGGCGACGAAGCCGCCGCTGGGAGGCAGGCCGATCAGACTGCCGCCCGCTACGGCGAAGGCGAACATCGCCACCGGCATCGACTGGCTGGCGCCCTTGAGCGCATCGACCCGTTTGCTGCCGAGTGTCGCCTGCATCTCGCCAGCTGCCAGAAACATGCTGACCTTGGCCAGGCCGTGGGCGATGACGAACAGCCAGAGCGCTGCGCTCAGATCGGTTCGTTGCCAGTGCAGCAGCAGGCCCAGAGCGAGCAGGGCATAACCCAGCTGCGCGACGGTCGAAAAGGCCACCAGGGTTTTCAGGTAAGGCGTTCGCAGAGCGGACCAGCCGCCGGCCAGCAATGCAGCCACGCCCGCGAGGGCGAACAGTACACCGATCTGCTGGCCGAACTCGGGTGGCGCCACACGGACCCAGATCAGCCAGAGGATGAACAGCGGACCCTTGACCACCAGAGCCGACAGCAAGGCGCTCACCGAGGTGGGTGCACTGGCATGTGCCGCAGGTAGCCAGAGGTGCAGCGGCCACAATGCACCCTTGAGCATCAGCCCCACGCTGATCAGCAGGAGTGCCACGCGGGTAGCTGCGTCGGATACGGTCATGGCGCCCAGAGCATTGATGTCGAGAATGCCGTAGCGACCGTAAAGCAGCGCCACCCCCAGCAGATAGCAGAGCGAGCCGGCGAGCGACAGCAAGAGGTAACGGAGCGCCGGAGCGTGAGACTTGGGGCCGGACAGGATGATCAGGCCGACTGCGACAAGGCCGAGCAGCTCGAGTGCCACGTACCAGTTGAACAGGTCACGGGAGAGCCAGAGGGCAGCTAGACTCGCATGCAGCAACGAGGCCAGCGGCCAGAGATCACTATCGCGGGTGCTGGCGTGCCGGCTGCCTTCGGCATAGAACGCGACCAGTAGATGAACCAGAGCGGTAAAGCAGAGCAGCAGGGCGTTCAGTGGCCCCAGCTCGAAACGGATGCCCAGCGGAGCGTCCCATCCACCCAGCATCAGATACTGACGCCCTGTTTCCTGAACTTCCTGCAGGGCCAGTACGGCGCAGACCAGGCTGATAAGTGACGACAGGATCACCCAGCGACCACCTTGGTGCCGGTTGAACATCAGCCCCAGTGCGACCACCAGCGGTACGCACAGACTCGCAAGCGCCAGATTCATTGTTGCTCTCGCGAACGGGCGCGCTCCGCTGGACGTGAGGCTGCCAGGCGCAGGGCAAAGGCCGTGGCGCTGACGGCAACCACCAGACCGGTGACAACCAGCGCATGCATGACCGGATCGGCAGGATCGCTGCGCCGGGCCAGTGCCACCATGATCATGAACACGCCGCTGCTCATGACGTTGATGGCGATGATTCGCCGCAGCGGATGACGGCGTATCAGCAGCCCATGCAGGCCGACAAGCCAGAGTGCCGCGCCAAGTCCCAGAAAAAGTGCGATGGTGCTCATCGGCCGAGCTCCCGTCGATCGCCCAGCACCAGCAGCGTCAGGCTGGCGGCAATGGACAGCGTCGCCGCGACTTCTATCAGCAGAATCAGCTGACTGTTCCATTCTATCGGATAGACAAGCCACCCCTCGCCCAGCCAGGCGGTCAGGATGCCTGTCAGCAGAAAGAGCGCGACGCCGCAAAGCACCAGCACCCGCAAGGTGATGGATTCCCAGCGCAGTACCGGCAATGCACCGGTCAGACGCAATACCACTGCACCGGCAGCAATGAGCGCCCCTGCCTGGAAGGCCCCGCCAGGGGCGTGACTGCCTCGCCACAGCAGGTAGAAGGCTACAGTGACGGTCAGCGGTACCAGGAAGCTCGCCCAACTGCCAAGGATCGGCCAGGCGCTGGCCAGATTCTCGGGTTCCGGCTGCAGCTGGCGCACGCCGAGGAGGGCAAGCAGCAGCACGACCAGCTCGAGGAGTGTGTCCCAGGCACGGAAGTTGAGCAGTACCGCAGTCACTGGATGTTCGACGCCGCTCAGGGGTAGGGCCTCCTCGGCCAGAGCGGGTAACCGTGTGGGCATGTCGGCGAGCGGCAGCACCGCCTGCCAGAGAATCAGCAGCAGAAATGCCGAGCCGAGCAGGGCAATGCCGCTGCGCCCGGCACGTGGTTTGTGCCGTACTTCAGGGTCGCTGCGTGACAAGGCGCTCAACAGGAGCACGCCGGTCAGCCCCGCGCCGATTGCCGCCTCGGCCAGCGCCAGGTCCGGTGCGCCGAGACGCGCCCATGTGAGCGCCAGCAGCAGACCCAGGGCTATGAAGAGAATCACTGCGCTGTAAAGGCGCGGCGCATTGATCGCTGCCACCGCCAGTACCAGCAACAGTCCTGCGAGCAGGATGTCGAAAACCATTTCAGCGCCGGGCATCGTCATGCTCCGCTGCGTCTTCTTCGTCAACCTGATAGCGCGCCAGCAGTTGGCAGGCAGTCGCACTGGATGCCATCACCAGCAACCAGACCAGCACCATCACCAGGGCGGGCTGCCACTCTCGCATAAGCAGAATCAGGCCCAGTACGACGAGTCCCAGGCCCAGCGTATCGGCCTTGGTTACCGCATGCAGCCGACTGCAGGCATCTGGAAAGCGCAGCAGTCCGAGCGTGCCGGCCGCGAAGAACAGCGCGCCAGCAGCAAGAGCCAGATAGCCGAGCCAGTTGAAAAGTTCAGCCATCGGGGCGTCTCCGGAGAAACTGCACCAGGGCCGCGGAGACGACCGCAGCCAGTACCGCAAGAACCAGGGCGGCATCGCGCAGTGCCGGCAAGTTTTGCCAATGGGCCATCAGTAGCAGCAATGCGGTGCCAGTGGTCCCGAACAGCTGTATTGCCAGCAGCCGATCGACACGGGTCGGGCCGCGCCATACACGCCACAGGCCAATCAGAATGGTGAGCAGTAGAAAGGCGCTTATCCAGATCATGTGCTGCGCTCCCCGAGCAGGCGATCAAGCGCCGTCTCCAGCTGTGCGACGGCATCGCGCCAGGAGAGTTCAGCATCCAGAACATGCAGTTCCAGATGATCGCTGGTGACTCCTGTAGACAGCGTGCCAGGCAGCAAACCCACCAGCGCCGAAAGCAGCAGGCGGACACGTGCGTCGGTGGTGGTGAGATCATAGCGAACCCAGGCAGGCTGGATGGGAAGGCTTGGGCTGATGGTCCTCCGTGCAACGTCCCAGCCGCCGGCAACCAGCTGGCGCCCAAACAGCCAGATGAAAGCCGGCAAATGCGCAGGGCGCAGATACCAGAAGCGCAGGTGCAGTCGGTAGCTCAGAAGCGCCGCCAGCAAGACGGCTGGCAACCCAAGGTACCAGCCGCCGCCCGCCAGCAGCCACCAGAGGCCGGCATGGAAGGCCAGCCAGAAAAGGCCGGATAGAACTCGTGTTCTTCGCACACTGGCTCCTGCCCCCGAAAGATGTCTACATGCTAGGGAAACCCGGCCGCGTGCGCAATTGCACAACTATTTCAAAGCCTGAACACGCTGACCTGCTGTTGTAGACGGTCGGCCAGACCTGCCAGTTCCTTGCTCGCACCGGCCACCTGATCTGACCCGGATGCGGTTTCCAGCGTGGCACCGTGGATACGCGTTATGTTGCGGTTCACCTCTTCGGCTACGGCGCTTTGCTCCTCCGCTGCGCTGGCGATCTGAGTGTTCATGTCATTTATTGCGCTGACTTCCTGACTGATCCGGGCCAGTGCGCCTTCCGCCTGACGAACCTGCTCGACCGTGCGCTGCGCCAGGCCACGGCTGGTCTGCATTACGCCTACCGCCTCACCGGTTCCGCTTTGCAGACTGCTGATCATGCCGCTGATCTCCCGGGTAGACCCCTGGGTGCGTGTCGCCAGCGAGCGAACCTCGTCAGCCACCACGGCGAAACCGCGACCATGCTCGCCTGCTCGGGCCGCTTCGATTGCAGCATTGAGGGCGAGCAGATTGGTCTGTTCGGCAATAGCGTTGATCACCTCGAGGATGCGCTCGATGCTGGCGCTGTCCTGCGAGACCTTTTCTACGGTGCGGGTTGCCGAGTCCAGGGTGTCGGCCAGTTCCAGTATGGCCTGTGCGGTGGTGCCGACCAGCTGACTGCCTTTCTCGACCTCGCCCTCTGCCGTGCGAGTGGCTGCTGCTGCACGGGCAGCGTAACCGGCCACTTCGGTCACCGTGGCGGCCATCTGTTCCACCGCTGCCGCCATGTGCTCAGCTTCCTGGGACTGCAATCGGATCTGCTGGTTGTTGCCGGCGGCGGTCTGCTTCAACTGGTCGGCTGCGCTGGACAGCTCCCCTGCCGCTCCACGTACCTGAAAAATGGTCTGTCGCAGGGTTTCGAGCGTAGTACCCAGCGTGCTCATTACGCTACCTGCTTTGCCGGGCGCTACCGTCTGGACCAGATCGCCGGCTTCGAGACGCCTGATAACCTCGGCGACCTGCCTGGGCTCGCCCCCCAGCACACCGCCGAGCTGACGTATGATGCCGATGGCAATGGCTACCCCAAGGACCAGGGCCAGGGCAGAAACGCTGACCATGAGCGATTTGAAACCGCTGGCCACCTCCTGTACCAGATCCAGGTCTTTGGCAATGACGGCTTCCTGGTGGTCAATGAACAGGTTTATCCGACGCAGCCATTCGCTGTAATGGCCCGCAACCTGGCTCATCAGGATGGTCTGCGCGCCCTCTGCGTCGCCGCGCAGCCGTCGGTCGAGCAGTTCCCGACTCGCAGTCAGAGTGACCTGTTCGATGGCCGCTATATCGCGCAGCAGTCGATCCTCTTCCGCAGAGGCTCCGGTCGCCGAGACCACACGCTGCATCTGCATATCCGCTTCGGTGTAGAACTGAGCGAGGCGGGTGATTTCGTTCAGATGAATCTGCAGAGACCGGTCGTCGGGCACCAGAACTGCGTCACGAATCGCTATTGCCCGGTCGTGTACACTCCCGCGGAAGTTGATGGCCGAACGCTGTTTGAGCGTGGCGCCCTCGCTGACGGCACTAAGGGTGCTGTCGATCAGATCCACTCGATTGATCCCGATGAGCGTAGTGAGGATCATCAACGACAATATCAGGCCAAAGCCAAGACCTTGCCGCTGCGCGACGGTGAGTTGGGCGCCCATTGTTTTGTCCTTTCGAGGTGGGTGTACAGGGTATGGCAACAACTTATACAGTAAGAGTGTCATGTGCAAGATAATAAAAGGCATAGTGCTATCGTTTGCGACGACCGGCAGTCTTCCGCTAGTCGTTCCGGTGGTATATGCCACACCTGATATCAGTCAGGCATTGCCCGGAAAGAGCTTTTCTCAAGAGGTCCTTGAGTCGACTGAGCCTCCCGTAATATATGGAGCTGAGGTCGAGATACAGTTTTCTGGCCCTGCTGATTCGCTGGGGCCGGAGGGCTGCACGGCAACGGATGTCGAGGATGTCGAGGACTGTGCCGAGCTAGCCATGATCCTGGAGAAGCAGCGTCTACGCTTCTGATCCGCCTGCTCACTTTTGTACAACTATTGTTGTATAGTCCTCGTCGACATGCCGCACTGCGGGGTGGTTGCGGCAAGGCGCATTGCAATGACTGATGGGTCACCATTCGCCCGGTCAAGCGGCTGCTGCTGAACATCCTGTCCGCGGTATGGTACTGAGAGCACGAAGTCGACCGACAGGAGAACACCCGTGACAGACCTTGACGCTTTTCGGCAGGAAACCCGAGCCTGGCTGGAAGAAAACTGCCCGCAGAGCATGCGTGCCCCGGCAACCGCTGAGGAAGATCAGTGCTGGGGTGGCCGCAAATTCACCTTCAGCAGTCCTGATCAGAAGCTCTGGCTGGAGCGAATGGCCGAACGCGGCTGGACCGCGCCCGACTGGCCTGTCGAATATGGCGGTGGCGGTCTCAGCCAGGCAGAGCACAAGGTGCTGCGCGAAGAACTGGCACGCATCAAGGCGCGCCCCGCCTTGTCCAGCTTTGGCGTCTGGATGATTGGTCCGGCGATTCTCAAGTTCGGATCCGAGGCGCTCAAGCGCCACCATCTGCCGCCTATCGTGCGTGGCGAGATCCGCTGGTGTCAGGGGTACAGCGAGCCGGGAGCAGGGTCTGACCTGGCGGGTCTGCAAACCCGAGCCGAAGATCAGGGCGATCATTTCATCGTCAATGGACAGAAGATCTGGACATCCTATGCTGACAAGGCCGACTGGATGTTCTGTCTGGTGCGTACCAACGCCGAGGCAAAGAAACAGCTTGGCATCAGCCTGGTGCTGTTCGACATGACCACTCCGGGCGTGAGTACTCGTCCGATCAAACTGATCTCCGGCAGCTCGCCCTTCTGCGAAACCTTCCTCGATAACGTCCGGGTCGACAAGGATCAGGTGGTCGGCGAAATCAACGCCGGCTGGACCATCGCCAAATATCTGCTCACCCACGAACGCGAAATGATAGGCGGGATGGGCCGCACTGCCGCCGGGCAGAAAACCCTGGCTGAGCATGCTGTAGACGCCATCGGGCTGCAGGACGGTCGGCTGGCCGATGGTTTGCTGCGTGGGGAGCTGGTGAAGTGGGACCTGGATGCCAAGGCGTTCGAGCTGACCGCCGAGCGCGTCGTCGATGAAGCCAAGGCGGGTCATGGCGTCGGGCACGCATCGGCCATGCTCAAGTACTACGGCACGGAACTCAACAAACGCCG
>ENA-OOPG01000006-OOPG01000006.1-human-oral-metagenome-genome-assembly--contig:-NODE-6-length-20826-cov-25.750374_pt1 | contig 20826 bp, 20 predicted proteins | sample MGYA00245264_ERZ501137 | MGnify/ENA primary metagenome ERZ501137 (study PRJEB25959, sample SAMN05334990) | human oral metagenome | host: human-associated | place: USA: California | collected 2014-12-31... | reverse complement strand
GATGTCATGCCCACGGCAGTGATGATGCTGTCGATGGAAAATACCAGGTCAAGCAACAGGATCTGCCCGATGGCGGCGGCAAAACCGATGGCCACGACATTGCCGGTGCTGGCCTTCTCTTCCGGCTCCGGGTCCATGCTGTGATGGATTTCGGTCGTCGCCTTCCATACCAGGAACAGGCCGCCGGCGATCAGGATCATGTCTTTCCACGAAAACGCCTGGCCGAATATCTCGAACACCGGGGCGGTCAACTGCACGATGAACGCGATGGTACTCAGCAGGCCCAGGCGCAGCACCAGCGCCATGCTGATGCCGATGCGACGAGCCTTGGCCCGGTGCTTCTCCGGCAATTTGTTGGTGAGGATCGAGATAAAGATCAGGTTATCGATGCCCAGCACGATTTCCATGACGATCAAGGTGGCCAGGGCGACCCAGGCGGTGGGGCTGGCGGCCAGTTGTAAAAGGTAATCCATAGGTCAGTCCTGACGTTGTTCGGGGGGAGTTAAGCTTCTTTACTGTCCGATTGCGGCGCGTTTTCTGGCTGGTCATCCTTTTTTTCCGGGCTGATCAGGCCCTGGGTCGCCTCGCTCAAGGCCTGTTCGGCGGCCTTGTGGGTTTCATCGATGACTTGTTTGGCCTGCTCGGTGGCCTTGCCCATCACTTGCTGCGCGCTTTTTTCGACTTGATCACAGCCGCTGACCACCACCAATGAAAGCGCAAGCAGCGATGCAGCGCCCAGGGAGTTGAGTTTCATGATGTCTTCCTCGTTAGAACCATTGGGTCCAAATAGTGGCCCCGCGATAGCGAGGCATTCTATGCAGGCGAACAGTTCAGGAAAATTCGTATTTTTCTCGCGTATACTTCGATTTTTACGAAGTGTAGGGTGCCATGCTCAATTACCGACAACTGCATTACTTTTGGGTGGTAGCCAAGACCGGCAGCATCGTGCGCGCCTGCGAGCAACTGAACCTCACGCCGCAGACCATCAGCGGGCAGATCAGCCTGCTGGAACAAACCTTTGGTGTCGCATTGTTTCAACGGGTAGGCCGCCAGTTGGAGCTGACCGAAGCGGGTCGCCAGGCCCTGCCCTATGCCGAGCAGATGTTCCAGACGGGCAATGAACTGGAAGCGATGCTGCGCGCGCAACCCAATGAACAGCAGATTGTGTTCCGGGTCGGGGTAGCGGATGTGGTGCCCAAGTCCATCGTCTACCGGCTGATCGCACCGACCATGGAGCTAAGCGAACCGATCCGCATCACCTGCCGTGAAGATAAACTCGAACGTTTATTGGCCGACCTGGCGATCCAGCGCCTGGACCTGGTCATTTCCGATAGCCCTATGCCAACGCACTTGGACATCAAGGGTTACAGCCAGAAACTGGGGGAATGTGGCATCAGTTTCTTCGCCACCCAGGCACTGGCTGACCGGCATGGCGGCGATTTCCCACAATGCTTGCATGGCGCGCCGCTCTTGATTCCGGGGGCGGAGACGGTAGTGCGCAGCCGCTTGCAGCGCTGGTTTGCCGAGCAGAAGATCCAGCCAAAGATCATCGGCGAGTTCGACGACAGCGCGTTGATGCAGGCATTCGGCCAATCCGGCAGCGGCATCTTTATCGCCCCCAGCGTGATCGCCGATGAGGTCGTGCGCCAGTACGGCGTGGCGCTGATCGGCCAGACTGATGCGGTGAGCGAGTCGTTCTACGCGATCTCGGTGGAGCGCAAGGTCAAGCACCCCGGCATCGTGGCGATTACCGAGGGTGCGCGGCGAGAATTGTTCACCGCCCTGCCCTGACAGCTCAGGCGTTGGAGGCAGCGGGTTGCTTGGCCGTCATCAGCCACAGCGCCAGCAGGATCGACACCAGGATAAACCCGGAGGCGGCAAAGCCCAGGCTGCCCAGGCCCAAGGTGTCGATGACATGCCCACCGACCATGGCCCCCAGGCCGATACCCAGGTTGGCCCCGGCGATATTCAGCGACGCGGCAAACGCCGGCGCATGGGGCGCGGCCTTCATCAGGCGGACATGGCTGACCAGGAACATCGCCGCCTGGGTCACGCCCCACACCGCCATCGCCGCCGCCAGCCCGATTGTCGAATGAATGGCGGGCACCACGGCCACCATGCCAGCGATCATAAACCCGCAAAACACCATGGAGGCGATCAACGGGTGACGATCCACCGCGCGCCCGCCGAGGGAGTTGCCGATCAGGCCGACCGCGCCGAACCCCATCAGGCACCAGCCCACCAGCGTACCGTCGAACCCGGCCAGGCGCTCGAGGATGTCCGCCAAGTAGGTGTAGGCGGTGAACATGCCGCTGAACACCAGGATCGACAGCAGGATATGCCCCTGCATCAGCGGGCTGCGCAGGATCTTGAACTGTGAGCGCAAGGTGACCTGCTCGTTCTTGGCGTTCGTGACGGGCAGGTAGATGTACAGCAGCAAGGCCTTGGCCAGCGCGATGGCCGCAAGCAGGGCAAACGCCGTACGCCAGCCGAACATATCGGAAATCAGCGTGCCGACCGGGATGCCAAACACCGTGGCGCAGACAATCCCGAAGCCGATCTTCTCAATGGCGCGCCCGGCGAATTCGGGGCCGACGATATCCACCGCGGTTTCACTGGCCAGGGCCCAGAACACCGGCAACCCCAAGGCCGGGATCAAGCGGGCCAGGGACATGACCCAGATATTCGGCGCCAGCGCGGCCACGCTATTGGCCACGGCGAACATGACCAGGATCGTGATGAACAGGCGTTTGCGCTGGAATCGGGCGAAGTAGGCCGTGAGAAACGGGCCGAACGCCGCCACGGTGAACGCGAACAGGGTCACCAGTAACCCAGCCTGGGACACGCTGACATTCAGGTCGCGGGCAATCGACGGCAGCAGGCCGACGATGATGAATTCCGTGGTCAGCACGGTAAAGCCGGCGGCCGACAGCAGCAGGATCGGAAACAGCATGAAAACTCCAGAAACGACGACATCAACGACTGCCCTGGGGGCTCGCTGACGGAGAGGAAAGATGAGAGGCAAGAATCTTAACAGAACATGTCCGGACTTGGCTAAGACCGGCGCCCGGCCGGTGACGCATTGCCGCATTGGCCGGGACAGTTCGTGCAGCATGCTAGACTTCGCGACCTGTTTCCTACAGCCCTTTCCGCCCGCCCTGCTGCACCCATTAAAAAAACAGAGACAACTTTATGACTGCTGCCCCTTCCCTCTTTCAACGACTTGCGCGTGTCAGCCTGGTCACGCAAATCGTCATCGGCTTGATCGCCGGTATCCTGCTGGCCCTGCTGTTGCCCGACGCCGCCAAGGCCACCGGGTTTATCGGCAAAGTGTTTGTCACTGCGCTCAAGGCCGTCGCGCCGATCCTGGTGTTTGTGCTGGTCATGGCGTCGATCGCCAACCATAAACACGGCCAGGAAACCCACATCAAGCCGATCCTGTTCCTGTACCTGCTGGGCACCTTTGCCGCGGCAGTCGTTGCGGTGATCGCCAGCACCCTGTTTCCCTCGTTCCTCGTACTGGCCACCCATGACGCCATGGTGAGCGCCCCCGGCGGCATCGGCGAGGTGCTGCAAAGCCTGCTGCTCAGCGTGGTGGATAACCCGATCAGTGCCCTGATGAATGCCAACTTCATCGGCATCCTGGCCTGGGCCATCGGCATGGGGATCGCGATTCGCCATGCCGGCGAAACCACCCGCACCGTACTCGACGACCTGTCCAACGGCGTCACCTTGATTGTGCGCGTGGTGATCCGCTTTGCGCCGCTGGGTATCTTCGGCCTGGTGGCCTCGACCTTGGCCACTTCCGGTTTCAGCGCCCTGCTCGGCTATGCGCACCTGTTGGTGGTGTTGATCGGCTGCATGCTGTTCGTGGCCTTGGTGATCAACCCGGCCATCGTGTTCTGGAAGCTGCGCCGCAACCCGTACCCACTGGTGCTGATGTGCCTGCGCGAAAGTGGCATCACCGCCTTCTTCACCCGCAGCTCGGCGGCGAATATTCCGGTGAACCTGGCGTTGAGCAAACGCCTGGGCCTGCATGAAGACACCTACTCGGTGTCGATCCCCCTGGGCGCCACCATCAATATGGCCGGCGCCGCGATCACCATCACCGTATTGACCCTGGCTGCCGTGCACACCCTCGGGATTGCCGTCGACCTGCCCACCGCCGTACTGCTCAGCGTCGTCGCGGCAGTCTGTGCCTGCGGAGCCTCGGGGGTGGCCGGTGGTTCACTGCTGCTGATTCCCCTGGCGTGCAGCCCTGTTCGGCATTCCCAGCGAAATTGCCATGCAGGTGGTGGCGGTCGGTTTCATCATCGGTGTGTTGCAGGATTCGGCGGAGACTGCACTTAACTCGTCCACGGATGTGTTGTTTACCGCGGCCGCGTGCCTGGGCAAGGAAGAACTGCCTGTTTGAACTCCAGGCGTAAAAAATCTATGGTCCCCCCCATTTTTGCAATACTGATTAACGGGCGATGTGGTTGGCTTGCTTAAATCTATCCGGCGTCTGTTTGGGGCTTGCCCCAGCGCCACGATGAGAGTCGCGCCTGACGATCCTTAAAAACCCGTCGGCTTCTGAAGCCGATTTTTATGTCAGGATCTTCGCCAGGCCGGTAGGCCGTTCACGTCATCCGTTGTTCAGCTATCGCAAAACCTGAAGGGTGAATTGTGGTACTGCAACAACCGCAGGGTCAGGCGTTCAAGGCGTCTGGCCCTGCTTCATATTGCGCATGGTGAGCCGCTATCGCCCAAGCGATACGCGCCAGTTTGTTGGCCAGGGCACAGGCCACCACATTCGAGTGTCGTCGGCGCAGCAGCGCTCGCACCCAGTCGGCCAAAGCCCCCTTCTGATGATCCAGCCTCTGCATGTAAACCCTGGAGCATTGCACCAGCAGTTGCCGCAGGTGCTTGTCACCCCGCTTGCTGATCCCCAACAAATTGGCTTTGCCGCCCGTGCTGTACTGTCGCGGCACCAAGCCCACTGAAGCCGCAAAATCGCGACTGCATCGGTATTGCTTGCCATCGCCCATTTCTACAGCCAGAAGGCTGGCGGTGATCGGACCGACACACGGCATGCTAAGCAAACGGCTCCCCAGATCATCGTCGGCCAGCTGGCAAGCCAGTTGTTTGTCCAGTTCCTTGATCTGTTCATCCAGGTAAACGAAGTGATCGTGCAGGCGTTGCAACAGCACTGTCAGCCGCACAGGCAGCTCATGCTCGGCCAAAACAGCTGCCAAACGCTTCATGATGGCTGAGCCTTTGGGCAGGCTGATGCCAAATTCCAGCAGGAAACCGTGCATCTGATTGGCTGTCTTGGTGCGGTCATGCACCAACGACTCGCGCATGCGATGCAGGACAGACAGGGTTTGCTGAGACTCGGTTTTAGGCGTAACGAAGCGCATGGACGGACGGGAAGCCGCCTCGCAAATGGCCTCTGCGTCGATAAAGTCATTTTTGTTGCCCTTGACGAAAGGGCGGACAAACTGCGGTGAAATCAACTTGGTCGTATGCCCCATCGCCGCAAGCTGACGGGCGATGAAGTGAGAGCCGGCACAGGCTTCCGTTACCACGACGCAGCTCGGCAAGTTGCCGAAGAACCGCATCATCTGCGCTCGCGAGAGCTTTTTGCGAAACACCTCGCGGCCCGATTTGTCTTGGCCCAGAAGGTGGAAATTATGTTTGCCGAGATCGATCCCGATCAGTGCTGACTCGCTCATGATGATGGCCTCCAAAAACAAAACACCCTGCGAAAGCGTAGCCCTCGCAGGGTGTGGGGGTGACCATCTCATTAGCCCGGGGCCGTTCATTGAAGAACGCCCCCGGGCTTTTTTATAGGCTTAGAAAGCGCCCATGTAGTCGCGCTTGCCCACTTCCACACCGTTGTGACGCAACAATGCGTAAGCAGTAGTGACGTGGAAGAAGAACTGCGGCAGGCCGTAGGTCAGCAGGTAGGACTGGCCCGTGAAGCGTTTCTCTTTCGGGGTGCCTGGGCGGGTGATGATTTCGATGCCTTCCTTGCCGTCGATCTGCTCAGGCTTGATGGTGTCGACAAACGCCAGGACCTTGGCGATCAGCGCTTGCAGGTCGGCGAAGGTCACTTCGCTGTCTTCGTACTTCGGCACTTCAATCTCGGCCAGGCGTGCGGAAACACCTTTGGCGAAGTCGACCGCGATCTGCACCTGGCGCACCAGTGGGAACATGTCCGGGAACAGGCGCGCTTGCAGCAGGGCGTTGGGCTCGATGTTCTTGGCGGTGGCGTGGGCTTCGGCTTTGTTCAGCACATCGCTCAGGGCGTTGAGCATTTGCTTGAAGACTGGGACGGAGGCGGCGTACAGGGAAATAGTCATGACAGTCTCATCGGTAATGGCAGGGTTGGAACCAGCGGCGATTATAGCCATGCCGAGCGCTTGTCTTTTATTTTTTCCGGCTTAGGCTAGGCGGGGGCGTTCTCAATTAGATTCCCCGCCGCGCCGGGCCTGGTCTGCTTTAAGGCGACAACGGGGTAGGGAAACCCATTGAGAACGCCCCCATTCACTGCATAGGGAAAGCGCGATGACCGCCGAGCACGACACCGACACTCCTGAGCCGCGCCTGAACAGCACGGAAATCCGCATCCTGGGCTGCCTGATCGAAAAACAGGCGACCAACCCCGAAACCTATCCCCTGACCCTCAACGCCCTGGTCCTGGCCTGCAACCAGAAGACCAGCCGCGAACCCGCCATGAACCTCAGCCCAGGCCAGGTCGGCCAGAGCCTGCGCGCACTCGAAGGCCAGGGCTTTACCCGATTGGTGATGGGCAGTCGCGCCGACCGCTGGGAGCATCGGGTAGACAAGGCGCTGGAGCTGGTGCCGGCCCAGGTGATCCTGACCGGGCTGCTGTTTTTACGCGGACCGCAGACGGTCAATGAACTGCTGACCCGCAGCGGGCGCATGCATGATTTCGAAGATGCCGAGCAAGTGGTGCACCAGTTGGAGCGCCTGATCGCACGCGGATTGGCGCTGCTGGTGCCACGTCAGGCCGGACAGCGGGAAGATCGCTATACCCATGCGCTGGGGGACCCGGCGGATATCGAGGCGATTATCGCGGCGCGGGGGAGCCCGGTGGAGCGCTCTGCCGGCGCGGTCTCGCTGGATCGTATTGAAGAGCTTGAAGCACGGATTGCGGCGCTGGAAGAGCGCCTGGCACAGCTGGAACAGGCCTGACACGGTCAAAAATGTGGGAGGGGGTTTGCCCCCGATAGCGGTGGTTCGGTCAATACATTCATTGCCTGATACACCGTCATCGGGGGCAAACCCCCTCCCACATTTGATCACCAGCGTTCTTCAGCTTCGGGCAAACACCACGGCCTTTTCGAACTGTTCCTGAGTCGGTCGAATGCCGGTGTACAGGACGAACTGCTCCAGCGCCTGGATCGCAATCACTTCCAGGCCAGTAATCACCCGCTTGCCCTTGGCCCGCCCTCGCACAATCAACGGCGTTTCGGCGGGGATCGCCACCACATCGAACACTGTCTCGGCTTTATCAACGGCATCCGCCTCAAACGCCAACGCGTCCGCCTCGGCCCCGCCGGTCATGCCGATCGGCGTTACGTTAATCAGCATCCGTGGGCGCAAATCACCCAGTTCAGCCCGCCATTCGTACCCAAGATTCTGCGCCAATGCCCGCCCCGCCGCCTCATTGCGCGCCACGATCACGCCATGGGCATAGCCACCGTCACGCAAGGCACTGGCCACGGCCTTGGCCATGCCGCCGCTGCCACGCAGGGCAAAGGTCGAATCCTGTGGCACCACGTGTTTTTTCAGCAGTTGTTCGATAGCGATGTAGTCGGTGTTGTAGGCCTTGAGGTGGCCGTCGGTGTTGACGATAGTGTTCAGGGAGTCAATGGCTTGAACCGAATCATCCAGTTCGTCCACTAAGGCAATGGCGGCTTCCTTGAACGGCATGGACACCCCGCAACCGCGAATGCCCAAGGCGCGAATACCGCCGATCGCACCGGGCAAATCCTGGCTGCTGAAGGCTTTATAGTAGAAGTTCAAACCCAACTGCTCGTACAGATGGTTATGAAAACGCAGGCCAAAATTCCCAGGCGCGCCGACAGTGACATGCACAATTGGGTGTCCTTGTTGGGGTGCATCTGCATCGCAAGCTCCTTTAAGTAAGCAAATGGGTACAGACCTTACACAACCTTTACCTAGTGGCTGTGCTGTTTTTCAGAAATACGTTGTCTTAAAAGTATCCCCGCGACAATCCTTGAGTCTATTGATTGCAGACCACAAGCGCAGGGGCTAACCGAGGAATGACCATGATGCGTAAACTCCCCAAGATCGCCCTGCTTATCGGCGCACTCGCTATGGCAGGCCAAGCCTCAGCCCACGGTGGTGGTTGGGGTGGCCCGGCCGTTTTGGGTGCTCTTGTCGGTGCCGCCGTCGTCGGCTCCGTCGTTGCCAGCCAGCCGCGTGAGGTCTATGTGCAGCAGCCGGTGTACGTCCAGCCGCAGCCGGTGTATGCCGCTCCGCCGCCGGTCTACTACGCCCCGCCGCCACCGGTGTATGTGCAGCAACAGGTTTACTACCGTCCGGCGCCCGTCTATTACGGCCCGCCACGCGGCTACTACGGCCCTCCCCGCGGTTACTACGGCCCGCCCCATGGCTACTATGGCCGCGGCTGGTAAGCTTGAATTGACACACCTGAACAGGCCTCGCCCACACGCGGGGCTTTTTTTCGGGCGAAAAAGGCTGGATTCGGGAGGCCAATGTCGCTTTGAAGACAACGGCCAAGCAGCAATCCCACATCATTCAGATCGAAAGTCTACTTGCCCGACCGGGGCTCGCGCTGTCATGTTTACGTCACGACACCCCCTCACTCTTAAACCAGTCCACCCCAAAACAACAAGGACGACTGACCATGCCCACACAAAACCCGCACCGCACCGCCGGCCTCTGTACGTCCAGCAGGGTCTATAGCGCCCTGACTGAACTCAAGCACCTCGAAGGCCACCGCAGCGCGAAGTTCCTGGCATTGCTTACGGAAAACCTGGTACGCAAGGGCCTGCTCAGCGAGCAGGAAGTCGTGAGCATGCTCGATCAAGTGGTGGATTGACGCCTGGCGTTGATGTCGACTATCGAGCCAGGTGATTTTTCCTGCACGCCTGCACCCCGTAAGGTGACCTCCATAGCGATTGGAGGTATTTATGCCCACTGTTCAGATCATGTCCGTTATCGGTAGCGCCGTCCCCGCGCCCCTTCGCAAGGCCGGCTTGCTTGCCTGCTGGTATGTGGTCCGTGATGGCGAGCCCATCAGCGGCCCGCTCACCTCGTTGTCGGCCGCAGAAAAACAACTGCAACACGCGACCCATGTCCGGCTCCACGCCTGAGAATCAGGGCAGTGGCAGCTTGACCCGTGGCTTGCTTTCGACAAATAGCGCCCAACTGGACATGAACAATGCCGCTACCAGCGGCCCGATCACAAACCCGTTGAGGCCAAATACTGACAAGCCGCCCAGGGTCGAGATCAGAATCAGGTAATCGGGCATCTTGGTGTCCTTGCCCACCAGGATCGGGCGCAGCACGTTATCCACCAGGCCGATCACAAAGACGCCGAACAAGCCCAGCACCACACCCTGCCAGATCGCCCCGCTGAGCAGGAAATACACGGCAACCGGTGCCCATACGATCCCCGCGCCCACGGCCGGCAGCAGCGATAGAAATGCCATCAATACCGCCCAGAGCAACGCACTGGGGATATCCAGGAACCAGAAAATCAAACCGCCCAGCGCTCCTTGGGTCACGGCCACCAGGACGTTGCCCTTGACCGTGGCACGCACCACGCGGTTGAACTTGAGTTGCAGGCGACGCTTTTGCGGTTCGGCCAAGGGCACTGCGGTACGCACCTTGCGCACCAACTCCGGGCCGTCGCGCAGCAGGAAGAACAGCAGGTACAGCATGATGAAAAAGCTCACCAGGAAATCAAACGTGCCCTGGCCAAAGCTGAACGCCTGGGTGGCAAAGAATTGGCTGCCCTGCATCGCGCTCTTGACGATTTTCTCGCGCAAGCCCTCCAGGTTGCCCATGCCGAAGCGATCCAGCAGGTGCTGGAAGTACGGTGGCAGGACGTTCTTGAACTGTTCTATGTAACCGGCCACGTCCAACTTGCCGCTCTCGATGTTCTTGTACAGCGTGGCCCCTTCCTGCACCAACAACGCGCTGGTGATGATCACCGGCAGGATCGCGATGATCAGGCAGGCCGTGAGAGTCGTCAGGGACGTGAGGTTGCGATTCCAGCCAAATTTGAACTGCAGCCGGCGCTGCAAGGGCGCAAAGATGATACCGAGGATGACCGCCCAGAACACCGCGCCGTAGAACGGCAACAGAATCCAGATAAAGGCCATGGTCACCAGGACCAGTAAGAGCAACAGGGTTTTGAATTGCAGGTTGGTCGCGTTCATGTCCGATCCATGTCAAAAAAGCAGGGCGCGTGTGTGCGCCCTGATGCTTAGTCCACTGCGCCCCCTGCGAGTGCCATCTTTGTTGCAAGCGTAGACCCAGATCAATAAAGCCTTCGCCGGCTTGCACTACCCTGCCGCACTTTTGCCCCAAGTGCCGACCATGCCGCCTATCCTCGCTCCCGAACTGCTCGCCCCCGCTGGCACCCTGAAAAACATGCGCTACGCCTTCGCCTACGGCGCCGATGCGGTCTATGCCGGCCAGCCGCGCTACAGCCTGCGAGTGCGCAACAATGAATTCGACCACGCCAACCTGGCCCTGGGCATCCAGGAAGCCCACGTGCTGGGCAAGCGTTTCTACGTGGTGGTGAACATCGCGCCGCACAACGCCAAGCTCAAGACTTTCCTCAAGGACCTCGCCCCGGTGATCGCCATGGGCCCGGATGCGCTGATCATGTCCGACCCGGGGCTGATCATGCTGGTGCGCCGGCATTTCCCGATGATGCCGATCCACCTGTCGGTGCAGGCCAACACCGTGAACTGGGCCAGCGTGGAGTTCTGGCAACAGCAGGGCATCTGCCGCGTGATCCTGTCGCGGGAGTTGTCCCTGGAAGAAATCGGCGAGATCCGCCAGCAAGTGCCGGCCATGGAGCTGGAGGTGTTTGTGCACGGTGCGTTGTGCATGGCCTATTCCGGGCGTTGCCTGCTCTCGGGTTATATGAACAAGCGCGACGCCAACCAGGGCACCTGCACCAACGCGTGCCGCTGGAAATACCAGGCCACGCCCGCAGTGGAAAATGCCACCGGCGATATCGTCCAGGAATATCAGCCCGAGCCAACCCTGGGTATCGGCGCACCGACCGACCAGGTATTCCTGTTGCAAGAAGCCAATCGCCCCGACGAACACATGCCCGCCTTCGAGGACGAACACGGCACCTACATCATGAACGCCAAGGACCTGCGCGCCGTACAGCACGTGGAGCGACTGACCCATATGGGCGTGCACTCACTGAAGATCGAAGGCCGCACCAAGTCCCACTTCTACTGCGCGCGCACCACCCAGGTGTACCGCCAGGCCATCGACGATGCGGTGGCCGGGCGTGAATTCGACCGTAGCCTGATGACCAACCTGGAGTCCCTCGCCCAGCGCGGCTACACCGAAGGTTTCCTGCGCCGTCATGTCCACGACGAATACCAGAACTACCAGAACGGCAGCTCGGTTTCCGAACGCCAGCAGTTTGTCGGGGAGTTGACCGGCGAGCGCCGTGGCGAGTTGGCCGAGGTCAAGGTGAAAAACCGCTTTGCGGTGGGCAATCACTTGGAACTGATGACCCCTGCCGGCAACTTTCACTTCGACCTGGCCACGTTGCATAACGCCAAGGGCGAGGCTATCGAGGTGGCGCCGGGGGATGGACACACAGTGTATGTCCCCCTGCCAGCCGAGATGGATTTGCGCTACGGCCTGTTGATGCGCGACATCGTGTAGCCGCTCAGATCCTGAACTGACCGACCAATTGCCCCAGGCGCTGGCCCAGATCAGCCAGGCTACGCGACGTCTGGGCGCCCAATTGGGTTTCATCGGCCACGCTGTCCACAGCCACGGCAATCTGATGCACGCTGCGATTGATCTCTTCGGCCACTGCCGTTTGCTCTTCAGCGGCGCTGGCGATCTGCGCGTTCATCGAATTGATGGTGCCGATCAACTGCGCCATGGTGTCGAGTGACGCCCCGGCTTCGTTGGCCTGGGCCGAAGTGCCGTCACCGGCATCGCTGGAGCGGCGCATGGCATCGACAGCGGCCTCGGTGCCTTTTTGCAGGCGGTCGATCATGCCCTGGATTTCCTGAGTGCTGGTCTGGGTACGGCTGGCCAGCGCGCGCACCTCGTCGGCGACTACGGCGAAACCCCGCCCGGCCTCCCCGGCCCGGGCGGCTTCAATGGCGGCATTGAGGGCCAACAGGTTGGTCTGCTCGGCAATCGAGCGGATGACGCTCAGTACGCTGACAATCGACGATACATCCTGCTTCAAGCTGTCGAGGGACACGCCGCTGCTGCGGATATCGTTCACCAGCGCATGGATTTGCGCGATGCTGCCGTCCACCACGCGCTTGGCGGCCTGGCCTTCGGCGTCGGTCTGTTGCGCGGCCACGGAGGCACCTTGGGCACTGCGCGCCACTTCTTGCGCAGCGGAAGACATCTGGTTGATCGCCGTGGCCACCTGGTCGGTCTCGTGGCGCTGGCGCTCCATGGCCTGTTCTGAACGCTGGGCCTGCTCGGACACCTGGCTGACCAGGCCGGTGAGTTGCGCGGTCATTTCGGTGATCTGGCGCACCAGGCCGTGGATCTTGTCGACAAACCGATTGAACGCCCCAGCCAGGTCGCCCAGTTCATCCTGGCTGGTGATGGCCAGGCGGCGGGTCAGGTCGCCTTCGCCGGCGGCGATGTCGTCGAGGTTGGCTTTCATCAGGTGCAGTGGACGCAGGATGGTATTGGCCAGCACCACGCCCACGGCGGCGATCACCAGCAAAACCACCACGGCCACGCCGAGGATGCTCAGCAATACGCCTTCCATGCGTTTTTCCACCTTGGCCTCGACCACCGCCACCTGGGCTTCAATGCCGTCCAGGTTGACCGACGTGCCGATCACCATGTCCCATTTGGGCAGGTATTCGGTGTAGCCCATCTTGGGTACCAGTTCGGTCTGGCCCGGTTGGGTCGAACTGTATTGCAGGTAGTGGGTGCCATCCTTGCCGACCTTGACCAGGTCACGGTTGACGTAGACGCCGTTGGGGTCACGGTTGTCCTTGAAGCTCTTGCCCACGCCGTCCGGGCTGTTGCCCTTGAACAGGCGGATGGTCTCGGAGTCGTAGCCAAAGAAGTAACCGTCCTTGCCGTAGCTGGTGCTGGACAGCAGCTTGACCACCTCGGCGCGCGCCGCCGTATCGCCGGGGGCCGCCGCGTCGTAGAGCGGCTTGATGGTGGTCATGGCCACTTCTACATAACTTTTCAGGGTGGCCTTGGCGTCGTTGAGCAGGCGCTGGCGGGTTTCATCCACCTCGTTACGCGCTTGCCCCTGGAGGATCGACACGGTGGTAAGGCTGATCACCAGGGCAAACAAGAGCACCGGCACGACGGCGAGGGACAGGACTTTGGCCTTCAAACTCAGACGCATGGCTTTTCTCTCTTATTAGTGGCGACTTAAAGAGGTTAGCGGCCAATTGAGAAATATCTGTAGGAGCGAGCGTGCTCACGAAAAACCTGAGCACCGCAGGGTGTCAGGTTTGCCGCGTTATCGTTGACGTTCTTCGCGAGCCAGGGCGGTGCAACATGCCGGTCAGAGGATCATGGCGGCCAGCCAGCCAAACGCCAGCAGCGGGATGTTGTAATGCAGAAATGTCGGCACCACGGTGTCCCAGATATGGTGGTGCTGGCCGTCGATATTCAGGCCGGAAGTCGGGCCCAGGGTGGAGTCCGAAGCAGGCGAGCCGGCATCGCCGAGGGCGCCGGCCGTGCCGACGATGCATACTATGGCCAGCGGGCTGAAGCCCAATTGCACGCACAGCGGCACGAAAATCGCCGCCAGGATCGGCACGGTGGAGAACGACGAACCGATCCCCATGGTCACCAGAAGGCCCACCAGCAACATCAACAACGCCCCAACCCCACGGCTATGCCCGATAAACGCCGCCGAGGCTTCCACCAGGGAGCGCACGTCGCCGGTGGCCTTGAGCACTTCGGCAAAACCCGACGAGGCAATCATGATGAAGCCGATCATGGCCATCATCTTCATGCCTTCGGTGAACAAATCGTCGGTCTCGCGCCAGCGCACGATGCCCGACACCGAGAAAATCAGGAACCCCGCCAGGGCGCCGATGATCATCGAATCCAGCCACAGCTGAATAATGAACGCCGAGGCAATCGCCACACCCGCCACCAGCAGGGTCAGCGGGTTGTACTGCACCGCCACTTGCTCGACCCGCTCGATTTTCTCCAGGTCATACACGCGTTTCTTGCGATAGCTGATAAACACCGCCACCAGCAGGCCAACCACCATGCCTAACGCCGGCAGCCCCATGGCATGGGTGACATTGACCTGGCTGATGTCCACGCCGCTCTTGGCCACGTTGGCCAGCAGGATCTGGTTGAGGAAGATATTGCCGAACCCTACCGGCAGGAACATGTACGGCGTGATCAGGCCGAAGGTCATCACACAGGCGATCAGGCGGCGATCCAGTTGCAGCTTGGTCAACACGTAGAGCAGCGGTGGCACCAGCAGTGGGATAAAAGCGATATGGATGGGCAAGATGTTCTGCGAAGCAATTGCTACCCCCCACAACAGGCCGATCAACACCCATTTGACATGACTGCCGCCCGTGGCTTCCTGGCGGTCCACCAACATCAACGCCTTGTCCGCCAGGGCATGGGCCAGGCCGGACTTGGCAATGGCCACCGCAAAAGCGCCGAGCAATGCGTAGGACAACGCCACGGTCGCGCCACCGCCCAGCCCACCATTGAAGGCCTGGAGAGTGGCCTCGATGCCCAGGCCGCCAGTCAGGCCACCCACCAGGGCGCCGACAATGATGGCAATGACCACATGCACGCGGGACAGGCTGAGCACCAGCATGGTGCCGACCGCGGCGATGACTGCGTTAATCATGGTTACCTCAAGACAGAAACATAAAAACAGGCATGCCCACGCGTGCGGCCACGGTAATGGCGGCCAGCATGCAGGCTTCAAGGAGGTCTTATTAGAGGGCGCGCACTTTGCAGCAGGCGGGGCCGCATGTCAAAAAACGACGCCGCTGCTAGATTTAAATTGAACGTTTGAATAAAGAAAAACTTGCAGCGGTCGATACAGGGGTTCTTTGTGTTTTCAGGTTAAGGATGCTCCGCGATGTCCCTCAGACAGCTCTCCATTCAATGGAAAATCACCCTGCTCGCCGGCCTTTGCCTGTTGGGGATCGTGACCCTGCTGGTAGGTCTGTCGCTGTATCGCATGGAGCACAGCTCCGAACAGGTCAAGGTTTCGAGCATGCAGATGCTCGATGAAGCCGCCCAGGCGCGTATCGAGGCGCAAGGCGATGTGCAGGCGCTGGGCATTCGCCAGCAGTTCATGGACGCCTACCAGTACGGCCACGGTTTTTCCCGCCAGGTGCTGTTCCTGCGCGAACAGGCCGAGAAACGCTTCCTCGACGCTTTCGACACCCGCGAAGACCTGACCCGCCAGGTCAAGGCTGCACTGCAGGCCAACCCGGACCTGTTGGGCCTGTCCCTGGTGTTCGAAGCCAATGCGCTGGACGGCAAGGACGAACTGTTCGCCAACCAGGCAGAGCTGGGCAGCAACGACAAGGGCCGGTTCGCCCTGTACTGGTCGCAACCGACGCCGGGCAAACTGACGTCGATGCCGCTGCCCGAAAGCGACATGACCGACACATCCGTCGGCCCAAGCGGTGAAAAAGCCAACGCCTGGTTCACCTGCCCACGCACCACCCTCAAGCCGTGCGTGATCGAACCCTATTTTTATCGGATCGACGGGCAGAACGTGCTGATGACCAGCATCGTCTTCCCGCTGATGGTCAACGGCAAAGTCATCGCCTCGTTGTCGGTGGACATCAACCTCAACAGCCTGCAGAGCATCAGCCAACGGGCCAGCGAGAAGCTGTATGACGGGCAGACCCAGGTCAGCATCCTCAGCCCCACCGGCCTGCTTGCCGGCTATAGCCCGGACGCCAGCAAGCTCAGCCAGCGCCTTGAGCAGGTCGACAGCGCCAACGGCGCACAACTGACCAGCGCCCTGGCCGGCAGTACGCAAATCAGCAGCCTGCGCACCGACCATCGACTGAAGGTCCTGGCGCCGTTCGCGCCGATTCCCGGTGGCAAGTCGTGGGGAGTGTTGCTGGATGTGCCGGAAAAAGTCCTGGTGGGGCCGGCAGAAGCACTGAAGGCGCAGATGGATGCCGATAACACCCGCGGCACCCTGCTGGAACTGGGCCTGGGCCTGCTGGCCGCCGTGATCGGCCTGATCCTGGTGTGGCTGATGGCGCGCAGCGTGACCCGACCGATCCTCGGTGTGGCGCACATGCTCGAAGACATCGCCAGCGGCGAAGGCGACCTGACCCGTCGCCTGGCTTATGACAAGCCAGACGAACTGGGCCAACTGGCCGGCTGGTTCAACCGCTTCCTCGACAAGCTGCAACCGATCATTGCCGAGGTCAAACGCTCGGTGCAGGACGCCCGTGGCACCGCCGACCAATCCGCCGCGATTGCCAGCCAAACCAGCGCCGGCATGGAACAGCAATACCGCCAGGTCGACCAGGTGGCCACCGCCTCCCATGAAATGAGCGCCACCGCCCAGGACGTCGCCCGCAGCGCGGCCCAGGCGGCCCAAGCGGCGCGGGATGCCGACCAGGCAACCCGCGACGGTCTGACGGTAATCGACCGCACCACCACCAACATCGGGCTCCTCGCTGCGGACATGAGCACGGCCATGACCCAGGTCGAAGGCCTGGCGGCCAACAGCGAGCAGATTGGTTCGGTGCTGGAAGTGATTCGCGGCATTGCCGAGCAAACCAACCTGCTGGCCCTTAACGCTGCCATCGAAGCTGCCCGCGCCGGTGAGGCAGGCCGTGGCTTTGCCGTAGTGGCTGACGAAGTGCGCAACCTGGCGCGACGGACCCAGGAGTCAGTGGAAGAAACCCGCCTGGTGATCGAACAGCTGCAAAGCGGCACCACCGACGTGGTCGGCGCCATGGGCAACAGCTATCGCCAGGCCCAGGGCAGCGTCGAACAAGTGGGCGAAGCGGTCACCGCACTGCGCCAGATCGGCGACGCGGTGACGGTGATCAGCGACATGAACCTGCAAATCGCCAGCGCCGCCGAAGAGCAAAGTGCGGTGGCCGAAGAGATCAATAGCAATGTGGCAACGATCCGCGATGTCACCGAGTCGCTGTCGGAGCAAGCCAATGAATCGGCGCGGGTCAGCCAGGCGTTGAACAGCCTGGCCAACCAGCAGCAGGGGTTGATGGACCAGTTCCGCGTCTGAGGGTCGAAGGCAGTCCAATGTGAGAGGCCCCACACCCTCGTCGACGTGGCGCTGTCGCACAGCCGACTGTGACCTCTAGGGTGAGTGGGCTGGTAAGTGGGCTTGTTGTGATGAGTGGCCTTGTGGCGAGCGGGCTTGTCCCGCGTTGGGCTGCGAAGGCAGCCCCAATAAAGCCACCGCGTTTATCCAGGCATATTAAATCGCCAGGTTTTGGGGCCGCTTCGCAGCCCAACGCGGGACAAGCCCGCTCGCCACAACAAGCCCGCTCGCCACAACAAGCCCGCTCGCCACAACAAGCCTGCTCACCACAACAAGCCTGCTCGCCACAACAAGCCCGCTCCCACATTTTTATCTACGGTGTGTCAGCCATGGCGCTTGGGTAATTCGATCAACGCCTTCAAGCCGCCCAACTCGCTCTCCTGCAACTGCAACACCCCGCCCCACACCTCGACGATATCCCGCACGATCCCGAGGCCCAGGCCATGGCCGTCCGTCTGCTCATCGAGACGTGTACCACGGCTGAACACTTCGTCGCGCTGGGTCTCGGGAATGCCAGGGCCGTCATCCTCCACCGTCAGCAGGTAGCTGTGTGGCGTCTCGCTGACGCTGACGCGCACTTCGGCATCTGCCCATTTGCAGGCGTTGTCCAGCAGGTTGCCGAGCAGCTCCAGCAGGTCTTCGCGATCCCACGGCAGTTGCAGGCCCGGGGCGACGTGGTGGCTCAGGTCCAGGTGGTCGCCGTGGATCATGTTCAACGTGGCCAGCAGGCCGGGCAGTTCTTTTTCACAATCAAACAAGGCGCCCGGCAGGGTTTCGCCGGCCAGGCGCGCACGGTTGAGTTCACGATTGAGGCGTTGCTGCACCTGCTCCAACTGGTCACGAAGCAATTTGCGCAACTCGGGGTGGTCCTTGAGCGCCTCGCTGGAGGCCGCACTCAGCAGCACCGCCAGCGGGGTTTTCAGTGCATGCCCCAGGTTGCCCAGGGCGTTGCGCGAGCGCTTGAGGCTGTCTTCAGTGTGAGCCAGCAGGTGGTTGATCTGCGCCACCAGCGGCTCCAGTTCCAGCGGCACCTGGGTGTCGAGCTGGGAACGCTGGCCCTGTTGCAATTGGGCGATCTGGTTGCGCGCGGTTTCCAGGGGGCGCAACGCCCGGCGCACGGTGACTCGTTGCAGGATCAGCACCAGCAGCAGCGCCGCCAGCCCCAGCACCAGGCCGATTTGGCGCATCAGTCGGAAGCTTTCGCGCACCGGTGTGTAGTCCTGGGCCACGCTGATCGAAATCGCTTGGCCAAAGCGCTTGTAGTCCGAGCGTAGTACCAGCAGCTGCTGGCCCTCCGGCCCCAGTTGCAGGTTGCCCTTGAGCCCGGTCTCGGGGAGCCGGGGCAGTTCCTGGTCCCACAGTGAGCGGGAGCGCCAGTGAATGTCGGCAAAATCGATACGAAAATAATGCCCGGAGAACGGCCTCTGATACGCCGGCGACAGGCGGTGCTCATCCAACTGCACGCCGTTGGGCCCACGCACCAGCGCCACCAGCAGGTTCTCGCTGTCGTTACGCAAGCCAGCTTCCAGGTAACGCTGCAAACCGGCCTCGAACAACCACAGGCTGGTTTGCGCGAGTACCACGCCGACGATCACCATCACGCTGATCAGCCCCAGGCTCAGGCGTCGCTGGATCGACTTCATGCAGGGCTGGCGCCAAACCGGTAGCCCTGGCCGCGCCGGGTTTCGATCACGCTGCGGCCCAGCTTGCGGCGCAGATGGTTGACGTGCACTTCCAGCACATTGGAGTCGCGCTCGGTCTCGCCGTCATAAAGATGCTCGGCCAGATGGCTTTTCGACAGGATCTGTTCCGGGTGCAGCATGAAATAACGCAACAGGCGGAATTCGGCGGCGGTCAGCTGGATTTCCTCGCCGTCGCGCAACACACACTGGCGGCCCTCGTCCAGATGCAGGCCGGCAGCTTGCAGGGTGGGCTGGTTGGCCTGGCCATGGGAACGGCGCAACAACGCCTGGATGCGCAGGTGCAGTTCTTCAGGGTGAAAGGGTTTGCTCAGGTAATCGTCGGCGCCGGCCTTGAGCCCCTCGATGCGCTCGGCCCAGGAATCCCGGGCGGTGAGCACCAGCACCGGGGTGGCCAGCGCGGCTGCGCGCCATTGCGCCAGCACTTCCAGCCCCGGCAAGCCAGGCAGGCCAAGGTCGAGGATGATCAGGTCATAGGGCTCGCTGCGACCCTGATACACCGCGTCGCGCCCATCCGCCAGCCAATCGACCGCATAGCCCTGGCATTGCAGCCCAGCCAGCAGTTCATCGGCCAGGGGTACGTTGTCTTCCACCAGCAGCAGGCGCATCAGTCTTCCTCGTCTTTGATCAGCGCACCGGTCGTGGCGTCGAGCTTAATCTCGCGCACCACGCCTTCGGTGGTCACCAGTTCCACTTCATACGCGTACTGGCCATGTTTTTTCTCAAGTTCCGCCTCCAGCAACCGCGAGCCGGGGTGCCGCGCCATGGCCTGCTGCAACAGTTGCTCCAGCGGCAGGATCACGCCCTGCTGGCGTAGCGCCAAGGCTTCATCCTGGTTGAGGTCACGGGCCGACAGGCTTGAGCAGAATGCCAGGAGCACCAGCACCGCCAAACCCGTGGCACGTCGATATACCTTCATTACGTATCCTGATGATTCTTGAGAACTTGCCCGGTGAGCGCGTCCAATTCAACGTCCCATTCGATACCGTGGGCATCTTCCAGTTCGACTTCATAGATGTACTTGCCATAGGCCTCATCCAGATCGGTGTCCAACAGCGTTGAGCCGGGATGCAGGGCCAGGGCGGTGGCGTCCAGTTGATCAAAGGCGACAATTGTAACAGTGGCGGGCACGGTCAGTGGCTTGTCAGGGTCCACGGCTCCAGCCTGGGTCGCCGTGGACGTGATGATAGCGGCGGCGACCAGAGCTGTGAGGCGCTTCATGATAAGTCTCCGTTACACGATGTTTTCCTACGCCGGTCACGGTAACGGCTGCAACTTAACTGAAACTGAATTGCCACCATGGCAATTACGAGTATGCGCAAACGCGGTCACAAAGATTTCGCCAGCATCGTGTGTATCCAGGATTCACGCGTTATCGTTGACGTTTTCGCGAGCAACCTCGCCCCTGAACTTGCCTCAACAGAGACCGGTATGACAGCCATCCATATCAAGTTTCCCGCCCTGACGCTCAAGGCCGGTAAACGTGCGTTCACCCGCATTCGCGAACAGGGCCTGCAGCCGGCCGACGTCGGCACCCTCCCCGGCGCGGCCGGCGGCCCTAAAGCCTTGGGCATCCAGGGCCTGGACCTGGCCCTGTTCGGCGACTGG
>ENA-OOPG01000005-OOPG01000005.1-human-oral-metagenome-genome-assembly--contig:-NODE-5-length-22460-cov-10.527694_pt1 | contig 22460 bp, 17 predicted proteins | sample MGYA00245264_ERZ501137 | MGnify/ENA primary metagenome ERZ501137 (study PRJEB25959, sample SAMN05334990) | human oral metagenome | host: human-associated | place: USA: California | collected 2014-12-31... | reverse complement strand
GATCGACTGATCTCCCGCTGATAGGTCAGCTCCAGGGCGAAGGGTTGCTCGAAAAGCTGTTCGGGCTGCGCCGCCCAGAGTCGTGCGGAGTAGATGTGCATGCCCAGCCAGGTCAGTGGGACACAAGGCTACCTGTCCTAAATGCAAGAAAGGCATCGACCCTATCGTAGCCGTCGGCCCGAGAACCGTCATGCTGCCCGCGGGGCCGGCGGCGCGAGCGGGCGATTACATAGCCTGTGGTTGCCCGGCGGGCTCCAACACGCTCCTGCCGGACGGTACGATATTCATCGGTGTGGAAGGCGGCGCAGCCGGCGCAGGCACCAAAGCCGCGCCGGCATGGCCAAGCTTGCTATCGCTGCTGCCACAACAACGTCGCCGCGCCCGCGAGCCTCCTCTCTTGATCCATTGACCGGCGCCCAACTGCGCGACAATGTCAGCGATGAGGCAGATTTGCCGTATTCCCTGGAGGAGGAAGAGCAGGAGCAGGAGTTGCTCGCAGAGCAGCGAATTACCCTGCGAGTAGGTATGTTCTTCGACGGCACCGGAAACAATCTCGGTAACGCCGCGCTCACCGCAGAATGCCGACGTCAGGACCTGCAAGAGTTCGACGAGGAAACCTTGAACTACATTCGCCAACTATGCGAAAGCCAGGGATATCGGGATACAAACGCAGATGGGCTTTATGACCAGCCCCCCGGCAGCAGCTTTGGTAACGAGTTGAGTAATGTGGCCCTGTTGTTTGACCTTGTATGAGGACCAGGCGGATGAAGTCATAGAAGAGGCTGCCGGTTCTGCTAGTGTGGCTGTCTATATTGACGGCATTGGTACCAAAAGCGGCAGCGAAGATTCCACTTGGGGATTGGCTTCAGGGCAGGGCGCTACAGGAGTGGTTGCACGGGTGAACGAGAGCCCGGCACTGCTTGCCTTCAAGCTCCGTGCGCTGCTGAACGGCAACCCGCACTTACTGATCGAGAAGATCGAATTTGACATCTTCGGCTTCAGCCGCGGTGCAGCGGCAGCACGTCATTTCGCCAATGAAGTTCTCAAACCGCAGGGAGGGGTGCTGTCTAGGGTTTTCGACCCTGACTCCTCCGCCTTGGTCGAAGAGTTCGAGTGGCCAAAACACGTTCGCATCAACTTTATCGGTGTGTTCGATACCGTTGCCGCTATCGCAGATCCGTTGCGTGGCAATCTGAGCGTAGGCGATAGCCGCAATCCCGGCGTTAATCTGTACCTGCCACCTGGCTGCGCCAGAAAGGTTGTACACCTGACCGCTGCAGACGAGCATCGTCACAACTTCAGCCTGAACCGTGTGCATCCCTCCCATGAGGAACTGGTTTTACCCGGCGTGCATTCCAATCTGGGGGGTGGCTATCCGGCCGTGGTCCATGAGCGCCTGCTTATCGGCATGCCCCGCGTTTGTCGTGACGCCTACTATTCCACCGATACCATCGACCGGGCAAAGCTAAGCCAGTCGAGGGCTTGGCGAGCCCGCGAGGCAGAGGAACGCCACCTCCGCGCGAAGGGGCTACCTGGCCAAGGCGAGTTCATATACGAAAATATTGCTTTGCCCTCCTCTGCAGCGAGCATCCCTAGTCGGCCTGCGCGAGATGTCCTACTGGCTCTGGGGTTGAAGCGTACCGTCCGGGGGGAACTGTCGAGGGTTTCGCTAAGGGTTATGCATATGAAAGCCGTTCAATCCGACGCGCCGCTCGGTTCAATCGACGAAATGGATAAGCGAATCAGCATACCCAACGACCTGAAGCTCATCGCTGAAAAAATTATCAGCTCAGCGGCGGCCGGTAAAAATGCTGCACTGACCGCGGAAGAGAAACGCTTCCTGCACAGCCACTACATTCACAGTTCAGCTAATTGGACTTCGACTTCGGGCTTTATGGTGAACAAGCCGCGCCGAGATAACCAGCGTGCGGTATACGATGATCAGCCACAGCGAGGCTATCCGGCGTGAAAGAAACGCTCGTTTATTTAGGCCTGATAGTGCTCTTGATTGGCTGCTCCAGCCAACCGTCGCCTGATCGGCATCGCCCGTCTCCACCCGATCTGCCCTACCGCACCTGGGAGGTTGGTCTGTTAGCGCCCAATTATATGGAGGTATGGGTAGAGAGCGTGGATGTCTTGGACCAGCGAGGCGTGGGGTACTACCGGGTGCATGGTGGCGTGTCGGCTATCCAGAACCCACCGGACAATCGGGGTAATCCGAAGGGCTGGCCCAACAGGCCCGGCATTGGTAAGACCCGCCCCATGTCCGGGATCGACCTTCCCGAAATGCTATTCGTGCGTTGGCAATCCCACAGAAAATGGCCAACGTCCCGACCGGACGCTGTCGATTAGCCATCTTAGCGAGAGGGCATGCCCGTGACAGCGGTGCCGGATGTGAAAGTTGCGCGCAGAGACAAGTGGATGATGATGTGCCAGTATCAACAGCCGTGCCTGATTCACACGCCGCAACCATTTCCCCATTGCCCACTCCACAGCCAGCAACGCATGATTCAGCGACGCTAGCGGCTGTCCCGGCGAAGGCGCAGACCATAGCGATTTTCCCACCATCACCGAGGTGTTTATGAAGACCCAGGGTCTGCTCGACCAGTTGCTCAAGAGTGGCAAAACCATGCTGCAAACACAGACTTCTGGACGTCCCGCGTCGGCCAAGAGCTCTGGCAGTCCGCTCGACGGGTTGCTTGGCAGCCTTGGTGCGGGAGCACTCGGGGGCGGGGCGGTGAGTCTGCTGATGGGCAGCAAAAAGGCCCGCAAGATGGGTGGCAAGGTCATCACCTACGGCGGGCTGGCGGCGCTGGGTGTAGTCGCATACAAGGCCTACAGCAACTGGCAGAGCCATCAGACGGCACCGTCTGCGCAGTCTGACGGCTCATGGAACCCGGCAGCGCTGCGCACAGTGGACAGAGTTCCGCCGGCGGAAATCGAAGACCACAGCCAGGCGGTCTTGCGCGCACTTATTGGCGCGGCCAAGGCCGACGGGCATATCGATGACCGTGAGCGCGAACTGATCGACGGCGAAATCGAAAAACTCGGCAATGATCCCCAGCTCACACGCTGGTTCGATCAGGAGCTACGCAAACCGTTGGACCCTGCCGAGGTAGCCGGTGCCGCCAGCACCCCCGAAATGGCAGCAGAGATGTATCTCGCCAGCATTCTTGTGGTGGACGACCAGAACTATATGGAGCGAGCCTACCTTGACGAGCTAGCTCGGCAACTGAAGCTGGACCCCGCCTTGCGCCGGGAGCTGGATGTGCAGGCGGCTGGCGTCTTGTCCGGGCAGTAGGCCCGTGACACGAATCAGGGCGTGCTGATGTCGGTCATGGCGCCGGTGGACGCATACGATAACCGATCGACCAATGCGCACTGGCGCCAGGCGCAGCCCGCCCTTGAAAAGCCTTCTAGCCTGACGGCGAGCAGATCACCAAGGCTGCACTCTGCCATAGGTCAAGCTACGCCAGACCCACTCCATCGGCCCCATGCGATAGCGGTCCAGCCACCAGCGGCTGAACCATAGCTGACAGCCGAAGAGCGCAACCGCCATCAGCGTCAGGCTCATATGACCGAAGCGGCCGTAAAGGCCCAGACCGTAACCATAGAAGAGGGTGGTAAACACCAGCGAATGCATCAGGTAGTTGCTGAGGGCCATTCGGCCTGCCGGTGCCAGAACGTTCAGCCAGGTACTGCCCTTGCGTAACAGCACCACCAGGGTGCTCATGTATGCAAGGCAAAGGCTGACGTTGGCAACCATGTGTAGCGTAACAAGCAGGGTGTTTCTAAGATCAATGTACAACGGGTCCAGATGAACGACAGCTCCAGCGTAGATGACTGTGCACGGCAGTCCGATACCATAACCAAACCAGAGCATACGGCGGAACACCGGCAAGGCCGCAGCGGTATCCTGAAACAGCCGAGCCCTGCCCATCGCCGCGCCAATCAGGAACATGCCCAATATGCTGAGTATTGCTGCGATCAGTTCAGCGGTTAAATAGATATTCTTGAGCTCATGAACGCGCCAGCTGATGACGTCTGCCCAGCTCCCGCTGGCATAGATCGCATCGCCTTGCTCAACATCCGCTTTAAAGCCGAGCCTCACTTGCTCATGCGCCGCCTGATGCTGTGCCAGTGCCTCTTCGGTTTGCAGAGAGGCGTCGGCTAAAATCCCGCCGAGCAAGACCATTAGCAGCAGAAAAACCTGCAGACCGACACCCCAGAGCAGAAGCTTGCGCGCGCTGCTTCTGGCGAACAGCAGAAGCAGCAAGCCAAAGGCCGCATACGTCAGCAGAATATCGCCACTCCAGACCAGAAAGGCATGGCCAGCTCCGATCAGCCCAAGGACCAGGAGCCGGCGCAAAAACAAGAGGCGAGGGTAGCGGGACTTCTCAGCTGCGCGGTCAAGAAACAGAATGAAACCAAGCCCGAACAGCAGCGAAAACAGCGTATAGAATTTGCCCGCCACAAAACTGGCAGTAAACCAGGCCGACGCAAGATCAAGCCCGCCTCTATCGGCCTCGAACCCCAGGTAAGCCGCGCTCAACGGGCGCTGAAAGAACTCGATGTTGACCAGCAAAATGCCCAGCAAGGCAAAGCCGCGGAGCACATCCAGCGCATGAATACGGTCTGCCGAGCGGACAGGAGTGGGAAGCGAGATGCCAGCTATCTGACCGTTAATGGGCTCACCTGTTTATGATGGGTGCTGATCGAACTACAACAGTGCCGTCAGTTGCGACCTCACCCTAAAGCCGGCCATCCTGGGAAGCAAGGAACCCTTTCACAACCGGTACAACTTCGCACTAATGGCTCCCTGAAAGACGCGAGGCTCGAAGCACACGAAGGGACCCTATAAGTGCGCTGAATGCTCTGCCATCTGCAGAGCCCCTCCTGCTGGAAAAGGCCAGTGCAGACGGCCGCACTGGGTGGGGCAGCCGAATCATTCTGTATCAGACCCGCGCCCCTTAAGCCTTCAGCGACCAGTCACCTTGACGCAACTCCCAGTCCGACCTAGTCCTGAACCTGGACGCATTTCCCATGAGTCTCATAAAAACAACACTATCGGAGATTGAACACATGACGCCCAGTCAAGGGACCAACCGCCCCGTTTCGCAAAGCAGCTCCCATTCCACCCTTTGGTCCGGCCTGGCCTGTGGTCTGGCGCTCACATGGTCCGCCGTCAGCCTTGCAGCGCCGCAACTCGAGGGTCCGATTCCCGGCAGCCCGCCGGGCGACCGCAACGCGGCCAGCGTTGAAGACACCTATCCCTTCTTCAGCGCGCTGAACCTGGCGCAGGCAGGTTACCTGGAGGAGGAGTATTACCTTTCGGGCGAGGCGTCGGCCTATTCCACCAACGGTACTCTGCTGGCGGAGAACGTGCCCTACCGGACGCGGATCATCGTTCGTCGCCCGGTGTCGCAGGCCGATTTCAATGGTTCAGTGCTGCTGGAATGGCAAAACGTGACCGCCGGCAATGATCTGGATGCACTCTGGACACCGCAGCAATTGACCCGTGAAGGCTATGTCTGGATCGGGGTGTCGGCACAGCGGGTCGGTGTCGACCACCTGCGCGGCTGGAGTCCGGCCCGCTACGGCTCTCTGGACGTGACTGGAGCCGGCGCCTATACCACCGACCAGCTGTCCTACGGCATTTACGCACAGGCCGCCCAAGCGCTGCGCGAAGCGGGCAGCACGGGACCCTTGGCTGGACTCAGCCCGGAAAAGTGGCTGGCGATCGGTGCATCCCAGTCCGCCGGACGAATGACTACCTACTACAACAGCATCCTGCCGCAGGTGAGCGAGCCGGTGTTCGATGGCTATGCGTTCATCGTCGGCTCCGCGCCCAGTCGGGCCGGCACCGAGCCGGTGTTCCATGTATTGTCCGAGACCGACGTGAGAACACCACTGGGTCGCCGCGCCGACAGCGACGTGTATCGGCGCTGGGAAATCGCAGGGGCGGCGCACTCCGGGTACGAAGGGCAGGTATCTCGCCGGTCGATTTCCGAGCGCGACCTGCCGGGCGGTCAGCCACAGTACAACTGCACCCTGGAACCCTTCAGCCGGGTACCGCAGCACTATGTCATCGCGGCAGCCTATGGTCATCTGGCGGCGTGGATCGACGGCATCCAGCCGCCGACCGCACCCTACCTGGAATTCAGCGGCCTGACCAAGGTACGCAACGAGCTTGGGCTGGCCCAGGGCGGTATTCAGCTGTCGCAGGTCGCTGTACCGACGGCGATCAACACCGGTGACAACAGCGGTGAGTCGTTCTGTTTTCTGTTCGGCAGCTACAACCCGCTGGATCAGGCGGCACTGGGCCGTCTGTATCGCAACCACGGACAGTATGTCTCGCGGGTATCGAACGTGACCGCAGAGAACGTGGCGGCCGGTTATCTGCTCAGGGCGGATGGTCAGAGCGACATCCGCAGCGCTGCACAATCGGACATCGGCAAGAAACAGCGATAATTCCGCCACCTGAAGTGCCTGCACGCGTAATGCGCGCAGGCACGTTTCAGCAGACGAAACACTCCTCGCGCCACCGCCCGCTCAGCTCGCCGCAGACGAAACGCTGGGCAAAGGCCGCAGCGTCCACGGGTGGGCTGAACAGAAAGCCCTGCACTTCATCACAATCGAGACGTTCCAGAATGCTCAGCTGTTTGCCGTTTTCGACCCCCTCCGCCACCACGGTGATGTCCAGCGCATGGGCCATATCTATCACGCTCTGCACGATCGCCTGATCCGAGGCGAGCACGGCCATGTCCTTGAGAAAACTGCGATCGATCTTCAGAGTGTGCGGAGCCAGTGTGCGCAGGCTGCCGAGCGTCGAGTAACCGGTGCCAAAATCGTCCACCGCCAGGCGCACGCCGAGCGCCTTGAGCCCAGCGACGACCTCGCTGAGCCGATGCTCCTCATGCATCATCGACTCGGTGAGCTCCAGTTCCAGGTACTGCGGTTCGATACCGTGACGTGCCAGCGCATCGGCTACCTCGGTAATCAGTGATGGCTGAATCTGCTTGATCGACAGGTTCACTGCGACTGTGAACCCCTCCAGCCCCGAGCGTCGCCATGCGGCCAGCTGCCCCAGTGACTGGTCGATACACCATAGTCCGACCGGTACGATAAGACCTGTGGCTTCCAGCAGTGGAATGAAGCGCAGCGGGCTTACCAGTCCGTGCTCGGGATGACGCCAGCGGAGCAGCGCCTCCGCACCGCTGAGGCATCGCTCGCGCAGGTTGATCTTCGGCTGGTAGTAGACGACGAACTCCTCGGCGCGCAGAGCCCGCTCCAGTTCAGCCTCCAGCTTGAGCGAGTCCAGGCTCTGCTCGAGCAGCCCCTTGTTAAAGTAGCTGAAGCAGCAATCGGGCGTCTGTTGGGCAGTGAAGGCCGCGGCGCGTGCGTTCTTGAGAAGCATCTCGGCGGTATTGCCATCATCCGAGTACATGGCCACACCCACCTTGGCACCCAGTTTGATCGCTTCGCAGTCAGCCTGAAACGGCGTTACCATCGCCTTGATAAGATCCTCGATCAGCGTCTGGCAGAGCCTACGCTCCTCTTCGCGGCTGAGCAGCAGACCAAGTTCGTCGCCATCCAGACTGGCCAGAAAGCCTCGGCCCTGAAGGGCGGCGGTGGCGCGTTCGACAATTTGCGGCACCAGTTGGTCGCGGGTTTGCTGCCCGAGACACTGCTGTACCCAGCGCAGGCGGTCGATACTGATCACCAGCACCATGAAACTGCCGTTTTCCGGGGACTGGTTGCACTGGGCAGTCACCCGCTGGCGGAACATGAAGCCGTTCGGCAAGCCGGTCAGGGCGTCGAAATGTGCCGCTGCGTACAACTGCTCGCGATAGCTGTGTGCCTCGGTGATGTTCTCGGCGATGCCGATCACCCGTTCGACCTGTCCGTCGGCATCCAGATAAGGGAAGGCCCGGTTGCGGATCCATAACTGCTCGCCTGCAGCATTGAGGCTACGATATTCGACCTCACCGCTGCGGCCCTGCTCGATCACCTCGTCGTGAAAGGCGATAGCAAGACAGCGGTCCTCTGGATGCACCAGTGCAATCCAACTGTCTGCCGAATCGAACAACGCGTCGGCTGGCCGGCCCCACAGCCTGGCGAAGGCCGGACTGACGTAATCGAGCCGCTGGCTGCGGATATCGAACACCCAGAACACATGGGGCAGAAATTCAACCAGTTGCTGGAAGCGCTGCAACTGTTCACAGAGTGCCTGCTGCAATCTGGCCGTTTCGGTCACGTCCCGATGCAGCACCAGCAGTCGGCGGCTGGCACCGGAAACTCTCACTACGCTGACATGAAAGAAGCGGCGGTGCTCTGCCACATGGGCGGCGTAATGAAAGTCGAAGGGCTCGCCTATCTCCTCGGTCAGGGCTTCCAGGCCCTCGACCATCTGTTGCGCCGGGGCGCTTCCGGCAGCGGCCATGCGACGGCAGTGGTCGAGGTAGCCGGCTTGCTCGGCGCCTGCCTCAGTCAAGCCGCCTACCAGCGCGTCGGGACCGGCAAGCGTGGTATCCAATTGCCAGGCGGGGTTGCTCGCGAGCATCCGGGTCTGGCCGTCGAGCACACAGATCGCCTGCGGAATTGCGTCGAGAATGCTCCGCGTGAAAGCCTCGGCCTCGACCAGTTGCGCCTCGCGCTCCTGCTGCACGGTGACATCCTGAATCGAGCCGACGAGCACCCCGCCTGGCCTGGCCTGGGGAAAGATGACTACGCCAGCACACTGAAAATGCCCCCAGCGCTGACTGTGCCCCGCGTGCCTGGCAATACGCACCAGAAGATTGATCGAGCGCCCGCCTTCGGTCAGATCGAGCATGGCCGAAACGAACTTGAGGCGGTCATCCGGATGCATCACGCGCAGCAGGGCAGGCTGGTCGATTACGCTGTCCTGCAATTGACCGTCAATAAGCGCACGAGCCTGTTGCGAGAGAGTCAGCTCCCGTTTGACCAGATCGAACTCCCAGTCGGCATACCCGCCCACTTCCTGCGCCAGGCGGAGCCTGGCCTCGGCCGTCTGGCTCGTCTGCAGCTCATTGACGTCACGGGTGATATTACTGAGAAATACGCTGATCCCGCTCGCCCGCGGGTAGGCACTGACCCGATACCAGCTGTTGAAGGCCGCGAAATAGGTCTCGAAACGCCGCGGAATCCGCAGCAGTTGAACATCCTGAAAGGCGCTGCGCAGTTCACTGCGTGCCGCCTCGGGAAAGCGATCCCAGATACAGTGCCCAAGCAGGTCCGCGCGCGAGCGCCTTAGCAGTTCTTCAGCCTTGCCGTTGACCTGAATGAAGCGCGCCTCATTATCCAGCCTGAAGAACCCGTCCTGCAGGTTCTCCAGCAGCACACCCAGTTCCTCGTTGGCCTGCCTGAGTCGACGTGCCGCCTGCTGCGATTCGGTAACGTCCCAGGACAGGGACAGCACCGACTCGACCCGCCCGCCGCGACTGATCGGCATCAACAGGACATCCCACCACCTCAGGTTGCCCCGCAGGGTCGCACAGGACGCGCTGAAGCGTGCCGGCGTGCCGGCCAGGGCCTTGCCGAAGGCTTCCCGGGCGGCGCCGCGCTCCGCCTCTCCCCAGACTCCGAACCAGTCAGATCCCCGCAATCGCTCGAAGCTGTCGATTTCCATCGCCCGCTGGCCCGACGCGCTCATGGCCAGCAACCTGCCGTCGGCGGACAAATCCTCCAGACGACTTCCGGACGAGTGCATCCAGGCATCGGCAAACTGCTGCAGCAGGTCGTTCCGTTCCCGTTCATGCCCCAACTGCATACGCAGTTCGAGTACGCGAACCAGCAACCACCCGCACGCCCCACCGCACAGCGCCAGAATCACCAGCACGACGGCAGACAATGAACCAAGCGGCAGCCAGGGCCAGCCCAGCACCAGGAGCACCGTGAGCGCGGCCCCCGCAAAGGCCCACAGCGCGCTTTTCAGCCAATCCGGCAACCGGGAGGCTGAGTCGAGCCGCGGCGCGTGGCGCTGCAGATAAAGCTCAAGAAACGAAACCGGGCTGGGCATGGTCTGGGCTCACGGGCGGCGAGGGCACTGGAAGTCCAGTGTGCTCCGGCGCCACCCGTGCAGCTATCGGGCAAACCCCTAGGGATTCAGTCGTCAGGACTGATCAGGCCGGCCCGCAGCGCATACATCACCAGGGCCGGTACATCGTGCAGGTTCAGCCGATCCATGATCTGGGAGCGGTGGGTATCGACGGTCTTGACGCTCAGGCCGAGCCCCTGGGCAATATCGCGGGCCGAGCAGCCGCGGGCGATCAGACGGAGTATTTCGGTCTGGCGTGGCGTCAGCACGGCGTGCGTGGCGCCGCGGGACCGGTCTTCGACTATGGCCGACCGGATCACCGTCTGGGCGATGCCTGGGCTGAGATAGGCTTCGTCACGCGACAGCGCACGCAGAGCCATGTCCAGCTCCTGAGCCGCGGCGTCCTTCAGCAGATACCCCTTGGCGCCCAGTCGCAATGCCGCCAGGACATGGTCAGGCGTCGCGTGCATCGACAGGATGAGTACCTGCACGTGCGGATAACTGCTATGCCACTGACGCAGCGCATCCAGGCCACCCATGTGCTTCATGCTGATGTCCAGCAACAGGATATCCGGCCTGGCTTCCTGCAGAATCGCCTCGACATCCAGTCCGTCGCCCCCCTCGGCCACCACTTCATAGCCTGGCTGGTCCTCGACCAGCGCACGCAGTCCGGCCCGGACCAGAGCGTGGTCATCTACCAGTGCGACGCGTTTAACCACCCGTGCCTCCCTTCCTCATCAAGTTGCCGGCAACACCGCGGTCACCCGCGTCCCTACGCCCGGCAGGCTGGAAATCCTCAGATCGCCGCCCTGCGATGCAATCCGTTCCTGCATGCTGGTCAGCCCCAGGCTGGTGGCGCTGGCCACCGCCCCGGGCGCATCAAAACCGCGTCCGTCATCCAGCACTTCCAGACGCAATTCGCTGGGGCGTCCGGCGATGCAGATCCGTACCGTGGTCGCCTCGGCATGCCGGGCGACATTGCTGACCGCCTCCTGCATCACTCGGAATACCGCGACCGCCCGGCTGGGTGGCAGGTCAGCAAGGTCACCATCGACCTGCAATTCCCAGTTGGTGCCACTGGCTGCCAGAAAATGCTGCAGATGCCAGCGCATTGCCGCTTCCAGGCCGAGTGTCTCGAGTTGCAGCGGATGCAGGGCAAGCGACAGCCTGCGCACCGTGGACAACGCCTCGGTGACATTGTCGGTCAGATGGCCGATGGCATGCGAGGCCTGTTCGTCGGCCTGCATCTGCTTGCCCAGCCGCTGCAGATGCAATTTCAGGCCGGTGAGCTGCTGGCCAAGATCGTCGTGCAAATCCAGTGCCAGCTGTCGACGCTCCATTTCCTGCACCTCGATCAGACGTTGCGAGAGCTGCTGGAGCCTCTGGTTCGCCTGTTCGAGGTCACGACGCAACTGCTCCGAATGACTGACATCGCGGATCAGCAACTGCACGTCACGCTCGTGACCGTTTTCCAGTGGGATCTCCGCGACTTCCGCCTCGAAGGGTGCTCCGTCACCGCGCAGCAGGGTGATGCCACGGGGCGGCTGCTCGATCTCCAGCCCACGCTGGATGGCACTTAGTCGATCCAGCTCGCGGCTGCGAAAGTCGGGGTGTACGCAACCGCCGAACGCGAGGCCCTCGAGTTGACGCGCCGGGTCGCTGTCGAGCATCTGATGCGCCGCCTGGTTGGCGTACTGGATGATGCCATCGCGAACCACCAGTACGCCGTCCGGCAGCCGCTGCACCATGCGTTCGTAGCGACGCTTCTGTTCGGCGAGGCTGCCCTGGGCCTCCTTCAGTTCGGTCACATCCATGAAGGCACCGAAAAGTGATCGTCGCCGGCCCTGCTCATCACGTATCACCTGCATACGCTCGAACAGGTAGCGTGTTCGGCCATTGGCACAGACAACCGCATATTCGTGTGTCAACTGGCCTTCTCGCAGGGCCAGACGATGGGCCTTCTGCACCGCTTCGCGGTCACGCGGCAGAATATGGCTGCGATAGTTGGCGGCGGTCAGTTCGGTAGTCTGGCCATCGAGGCCCAGCAGCACGAAGATCTCCGGCGACCAGAGCACCTCGCCGGTGCGCAGGTTGTACTCCCAGTGCCCCATTGCAGCGACCTGCTGCGCCAGCTCCAGTTGCTTGAGGCTCATGGCAAGCGGCGTGCCGGCATCGATATCCGCGCGCAGATCCTGCACCAGCAGAAGACCTATCGGATCGTCGGTCAGGCTGAAATCCCGGCACTGAACGCGCACGTCGAGCAGCCTGCCCTGGCTGTCCAGATGCTCGTGGACGCCGGCCAGTGCCTCGGCCAGGGAGTCGCCGAGAATGGCCTGATCGATCTGCCGCCGATCCTTGGGCACATACAGCGAAAGCAGCGAAAGGCCATGCATCTGCTCCACATCGTACGCGTACAGGCGCAGCGCAGCGGCATTGGCGCGCACCACTGTGAGTGCCCGCTTGTCGAACAGCAGCATCGGCGCCGGGTGAGTTTCAAACAGGATTCGATAGCTATTCTCGGCAATCTCGACCAGCCCCTGGGCCTCGATCACTCCGGCGGCAAGGCGTCGATGGAAAATCCACAGCACTACACCTGCAACAAGCAGGAAAAGCACAGCGCGCAGGGTATAACTGGCAAAAGAGAGGTCGTATGCGGTGATCAAGGCGTTACTGGCGAAGATCCACACGAGATTGGCCACACAGAAAGCGACCACCACCTTGAGGGGCGCGGTTTGAAGGGCCATTCGCGCCCTGGCAAGACTGTTCGCCACCTCGGAGGCCTTGAGAATCATCGATGCATTGCTCCGCTCAATCATCGTGTTTTCTGTCGCAGCCCATCTCGGGTCTAATCCCAGACTAGCAGTTGATTAGCCTCCCGGAAAGCGAAGGCGCCTGTTACGGCCGCAGTCCCGAATACTTGAGAGCTGATTTTCCCTAGGTAGTCCCTAGGGAATTGCCTGATATCAACCTGCAAAGACCGGACCTATCGTTGCGCCATCGAACAGCGAGGTCCCCTGCCCATGTACGCCTATTCCGTTCTCTGGTTCGCCATCACACTTGGCAGTACGGGTCTCGCCCTCGGCTGGACCTGGCTGATCGCGCTTGGTGGCATTGGCTGCGCTGGCGCTGCGGTGTTTCTGCGACCCGGTTCGGCGCAACCGGTTCACGTCGAAGCGACAGTTGACAATGCCCCGCACAGCGCACCGCTGGAGCCACTGATCGGCGCAGTGGTCCCGACCTGGAACCAGAACATCGGTCAGGTGCGCGACATTCAGCAAACCAGCGTGCGGGAACTGTTCAGTCATTTCGACCAGTTGTCCCAGCGCATCGCCCTGGCGCTGGCGGCGTCCGAACAGACCACGGGGGGCAACGGCATGGCCCAGACCCTGCGCTCGGCCCGGTCACGCCTGAACGAAGTGACCGCCGCCTTTCACAGCGCCAGTGACAGGCGCGGCGAACTGCTCGGCACCATTACCGAACTGAACTCCCAGGCAAGCGAGCTGCTCGGCATGTCAAAGCTGGTACAGGACATCGCCAGCCAGACCAACCTGCTGGCGCTCAATGCGGCAATCGAGGCAGCGCGCGCCGGCGAGCATGGCCGCGGCTTTTCGGTGGTCGCCGACGAGGTGCGCAAGCTCTCGACACTGTCCGCCCAGACCGGCCAGAAGATGACCAGCAAGGTGGCTGACATCAACCGCGCCATCCACGCCACGGTCACCGCTGCCGATGAGCTGGCGACCAGCGAGCAGGCCAATCTGAACTATCTGGATGACGTCGCCGGGCAAGTCATGGCCGATCTCGGACAGGGTCTGGACGAGCTTTCCAGCAGCTCGCTGAGATTGCAGGACGACACCCGGCAGACCCAGGCCGCGATCGAGCAGGTCGTCATCAACCTGCAGTTTCAGGACCGTACCGACCAGATGCTCGACCACCTGCAGCAGGACCTGCAGCGGCTCGATGGTGCCGTGCGCGCCCAGGACCCGGTGCTGGCGGATCCGACCACCTGGCTGCAGAACCTGCAGCGTCAGTTCACCACCGACGAAGAGCGTCACGGCAAGCGCCGTCAGGCGGCTGCGTCGGATGTCACTTTTTTCTAGCACGCAAGGACATCGCAATGGCCAAGAACATACTCATCGTCGACGACTCGCTGTCCATGCGCCAGCTGGTGAAGATGACCCTAACCGGGGCCGGACATCAGGTCGTCGAAGCGGTCGACGGCAAAGACGCGCTGAACAAGCTCGACGGACAGAAGTTCCACCTGATCATCAGTGACGTGAACATGCCCAATCTGGACGGCATCGGTCTGGTCAAGGCGGTAAAGGCCAACCCAAGCTATCGCTTCACGCCAATCTGCATGCTGACCACCGAAAGCGAGCAGGGCAAGAAGGCCGAAGGGCAGGCAGCGGGCGCGAAGGCCTGGATCGTCAAACCGTTCCAGCCGCAGCAATTGCTTGCCGCCGTTGAAAAGCTGGTCGGCTGACCATGTTCCAGCTCACCCACAAGCCCAACCTGGACGGCGCAAAGCTGGCCCTGTCGGGCAGCCTGACCATCTACGAGGCGCGCGAGGCGCATGCCCTTATGATTCAGGCGCTGGCCCGGCTGCAGGGTACCGACTGGCAGGTCGACCTGGCCGAGCTCGATGAGCTGGACAGCGCCGGCGCCCCAGCTGCTGCTGGCCCTGCAGCGCCAGGCCGACGAGCGCGGCGCGCAGCTGCGCATTCGGAATCCGGCACCAGCGGTGCTCGAACTGCTTCAACTGCTGCGCCTGCATACCCTGTATCCGGACGCGCCGCCGGTCCCCCGGCCAGGAGCCTGACCATGCTCAATGGCGAACAATGGAGTCAGCTGCTCCAGGGTTTCATGGAAGAAGCACGCGACCTGATACGTCAGAGCGAAGAGTTTCTGCTGCAGCTCGACGAGGCGCCGGACGACGAAATCGCGGTCAACGGCCTGTTCCGCACCATGCACACACTCAAGGGGTCGGCCGGCCTGTTCTCGCTGACACCGCTGGTAAATTTCACCCACCATCTGGAAACCCGGCTGATGGCGGTCCGCGATGGCCACCAGCAGCTCTCGCCGAAACTGGTCTCGCTGATGCTGACCTGCTTTGACGAGATCAGCGCAATGGTCGAAGCGATCAATAGCGATACCGGCGAGCTCGAGGTGGATGAAAGTACCCAGTTCACTCTGATCGCAGCCCTGGCCGAGTCCGACTCGACCGCTGCAGCCCCGGCTGTCGAACGCCTACCACTGCTCGATCTGACCAGCCGCTGCAGCGAGCGCGGCAAGCTGGATCGCTGTAGTCAGTGCAACCTTGAAAGCGCCTGGCACATTTCGCTGCGTTTCGATGGTGAGTTGCTGCAGAACGGCTTCGATCCGGCGAGTTTTTTGCGTTACCTGGGGCGTCTGGGTGATGTGCTGCATCTCAATACCCTGTACGAGTCTCTGCCGCCATTCACCGAGATGAATCCGGAGCACTGCTATCTGGGCTTCGAGATCGACCTCTGCAGCGAAGCCAGCAAGGCCGACATCGAAGAAGTCTTCGATTTTGTGCGCGACTTCTGCACCCTGCGCATCCTGCCGCCGGACAGCAGGCTGGAAGACTATCTGGCGCTGATTCACGCCCTGCCAGAAGCGGACGAGCGAATCGGCCGCATTCTGGTGCTCAGTGGCCTGCTGACCGAGAACGAACTCCTCGAGGCACTCGAACTGCAGTGCGCCGGTGCAGCGGCAGCCACCGAGCATACCCCGCTGGGCAGCGTGCTGGTTCAGGAAGGGCTGGTGCCAGCGCAGGCGGTCAACGCCGCGCTCGCCAGGCAAAACAGCGGGCGTGAAAAGCGCAACCAGGAAAACAGCCAGATTCGCGTTGCCGCGCACAAGCTCGATGAGCTGATCAATCTGGTCGGCGAGCTGGTGATCAGCGCCGCCGGCGCCCAGCTAAGGGCCCGCGCCCATGGCGATGGCGCCTGCATAGAAACTACCCAGACCGTCAACCAGCATGTCGAGCTGATTCGCGAGGCGGCGCTCAAGCTGCGCATGGTCGAGATAGGTGACACCTTCAACCGCTTCCATCGGGTAGTGCGTGACGTCAGCCAGCAACTTGGCAAGACCATTCGCCTGGAAATCCACGGCGCCGACACCGAGCTGGACAAGGCGGTAATCGACCGGCTCGCCGATCCGCTGACGCATCTGGTGCGCAACGCCATGGATCACGGCATCGAAGCCACCGAGGGGCGGCTTGCCGCGGGCAAGTCCGCCGAGGGGCTGTTGCGGCTGGATGCCTACCACGAGTCCGGGATGATAGTGATCGAGGTAAGCGACGACGGGCGCGGCCTGAACACCGAGCGCATTCGCCAGAAAGCGATCGAGCGGGGACTGATCGATGCCCAGACCGGGCTCGCCGAGGCGGATATCCATGCACTGATCTTCGCCCCGGGCTTTTCCACTGCCGATGCGGTATCCGATCTGTCTGGGCGCGGCGTGGGCATGGACGTGGTGCGCAGCACCATCGATGCGCTGCGCGGTACTGTCGAAATCGAATCACGTCCGGGCCTGGGCTGTACCCTGCGTATCCGTCTGCCACTGACGCTGGCGATCATCGATGGTTTTCTCACCAGTCTCGGCGACGACCACTTCGTGGTACCGCTGGACATGGTCACCGAATGTCTTGAGCTGGATGCGGCGCAGATGGACGAGGTCGCCTATGGCTATATCAATCTGCGTGGACGGCCACTGCCATGCCTGTCACTGGCCGCCCATTTCAACCTGCCACGCAGCGCTGGCAAACGCCGCAACGTGGTAGTGATCAGCCACGGACGGCAACAGGCAGGCATCATTGTCGACCAGCTGCATGGCGAGCTGCAGACGGTGATCAAGCCACTCGGACAGCTGTTTCAGCATCTTCAGGGCATTGGCGGGTCGACCATTCTCGGCACCGGCCAGGTCGCTCTGATTCTCGATGTACCCAGCCTGTTCCGCTCGCTGCAAAACCATTTTGAAACCCACCCGGGGGCCGATGCACGGACAACCCAGCCCCGTCAGCACAGTCCAGGTCAGTAAGGAGTTCTACCATGCAATTCATTCGCAACTTGAAAATCGGTTATCGCCTGACCCTGGGCTTTGCACTGGTGGTAGCGCTGACAGTAGCAGTCGGTCTGATCGGCATTCGCAATCTGGCGGAGGTCAATGGGCTCGCCGATGCCATGTACGAGCGTGATCTGGTTGGCCTCAACGCCATGCAGAACGCCAACTACAACCTGATCATCGCCGGACGCAACCTGCGTGGCGCATTGCTCGCCAATTCGGCGGAGGCCCGTGACGCCGCCGCAGACCGCGCAACCCGTGCTCTGGCCGAGACCTGGAGCATGCTGGAGCAGGCTCGCAAGAGCTTCGAAACGCCTGAGGGCCAGCAGGTCGTCGGCCGGCTCGACGAGCCGCTTCTGGCCTATGAGCAGACGCTGAGGGAGGTGCTGCGGATTCATCAGACCAGCGGCGAACTGAATGAGCGAACCGCGGCCACCGAGCATCTCGGCGAGCTGGCCCGTAGCGGAGACATCGTCGACAAGCTGATGACCGAGGCCGTGGAATACCGCCGTCAACGCGCCAGCGAAGCGAACAGAACGATTACCGACATTTATCTGGGGGCACGCACGCAGATGATCGGGCTGATCGTCCTGGCTGCGGTACTGGGCTTCATCATCGGCCTGCTGGTGACCCGTACCATCACCCGTCCCCTGCACCGTGCGGTGAGTATCGCCGACCGCCTTGCCGCAGGCGACCTGAACGTGCGGATCGATGCGGACAGCCGTGACGAGACCGGTCAACTGCTGAGCTCCATGGCCAACATGACCGACCGCCTGCGCTCGGTCATGGGCGATGTGCGCAGCGCCGCGGATTCACTCTCTTCCGCCTCCGAGGAGGTCAGCGCCACATCCCAGTCGCTGAGCCAGGCGGCCAGCGAACAGGCGGCGAGCGTCGAGCAGACCACCGCCTCGGTCGAACAGATGTCTGCCTCCATCGCGCAGAACACCGAAAGCTCCAAGGTCACCGACAACATCGCCGGCAAGGCCGCAAGCGATGCAGTAGATGGTGGCCGGGCAGTACGCGAGGTGGTTGTAGCGATGAAGCAGATCGCCGACAAGATCGGCATTATCGACGACATTGCCTATCAGACCAATCTGCTCGCGCTGAACGCCGCGATCGAGGCAGCCCGCGCCGGGGATCATGGCAAAGGGTTCGCCGTGGTCGCTGCGGAAGTACGCAAGCTCGCCGAGCGCAGCCAGATTGCCGCCCAGGAAATCGGTGGCGTAGCCAGCAGCAGCGTACGTCTGGCCGAGCAGGCGGGGGCGTTGCTCGACGAGATCGTACCGAACATCCAGCGTACCTCGGACCTGGTTCAGGAGATCACCGCGGCCTCGCAGGAACAGAGTGCCGGCGCCGGCCAGATCAACATCGCCATGGAGCAGATGAACCAGATCACCCAGCAGAACGCCTCGGCGTCCGAAGAACTGGCAGCCACCTCCGAAGAAATGAACGCCCAGGCCGCCCAACTGCTTGAGCTGATCAGCTACTTCCAGCTCGATGGCCTGCGCAGTGCGGTAGCCGGCGCGCATCGAGAGCCGTCGCGCGCAGGCCCGCCGGCCGCCGCCCCACGCCGGGATCGGGGTAACGCCCGTCCGGCTCTGGATGACAGTCAGTTCGTCAGCTTCAGCTGAGGGAGCCCGCAATGAACCCGTCTCAAGTCGCCACACCCACTTCGTTCCAGGGCAGCGTGCAGCACCTGTCGTTTCGGGTACGCAAGGCACGCTACGCGCTTCCCATCGAACTGGTCAGGGAGATTCTCGAATACGGTCAGGTGACCAGCGTGCCGATGATGCCGGAGTGCATCCACGGAGTGATCAACCTGCGCGGCAACGTGGTGCCGGTGCTCGATCTGGCAGCACGCTTCGGCATGGAACTGACCGTCCCCGGAAATCGTACGTGCATCGTGATCATCGAACTGGAGGTCAACGACACGCACCAGCGGATAGGGCTGGTGGTGGATGCGGTGGATGCGGTGCTCGATATCGATGGTGCCGATGTCGAACCGGCACCACCCTTCGGCTCCGGCATTCGGACCGACTTCATCGCCGGGATGGCCCGCGATGAAGTCGGCTTCACCATCGTTCTGGACATGCGCAGAGTGCTGTCGCTCAACGATCTGCTCAACCTCGGTCAGGCCACGGCGCAGGCCAGCTGAGATGAACGACAAGGGCCTGCCGGTGCTGGGCGAACGGGACTTTCGCACGCTGCAGGCGCTGATGGCCGAGGCGTCGGGCATTCGCCTGGCACCGGCCAAACGGCCTCTGGTGGCCGGCAGGCTGCTGCGCAGATTGCGGGTGCATGATCTCACGGAGTACGCCGACTACCTGGCGCTGATCCGGCGCCCGGAGCATGACCGCGAACGGCGGCTGGTCATCGATCTACTCACCACCAACGAGACCTGCTTCTTCCGCGAACCGGCGCACTTTCGTTTTCTCGAACAGTATCTCGGTCGCCGGGACGGCCCGCTCCGGTTGTGGAGCGCAGCCTGCTCGTCCGGGGAAGAACCCTACAGCCTGGCCATGGTGCTGGCAGAGCATGCGCGCCACGACGACTGGCGGATCCTCGCCAGCGATCTCAGCCAGACCATGCTCAGCCAGGCCCGGGACGCCATCTATTCGCTGGACGAGACGGCGAACTTCCCGCCCGGCTGGCTGCAGCGCTACTGCCTCAAGGGTACCGGGGAGCACGCCGGCAAGCTGCGTATCGGGCAGAGCCTGCGCCAGCGGCTGGATTTCAGGGAGATCAATCTGATGCGCCCGTTACCAGGCACCATCGGCCCGCAGGACATTATTTTCCTGCGCAACGTGCTGATCTACTTCAGCCGGGAAGACAAGTTCACGATCGTCCGACGGATACTCGAGCGCCTGCGGCAGGGCGGCCTGCTGGTCATCGGTCATGCGGAAAGTCTGCATGGCCTCGAATTGCCGCTAAGGGTCGTCGCACCATCGGTGTATCAACGCTCATGACGCGCAGGACGGCCACAGCATGATCAAGGTATTCATCGTCGATGATTCGGCCCTGGTCCGCCAGGTGCTCTCGACCTGTCTGGCGAGCCACCCCGGTATCCGCGTGATCGGCCAGGCGGCCGATCCGCTGTTTGCGCTGGAGAAAATGCAGCACGAATGGCCGGATGTACTGGTGCTGGATGTGGAAATGCCGCGCATGGACGGTATCACCTTTCTGCGCAAGCTGATGGCCGAACGGCCGACACCTGCGATCATCTGTTCGACCCTCACCGAGGCCGGTGCGGCGGTCACTCTTGAAGCCCTGGCTGCCGGTGCTGTAGGGGTCTTTACCAAGGCGCGCCTGGGACTCAAGGACAGTCTTCAACAACTGTCTGCAGAGCTGGCAAGACAGATCGAACAGGCAGCCCGCTGCCGACCACGGGCTGCGCCAAAAGCCATGCCCGTGGCACCGGCGAGTCCGCAGCGCGTACAGGACGCCCGTGCCGAAACAGCCGCCGCAGCGCCGATACGGCTGAGCACCACCGATAGGGTCGTCGCATTGGGCACCTCGACCGGCGGTACTCAGGCACTCGAGCTCATCCTGCGTCAGCTGCCGCCGGATGCGCCGGGTATCGTAATCGTTCAGCACATGCCGGAGAAATTCACCGCGGCCTTCGCCCGCAGGCTCGACAGCCTGTGCCAGATAGAGGTCCGCGAGGCACGGCACATGGATCGGGTGCGCAGCGGCTTGGCGCTGGTTGCGCCGGGAGGGCGACACATGCAGCTCAAGCGCAGCGGCGCGCAGTACTTCGTCGAAGTGCTCGACGGCCCCCCGGTCAACCGCCACAAACCCTCGGTGGACGTACTCTTTCGCTCGGTGGCCCGACATGCGGGACATAACGCCCTGGGGATCATAATGACCGGGATGGGCGACGATGGGGCTCGCGGATTACTCTGCATGCGCGAGGCGGGCGCTCAGACCGTTGCCCAGGATGAAGCCAGCTGCGTAGTCTTCGGCATGCCGAAGGAGGCCCTGCAGCTGGGTGCCGCGCAGTACACCGAGGCCCTCGGCAATCTGCCAAGGCTGATTGCCGATTACGCCCGCCGCTGAACGGTCAGGGCGTCAGTGTCATGACCATTGCACTGGCGGCTGATAGTGCCACTTCGAAGATGCCGTCCTGGGGCAGCACCCGCTCGCTGTGATTGACCCCGAGGAAGCTGCCGTCGGTACTCCCGTCCAGCGTCTGACCGCCGAACGAGATGCCTTCCGTCGCACCGAGCGAGGGAGCAAGCAGCCGGCGAACCTCAGCCGTTCGATAGCCGGGAACGCTGACGCGTACCACGCCGGAGGCTCTCGGGTCCTTGTTGATCAGCGTTATGCGCAGCCGTCCACCCTCGTCATCTCGCGCCGCCCAAGCCTTGACGTTGGCATCGGTCGCCAGCGAAACCGGCAGTAGCTCGGCCCGATTACGGGTCGCCTCGGCAAACATCAGCATGCCGTAATACAGCGGCATGACCTGACGCAGTTCATACTGACCAGGAAAGCGGGTGCCAGCCGGCGGCTCGATGTTCAGGCCCGACACCTGATACTGGCGAGCCGGCACGTCGAACAGGAAGGGGCTGCGCAGGTCCCAGCCGTGCTGGCGGTTCCACAGTCCACTGTAAAGATCCACCCCCTGCACACCGTTGTAGGCGTATTCGAACAGTGCATCGGCCACCCAGAGCGCGCTTTCGAAGGTATCGCTGATACCCGGTTGGCCATTGCACAGCAGCGAGTTCATCTCTACCACCCGATAGGGCTTGGCCGCGGCCTGTGCGGTCCGCAGGAACGGCAGGGTATCGTCTACTCCCTCCTGCACCGAGGCCGGACGCAACAGGTGCCCCGGCCGCGCATTTCCTGAACAGGCTGCCGTGCCGCTGGATGGGCCGTGATGGGTAACCAGAGCGAGGCTGTTGAACTCCTGCGTCAGCATCCGGCCCAGGTTCTCCGGGGTGGAAAAACCGGTTACCGCCGCGGTACGTGACGGTTCGGAAATGAATCCACCCATGGCCGGCCCGGCGAAGGGCGGCCCGCCCGGCGTAGCCTGCCGCACCGTATCGGCATAGAAGCGGTATTCACTGAGATACTCTTCAAAGGTGTAGTCGCGCGGGCGCTTTTCATTGGGAATGAAAAAGTCCGGCTGGTTGCCGAGTTCGAAGGCCTTGATGGCCTCAGGCGGTAGACCGGTCTGCAACGCACGTGCCTGCTGCGCCGCCACCCCGGGCATGCCGGAGCCCATGTTCAGCCCAAGGATGTAGCGCACCCCCGGGCTGACCCAGAATCAGGTCCTCGTGCAGCCTGGCCAGGGCGGCAATGCGTGCGGCCGGCGCCGACA
>ENA-OOPG01000004-OOPG01000004.1-human-oral-metagenome-genome-assembly--contig:-NODE-4-length-22484-cov-19.504137_pt1 | contig 22484 bp, 23 predicted proteins | sample MGYA00245264_ERZ501137 | MGnify/ENA primary metagenome ERZ501137 (study PRJEB25959, sample SAMN05334990) | human oral metagenome | host: human-associated | place: USA: California | collected 2014-12-31... | reverse complement strand
GATGGCAGGTGGGTCTTGGCCGCGCACATGCCTGGCAGATGGGCGGCACCGCCGGCACCGGCGATGATCACTTCGATACCGCGCCCGGCGGCCTCATCGGCATACTGAAACAGCAGGTCCGGCGTGCGGTGGGCGGATACGACCTTCACCTCGAAGGGAATGCCAAGCTGTTCCAGGGTATCGGCCGTATGGCTCATGGTGGACCAGTCGGACTTGGAGCCCATGATCACGCCTACCAGTGCGGTCATCTTCAGTGCCTCGCTCAAAGTTTCCGCCCGCAGGCGGTAAAAACCAACAAGCCACGGCAGACGAGCTGACGTGGCTTGATGACGCAGGAAGCGGGGATGCCGTCCTGCTGATTCGGAAAGCGGCGCATTATACGCCCAAATGATCCCCTACGTATCGTCTGATCTGTAAATGCGCGGCTCAGAATTTCTGAGCGCGCAACACTTCCACTTCCGACAGAAAGCAGACCATCGCATAGTTGTCGTAATAGCGCTGCTGGACCGCATGGGCCATGCGTTCGGCCAGTTCGCGGTTGCAGATGATCTCTACCCGAATATTGCCGTCATTGGCCCAGCCGGCGCTGCGCACGCCACGGGTGCCGCGGCCGCGGGCGTCCGAGATGGTCCAGCCGGGCGCGCCCAGTTGTTCCAGTTCCTTGAGCAGGCGGGCCTCAAGGGCTGCCTCGCAGATGATGGTAAGCAAAGTGCGGGTTGGCATGCTCATGGACGTCTCCTCAGGCGGCCAGCCATTCGGCCAGCGACAGGTAAAGCGGGATGCCTACCAGTATGTTGAAGGGGAAGGTGATACCCAGCGAGGCGGTCAGCGACAGGGCCGGGTTGGCTTCCGGCAACGCCAGACGCATGGCCGCAGGCACTGCTATATATGAGCCGCTGGCTGCCAGCGTAGCCAGTACCGTCACGCCACCCACCGAAAGCCCCAGCGCATGCCCGAGCAGGCCACCAACCATCGCGCCGAAAAGCGGGAAGATCAGCGCGAAGGCAGCAAGACGCACCCCAGCCGTGCGCAGACTGCCCAGGTGGCGAGAGGCGATCAGACCCATCTCCAGCAGGAAGAATGCCAGAACCGGCTTGAACATGCTGGTGTACAGCGGTTCCAGCGGGGCGATGGCCTCCTTGCCGGCCAATACCCCGATGATCAGCCCGCCGAGCAGCAGCATGATGCTTTTGCCAAAGAACACCTCGTGGCTCAGGGCCTTCCAGTTGGTATCCCGGCTGACGCCCTTGGCCAGCAGGATGCCGACGATGATCGCCGGAATTTCCAGCACCGCGACGAACAGCGGCATGTAGCTCTCGAAAAAGATCTCGCGGGACAGCAGGTAGGCGATGACCACTGCGAAGGTCGCTGCGCTGACCGAGCCGTAGTGGGCGGCGATGCTGGCTGCGTCGATCCGACCGAATCGCAGGGCACGGAGCACGGGGAAGGCCACCAGCGGCAGCAGGATGCCCATCACCAGCACCGCGAAGGTCTGCCCCAGCAGAGCCGGACTCGCCTGCGCGGCCAGTTCCACCCCACCGTGCAGACCGATTGCCAGCAACAGGATCATCGACAGGGTGTCATACAGCCCCGGGGGCAGTTTCAGCTCGCTTTTTACCAGACCGGCAAACAGACCAAAGATGAAAAACAGTACGACCGGATCAAACCCCATTGCATCCCCCTGGTGTTCAAGCGGGCGGTCCTGCCGCCCGTATGCTCATGTTGTTATTCGATTTCGACAAGAATCTCGCCCGGGTTGACCCGGTCACCCTTGGCCACGTTCACGGCCTTGACCGTGCCCGCCACCGCGGCCTGAATCTCGCTCTCCATCTTCATGGCTTCACTGACCAGCACCGCCTGGCCTGCCTTCACCACATCGCCCACCTTGACCAGCACGTCGACCACGTTACCCGGCATGCTGGTGGTCACGTGACCCGGCTGGCTGGCCTGTTTGCGGGCGCTGCCGGAGCCGCCCCCGGCAAAGCTGTTCAATGGCTCGAACACCGCTTCTTCGGGCATGCCGTCGAGGCTCAGGTAGAAGTGGCGCTTGCCGTCCCCTTTGACGCTCACACCGGTGATATCGACACGGTAGCTTTCACCGTGCACGTCGATGATGAACTCGGTGGGGCTGGAGTCCTGCGCAATCGGCTTGGCCGCACCGGTGCCGGGGATCGGCAGCAGGGTCTCCGGCTTGAGCGTGCCGGCGGCGCGCTCTTCGAGGAACTTGCGGCCGATGTCGGGGAACATGGCATAGGTCAGCACGTCTTCCGCGCTCTGCGCCAGCGCGCCCACTTCGCTGCGCAGCTTGTCCATCTCCGGCGGAATCAAATCGGCCGGGCGTACTTCGATCACCTCTTCATTGCCGATCGCACGATGCCGCAGTTCTTCGTCGATTGCGCCCGGCGCCTGGCCATAGCGACCCTGCAGGAGCAGTTTCACTTCGTTGGTGATGGTCTTGTAGCGCTCGCCGGCGAGCACATTGAACACCGCCTGGGTGCCGACGATCTGCGAGGTCGGCGTTACCAGCGGAGGATAGCCGAGGTCGGCGCGCACTCGCGGGATTTCCTCGAAGACTTCCTGAATGCGGTTCAGCGCGCCCTGTTCCTTGAGCTGGTTGGCCAGGTTGGACATCATGCCGCCTGGCACCTGATTGACCTGCACCCGGGTATCGACACCGGTGAATTCGCTCTCGTACTGGTGGTACTTCTTGCGCACGGCATGGAAATACAGGCTGATTTCCTGGATCAGCGCCAGATCCAGTCCGGTGTCGTAGGGCGTGCCCTTGAGCGCCGCGACCATGGATTCGGTGCCCGGGTGGCTGGTGCCCCAGGCCATGGAACCAATCGCGGTATCGATGTGATCGGCGCCGGCTTCGATCGCCTTGATCTGCACCATCGCCGCCATGCCCGCGGTGTCGTGGGAGTGGATGAACACCGGCAGGCTGAGCTCGGCCTTGAGCGCACGGACCAGATCGGCGGTGGCGAAGGGCGTCAGCAGACCGGCCATGTCCTTGATCGCAATGGAGTCCACCCCCAGCTCAGCCATTGCCTTGGCCTGCTTCACGTAGGCTTCGACGTTGTGCACCGGGCTGGTCGTGTAGGCCAGGGTGCCCTGGGCATGTTTGCCGGCTGCCTTGACTGCGGCGATGGCCGTCTCGAGATTGCGCACGTCGTTCATGGCGTCGAAGATACGGTACACATCGATGCCGTTCTCGGCGGTTTTGGCGACGAAGGCCTTGACCACATCATCGCTGTAGTGGCGATAGCCGAGCAGATTCTGACCGCGCAGCAGCATCTGCAGACGGGTATTGGGCAGGGCTTCGCGCAGCTTGCGCAGGCGTTCCCAGGGATCTTCCTTTAGAAAGCGCACGCAAGCGTCGAAGGTGCGCCGCCCCAGACTTCCAGCGACCAGTAGCCGACCTGATCGAGCTTGGCGCAGATCGGCAGCATGTCTTCGGTGCGCAGGCGGGTGGCCAGAATCGACTGGTGGGCGTCGCGCAGAATGGTATCGGTTACGGTGATTTTCCTGCTCATGTTCATCTCCTGCTGCTCAAGCGACAAGGGTTAAAGACCGGCGTGCGCGGCGATGGCGGTGGCGATGGCCAATGCCAGTTCCTCCGGCTTGCGCTTGATCGAATACTGGGTCAGTTCCGGATGGGCCTCGACGAAACTGGTGTTGAATACGCCACTGCGAAATTCCGGGTTCTTCAGAATTTCCTGGTAATAGGGTGTAGTGGTCTTGACGCCTTGCAGGCGCATGTCGTCCAGTGCGCGCAGCCCACGGTCCAGTGCTTCTTCCCAGGTCAGGGCCCAGACGATCAGCTTCAGACACATGGAATCGTAATAGGGCGGAATGCTGTAACCGGTGTAGATCGCCGTATCCACCCGCACGCCGGGGCCGCCCGGTGCGTAATAGCGGGTGATCTTGCCGAAGCTCGGCAGGAAGTTGTTCTTCGGGTCTTCGGCATTGATGCGGAACTGGATAGCGAAGCCGCGGTGATGGATGTCTTCCTGCTTGACCGAAAGTGGCAGGCCGGCAGCGATGCGGATCTGCTCGCAGACGATATCGATCCCGGTAATCTGCTCGGTGATGGTGTGCTCGACCTGGACGCGGGTATTCATTTCCATGAAGTACACCTCATCCTCCGCCAGCAGGAACTCTACCGTGCCGGCATTTTCGTAACCCACGGCCTGGGCGGCGCGCACTGCCAGATCCCCGATATAGGCACGCTGCTCGGGGGTCAGCTGCGGGCTGGGGGCAATCTCGATGAGCTTCTGGTTGCGCCGCTGGATCGAGCAGTCGCGCTCGAACAGGTGCACGGTGTTGCCGTGGCTGTCGGCCAGGATCTGCGCTTCGATATGCTTGGGGTTGACGATGCACTTTTCCAGGAAGACCTCGGCGCTGCCGAAGGCCTTGGTCGCCTCGGAGATCACTCGCGGGTAGGCCTGTTCCAGTTCCTCGCGACTGTTGCAGCGGCGAATGCCGCGTCCACCACCGCCAGAAGTAGCCTTGAGCATCACTGGATAGCCGATCCGATCGCCCTCGCGCAGGGCTTCGGCCAGGTCCGCCACATTGCCCTCGGTGCCGGGGGTGACCGGTACGCCAGCGGCGATCATGCTGCGCCGGGCCTCGGTCTTGTCGCCCATGCGCCGGATCACTTCGGCGGACGGCCCGATAAAGCGGATGCCGCGCTCGGCGCAGATCTCCGCCAGTTCGGCGTTTTCCGACAGAAAGCCGTAGCCCGGATGCAGGGCGTCGCAGCCGGTTTCCACAGCCAGATTCACCAGCTGGCGCGGATTCAGATAGCCCGCCAGAGGGTCACTGCCGATGTTGTAGGACTCATCGGCACGCTTGACGTGCAGCGCGTAGCGGTCGGCGTCGGAGTAGACGGCCACCGAACGGATGCCCATCTCCGCACAGGCGCGGACGATGCGAACCGCAATCTCGCCGCGGTTGGCGATCAGGATCTTCTTCAGCACTTTGGGTATTCCTCTGCCGGTGATCTGTCGGGGCTACCTTAAGCGGGTCGAAGCAGCATGTTAAATGAATAATAATTGCCCGATGCATAAGCAATACCTTATAAACAAGCGCGACGCCCTGCCCACCCTCTGTCGATAACAGGTTAGACCATGCGCAAGTCCCTGCTCCGGATGACCCTTCGCCAACTTCAGGTGTTTCGCGCGGTGTGCCGGCAGCTGTCCTACAGCCGAGCCGCGGATGACATGGCACTCACCCAGTCCGCAGTCAGCCAGCAGATCCGCCAGCTTGAAGAGCAGGTCGGCCAGCCTCTGTTCGAATATGTCGGCCGCAAGCTCTACCTGACCGAGGCAGCCCATAGTCTGCTGGCGGCCAGCGAGGACATCTTCCAGCGACTGGACAGCCTCGACATGAGCCTGTCTACGCTCGAGGGTGGGTTGCGCGGCGAGTTGCGGCTGGCGGTTGTGAGCAGTATCCAGTATCTCACGCCGCACCTGCTGGCCGGTTTCGGCGCCTTGCATCCGGGAGTGAGCTTCCGGCTCGAGGTTCGGCGGCGCTCACAGGTCATCCAGCGATTGCAGGACAATCTTGACGATGTGGTGCTGATGGCACTGGTGCCGGAGGATCGCGCGCTGGAGTTCTTTCCCTTCCTCAACAATCCGATCGTTGCCGTGGCACGGGCCGACCATCCACTCGCTGGCCGCCCGGGGCTGAGTCTTCACGAGCTGGAAACGCAGAGGGTGCTGCAGCGCGAGCAAGGCTCGGGTACGCGCAAGGCCTGTGATGAATTCCTTGCGCAAAAACGCGTTCATCTGCAGCACACCATGCAGCTCGGCTCGGGTGATGCGCTGGTGCAGGGCGCACTGGCAGGGCTGGGCATCGCGTTGGTGACGCAGTACGCCGCGGCCCCCTTCCTGCGCAGCGGCGAACTGGTCCAGCTGGATCTGCAGGATCTGCCGTTGGTCCGCAGCTGGTGCGCCGTGCACGCGCGCGGCAAGCATCTTAGTCCGGTGGCCGAAGCCTTTCTTGCCTATCTCCGCGAGGAGCGCGGGGCAATCAGGGCTCTGGCGGCGCGGCTGACCCGGTTCTAGCCGGTTGCCTGGGCTCGAGACGCTTCGCTCAGGGAGTCAGGGTAATCGCAGACCAGCTCATGCAGAGCACGGCTTTCACGGTAGTCTTCGATGGCTCGCCGGTAGGCCATCAGGCGCTTGTCTTCCTGGCGGCGCTTTTCCTTGCGCGTATTGTCAGCCGGCTTGTTGTCGAAATCATCGAGCGTCATGGTATGTCTCCCGGTATCTGGATGCATGCCGTTCCATGCTGGCCGACTCCGGTGACGAGTTGATGACAGCATTAGCTCTTGCGCGCTTTCAGGCGTTCCTTGGCTCGCTTTACGGCCGCCATCTTTTCCGGCCGCTTCATGCGCTTCCAGCGCTTTATTTCGTCCTTGCTGCGCCCGCAGCTCAGGCACAGATCGCCGCTGAGGTTACACACGGATATGCACGGGTTTTCGATTGGTTTTGCCATATTTCCCACCTACGCCATCGGCATGATGCCGCTGAATCCGCGACTGGTGCCGATGGACAGGGAGGTACCGTCAGGGGCGAAGGCCAGGCAGGAAACTGCTCCCTGGCCGGGTGGCTTGATGGCAATCGATCTTGGCACCAGCGCCTCTTCGTCCAGTTCGACCACCAGCACCATGCCGTCTTCATAACCCACCGCCAGCAGCGGGTGCAGCGGATCGCCCGCCACCACAGTAACCGCTGCGTGGTCGCGCGCGGCCAGAGTCAGGGGCGACTCACCCATCGGACCGCTGCGTTTTTTGAAGGGCCAGCAGGGGACGCAGTCCACCGCAGCGGTAGCCAGCCAGCGGCCCTGGTCAATCCATGCCCATGACTTTATACGCGCCGGGTAGCCGCTCATGTGGAGGTCTTCGGCATCCTTCAGACGCCATCCGTGAATGCAGTTCTCCTGCATGCAGGTCAGCAGGAACCGACCATCGGGGCTCCAGCTGACCGCCAGATGCGAGCCGGTCCACTTGAGCCGTTTCGGCCTTGCGGTGGTGGCGAGCGTGTAGTGCAGACTGACGCCGCCATAGTGCGAAACAGCGAGCTGCCGGCCATCCGGCGAGAAACAGAGGCCGCCTGCGGTGCTCGGATGCTCCAGTTCCACCTCGCTGCTGTCAGGCCGTCGCAGGTATACCTGCTTGCCTGCACTGCAAGCCAGGGCACCGTCCGGATGGCTGGCGACATGGTCTACCCAGCGGCCCGGTGTGTTTCGTATCACCACAACATCGCCATGAGGGGAGATATGCACCAGTTTCCCGTCTTCTCCACCGCTTAGAAAGCCGGCTTGTGGTGCGGCGGCAAGGCACAGGCAGGCGCCCCTGTGGACTGCCACACTCACCGGCTCCCCAGTGCCAGCCGGAACGAGGTAAATCGATCCGTCGCCTAGGCCATAGGCCAGATTTCCGTGGTCGTCGTAGCAGCTGGCAACCACGTAGTCGGCGAGTTGCCAGACTCTGCCGAGCCTGTCGAGGAGAGACGGCGCCTCAGCCATAATTGCTCACCTGGCAGTCACGGAAACCGGCCTCGAGACGCTCGGCGTCCAGATTGCGGCCGATGAACACCAGACGGCTCGACCGCTGTTCTTCGGGGCGCCAGTGCTGGGTGAAGCTACCGCCGCCTAGCATGTGCACCGCCTGGAAAACGTAGCGCTGGTCGAAGCCCGAGAAATTCAGGATACCCTTGCTGCGCAGAATCTCAGTGCCCTGGGTCGCCAGGACCTCGCCCATCCATTCGTTGAAGGCGTCACCAATCAGCGGCTCTGTGGTGGTCAGAGATACGCTTGTAACCTCATCGTCGTGTTCATGTGCATGGGTTTCGGTAAGGAAGCCGGGCTCGATCGAGATGATTCGGTCCAGGTCAAATGCACCCAGATCGAGAATTTGCTCCAGCGGCACGTCGCAATGGTTGCATTCGATCAGTCGGGCGAACCGGTTGATTCCGAGGATGCGATTACGAATCGATGCAAGCTGCTCGGGCGTCACCAGGCCGGTCTTGTTGAGCAAAATGACATCAGCGAAGGCAATCTGTTCGGCGGCTTCGGGGCTTTCTGTCAGCTGACTGGAAACGTGCAGTGCATCGACCACAGTGATGACCGCATCCAGACTCGTCTTGTCCCTCACTTCATCATCAACGAAAAAAGTCTGCGCGACGGGGGCGGGGTCAGCCAGTCCGGTGGTCTCCAGGATGATCGCGTCGAACCGATTTAGCCGCTTCATCAGACTTGAAATGATCCGGATCAGATCGCCGCGAACGGTGCAGCAGATGCAGCCGTTGTTCATCTCGAACACTTCCTCGTCCGCGCCTACTACCAGATCGTTGTCGATGCCGAGTTCACCGAATTCATTGACGATGACCGCGTATCGCTTGCCGTGCTGCTCTGAAAGGATGCGGTTCAGCAAGGTGGTCTTGCCTGCACCCAGATATCCGGTCAAAACGGTAACGGGGACTTTGTTCATGGGAAAGCTCCACAAGAGTTTAGTTATGTTATAACATCTTTTTCTTCCTATTATCCGCTACCCGGGCGCGAACTTCCAGAGCGCCCCCACAGGAGCCGATCAAGATGCCGCCCGAATCACCGGTCATAGCCCCCCTCGTCCAGAGACAGGTGTGGGGCGATGACGATGCGCGTTTTTATCTTCAGGGTCTGCAGCAGTCCGACTATGCCGCCCGCCTGGGTGGACTGCTCGGTGCCGTGCTGGCCGATACCGGCTCACTGCTGGACGTGGGCGCCGGTGCAGGCACCTTGCCCGCTGCCTTTCTGAAGGATGATGCGCAGTGGACGGCGATCGAACCCAACGACTACTTGGCCACCGAGCTCGAGCGCCTCGGCGCGTTGCGCCCTGTGCCGCCAAGGGTCATCCGGTCGGTCTGGCAGGAGCTGGGTGAGCTTCAGCTTGGACAGCATGAGTCGGTCCTGGCGGCCAACATGTGTGGCCCGCTGGATGATCCGGTTGCCTTCTGGGAAAGGCTCGCGCCCTTCTGCACGCGGACCATGGTCTGGACCGTCCCCGCCCAGCGCGGCCCGCGCAAGGCCTGCCTGTCAGGAGCGTTGCCCGCGAGCCTGCACGGCGAAGACGAGACGCCCGCCGTGGAGCTGGTGCTGGCGGCCTTGCCCGCCAGTATGCAGCCGGACGAGGTGCGCTACGCCGACTGGACCTTCAGCTTCGAATTTCCGGATCCGGAGGCCGCCTTTGCCTATTTCGACCACAAGTTCAACCCGCAGGGCGATGCCGCCCGGGCCGGCGCTTTGCGTGCTCATCTGCAACGGACTCTGCAGCCCACCTTCCGCGGCGTAACCGCGCGCTCGCCGCGCAAGGGAGCCTGCCTGGTATGGCACTTTTAAGGATGAAAGAAATGATAAGGATGGAAGAAGTGACGCTCATGGGAAAGCACGCAATGCAACTGGCGACAATGATCAAAAAAACCGGCCCGCTCACATCGCTGCTGCTCGGGTGCTCCACAGGGGTACTGGCGCCATCGGCGCTGGCGACGGAGAGCGTGCGGTTGAGCGATACGGTGGTAACCGCCTCACGCTGGGAGGAACCCCGGCATCGCCTCAGCAGTACTGTCCAGGTCATCTCCGAAGCGGATATTCGTCGCTCCCCAGCCGCGTCCCTGACCGATCTTCTCAGCGAAAAGGCTGCCGGCTTTTTCAGCGAATGGACCCCGGCGCAGACCAGCGTCAACCTGCGCGGCGGCGCCTCGGATGGCCAGGGCCGGGATTTCCGCGGTCAGGTACTGGTGCTGCTCAACGGTCGCCGGGCGGGCACCGCGAACCTGTCCAAGCTCAGTCTGGCCGACGTGGTGCGAGTCGAGATCGTCCGCGGCCCGGCGTCGGTTGCCTACGGCAGCCAGGGGATGGGTGGGGTGGTCAACGTCATCACCCGCAATGGGGCAAACACCACCGGCCAGCAGATCGCCGCCACCGCCGGCTCCTATGACATGCTGGGCGCCCGCGGTCATGCCAGCGGCGAGCTGGGCGACATGGACTACTACCTGGGGCTGGCCGCCAGCCGCAGTGCCAGTTACCGCTCAGGCAAGGGCAGCCCCGAGCGCATGGCGAACACCTCATGGGAGCGGCGCGGCGGGCTGGCCGCCTTCGGCTGGGACCTGGATATTGGTCGCATCGATCTGACCCTGCGCCGCGATGGGGTGCATGACGCCGGCTTCAGGGGCTCCTCCTGGGACCTCGACAACTATGATGATCGCTACAACGAATCGCTGGATCTGGGCTACAGCACCCACTTCGGCGCAGCGCAGTACAGCGTGCAGGGCTACGTCATCAAGGATGTGGACGATTTCTATTGGGGGCCGGAGGTCAGCGGCATCGACCTGGATCAGAACAACCGTACCCTGCGCATCCAGGGCCTGCGCAATGATCTGAGCATTCCGCTGGCGCGCGGCACCACACTGCTGACCGGCCTCGACCTTGAACGTAGCGAGCTGCGCAGCACACGTTTCAGACGCACCCTTGCCGGCGTCGAGTCGCGCATTGCGCCCCAGGACAACAATCACGACGAGCAGTCCGCCGGTCTATACGGTGAACTGGTGCAGAGTCTGCTCGATGAGCGCCTGGTGCTGCGCGGCGGCGCACGCTACACCTATGGCCGCACCACAAGCTTGCCGACACCCGGCCGCAACGACCTGCTTCGACGAACCGAAAGCTACCAGCAGGTGACCAGCAGTCTGGGGGCGAGCTATCGTCTGGCCCCCAGCATGCGTCTGCGTGGCGGCTACGCGACCGGGTTCCGTGCACCTACGGCGACCGAACTGGCGGCCGACTTCCTGACCGTGGCGGGCAATCAGATCCTCGGCAACCCGAACCTGGACAGCGAACAGAGCCAGCAGCTGGAACTGGGCTTTGATTACATCAATGATCGGCTGCGCCTGGATCTGGCCCTGTTCGAGAATCGGATTACCGATCGGGTCATCAGCCGGGTCGAGGGTGTGGCTCCGGGCGGCGGCAATATCGCCCGCTATGCCAACAACGACGACGATATCGTCGTGCGCGGCCTCGACCTGCAGCTCGACTATGAGTTGTTGCCGGCCTCGTACGTCTGGCAGTGGACCGCCTTCGCCAACGGCAGCTACCACTTCGACATGCGCGACAAGGGCGCAGCCCCCACCGCCAGAACCCGCAACCCGCAGCGCATCTACGAGTACCAGGGCGCAATCGGCTCGCGCATAGGCCACGGCAGCTGGGACCTCGGCCTGACCGGCATCCTGCGCGGGCGATGTGGTACGACACCGAGGAGCGCCTGCTCATTCCCCAGGGTGAGCCATCCCGGGACTACATCCACCGCAAGGACGCGTTCTGGGTCTGGAACCTGCGCGGCGGCTACCAGCTGAGTCCCGAATGGCGGCTCTGGGCCGGGGTGAACAACCTCCTGAACAAGAACGAGCACCCGATCTTCATCGCCCTGAACAAGGAGCCCTTCATCTCTGATCCGGCGTTTTCCAACGGTGGCCGGGGTAACAGCATGCCCGGTCGCAACTATCAGGTCGGCCTGGCTGTGGACTTCTGATGCCGATGTCCAGCTGGATGCGCCCACTGCTGTGCCTGACGCTTTGCCTGGCGGCCGCACCCCTGTGGGCCAGCGTGGTGGTGCATGACGGTTACAACCGGTCGGTGACCATTCATCAGCCACCGACGCGCATCGTCTCGCTGTTCGCCAGCAACACGGAGTTGCTCGCGGCGCTGGGGCTTGAACGGCAGATCGTCGGCATCGAGGACTACACCCACTACCCGCCCGGAATACGCGACAACCGTACCATCGTCGGCGGGCGACTGGGGTTTTCGGCCGAGGCGATCGCCAGGCTGCGCCCGGACCTGGTGATACTCACGCCGGCCAGGGGCGCTGCCGACTCGCTGATCCGGCCCATGTCGCTGACCGGCACGCCCGTGCTGATACTGATGCACAAGGACGTCGAGCAGATATTCACCAATCTGGACCTGCTCGGAACCGCCGCCGGGGTTGCCCCCAGGGCCCAGGCCACCATCTCCGAGTTGCGCCGGCGACTTGCCCGGGTGCAGGGGAGCAACCAGAATCGCCAGCCCCTTCGGGTGTATCTGGAGCTTGGGGACAATGATCGGGGAGCCCTGCAAACCGTGCGAGAGGGTACCTATACCGCCGATGCGCTGCGCCTGGCCGGTGCGCAGAATGTCTTCGCCGGGCTGAATGGCATTACCCAGGTCAGTGGCGAGGCGGTAATCAGAGCCAACCCGGAAGTCATTCTGGTAGCAAGGACGGACACCGACGTGAGTCGCATCGCCAACCGGCCGGGCTGGGCGAACATCGATGCAGTACTTAACGGCAGGGTCTATGTGGTCGACCGGGCACAGCTGCTGATACCGGGCCCCCGCGTGGTTGACGGAGTAGAGCAGATAGCTCGGCTTCTGTACGCGCAGCCATGACCTGGCGTGGTCCTGGGACCGTCCTGGCGCTGGTGGTCCTGACGATGCTGGCTGGCGTCATGCTGGGCGCCGAACTGCTTTCGCCGCTGGCGTGGTTTGCCGCGGTAACCGATGCTGACGACCCCCTCGGTCAGCTGATACTGCACTGGCGGGTCCCCCGGGTATTTGCCGCCTTTTGCGTCGGCGCCTGCCTGGGTCTGGCGGGTGTGGTATTTCAGGGAATCTTCCGCAATCCGCTGGCGGAGCCCTATTTACTGGGTTCGGCCGCGGGCGCCTCGGTGGGAGCGGCCCTTGCGTTGCTCACGCCCTGGCTGGCGGCCTGGTCCCTGAGTCTACCGCTGCTGGCCTTTGCCGGGGCCTGGGGCGCCACGCTGCTGGTTGTTGCCCTGGCGCGACTGACCGGCGTACGCAGTGGCACCAGCCTGATCCTCGCCGGTGTGGCCATTGCCGCGCTATTCAGCGCCTTGCGCAGTCTGCTCATGCTGGTCATGTCCGACGACACGGTGAACCTGCAGACGGTCCTCAGCTGGACCCTGGGCGGCATTCAGACCCCGCACTGGTGGGAGCTCGGCCTGCTCGCACCCTTGACCTTGATCAGCCTGATCGCCTGCCTGCGCCTGGCCAGGGGGCTGGACCTGCTCGGTCTGGGTGAGGACAGCGCGCAGAGCATGGGGCTGGACGTGGAGTCCTTCATGCACCGGGGCGTGCTGCTGGCGGCTGCAGTCACCGCTGTGGCCGTGGTCTGGGGCGGGCTGATCGGTTTCGTCGGCCTGGTCGTGCCGCACATGATGCGCTGGTGGATAGGCGCGCGACATGCACCGCTGGCGATTTATAGCGCGCTGGGGGGCGGCGCGATGCTGATGCTGTTCGACGGCCTGTCGCGCAGTCTGCTTCCCCCTGCCGAGATCCCGCTCGGGCTGCTGACGGTGATGATCGGGGTGCCGTTCTTTCTCTACGTGCTAGTGAGGCAGAATCGGCCATGACTAACCTGATGATGGCCCAGGGTATCGACTTTTTCCGTGGCAAACGGCAGATCCTGCGTGCCGCCGGCATGGATCTGTGCGAGGGCGAGCTGGTGGCCCTGGTCGGGCCCAACAGCTCGGGCAAGAGCACCCTGCTCAAGGTACTCGCCGGGCTGCTGCAGCCGGCCGCAGGCGAGGTCATGCTCTGCGGCGAACCCCAGCAGATGCTCGACAGGTTCCGCCGTGCGGAGTTGCTCAGCTATCTCCCGCAGGAGACTCAGCTGTACTGGGATTACACGCTCGAGGATCTGTTCGAGATGACCTCCAACAGCTCGGGATTACTGGCCGGGTGGCCGGGATCGGCGCGGAAGGTGCCCCCCGAGCTGAGCGAGGAGTTCGATCTCGCGCCGCTGTCGGGCAGGGTGCTCAACCGACTTTCAGGGGGGGAGAGGGCCCGTGCGCTGCTCGCCGCCGCAGTCGCCAGACGACCCAGCATCCTGCTCGCCGACGAGCCTCTGGCAAGCCTGGACATTGCACACCAACTCGGGCTGATGCGACTGTTGCGCCAGTTCAAGCAACGCTGTGCCAGCGTCGTCGTCATGCACGACCTCAATCTGGCGGCGCGTTTCGCCGACCGCATCGTGGTCATGGAGGCAGGCCGCACCCTGCTCACCGGACCCACGGCAGAGGTCATGAACTCCCCCAGGCTGGATGATGTGTTCGGGGTGGCCTTTGTGCGAAGTCGGGCAAGCGATGGCACCATCTCGGTGAGAGCGATGGAGTCAGATTCTAGGGATCGTTGAGTCATCAATAGCCCTGCCAAGGTCGCCAGCAGCGCAGGCCTGCAGAAGATGAACGTCAATCCTGTCACATACGCGCGCTCGAGTCGTTGCACGTCCCCGCGAAGCATTGGATGCTTCACCAAAGGAAGTAATGACCAAACCCACCGCCAAGGAACACGGCTATGTCAGGCAAACCTGCAGCGCGTCTGGGCGACGCCACCCAATGCCCAAAGAAGGGTCATGGCAGTAATGCCATTGTCAGCGGATCACCGGACGTCTTGTTCAACGGCCTGCCCGCCGCACGCCAAGGTGATACAACGGCCTGTGGCAGCGCCATCGTCGGACAGGTCATCCCCAACGTATTGATCAATGGACGTCCCGCGGTTGTCACGGGCAGTACCGGCACGCACGGTGACCTGGTAATCGGCGGTTCCGGCGATATCTTCATCGGCGGCGGGGTGAGCATTGGCGGCGGCGCTGGAGGCGGCGCAGCGTCCAGCGTGGTCAAGAGCGCGGCGAGCTTGGGCGGCCTGCTTGGTAGTCAGGCTCTGGCGCCCTCCGGCGCAGAGAGCATTCAGCATTTGCGCCATGGCGACCATGCGGATGGGCTGCCGTACACCACCGAGTATGAAGAGGAAGAAGAGGAAATCGAGCTGCCGCTCGAGCAGCGAATCACTCTGCGCATAGGGATGTTTTTCGACGGCACGGGCAACAACCTGGCGAACGCAGCCCTGACCGAGCAATGCAGGCGTGAAGATCTGCGCGACTTCGATCCCGATACCCTGCGAGCCATTGCCAGCCTGTGTGAGTCCCACCAGTACCGCGATACCAATGGAGACGGACTTTACGATCAGTTGCCGGGCGGCAGTTATGGCAATGCGATGACGAATATTGCGCTGTTGTCCAGACTCTACGAAGATCAAACAGGGGAAGTGCTCGCTGCAGAAGCGAAAAACGCATGTTTTCCGGTTTACGTCGAGGGTGTCGGGACTTCCAGCAGCAATCCAGACTCATTAACGGGCATGGCAACCGGCCAAGGCGCTACTGGGGTGGTGGCCCGTGTTACGCAGAGCCCTGAATTGATCTCGGGACAATTGCGACAGCTTCTAGAGAACAACCCGCATCTAGTCATCGAGCACATCGAGTTTGATATCTTCGGCTTTAGCCGCGGCGCTGCTGCCGCGCGGCATTTCGCCAACGAGGTTTTAAAGTCTGACGGCGGCTTGCTGTCGAACACGCTAAATCGGAACGTCCCCGCCATCGCGGCGGGTTTCGACTGGTCGCAGCATGCCCGCATCAACTTCATTGGCCTGTTCGACACGGTCGCGGCCATTATCGATCCAGTCAGCGGAGATGTGAGCGCGGGGAATGATCGGAACCCCGGGGTCAATCTGTATCTGCCGCCCGGCTGTGCGCGCAAGGTGCTCCATCTGACCGCTCAGCATGAGGAGCGACAACTGTTCAGTCTGAATCAGGTGGACCCGGCGCATGAGGAAATCGCCCTGCCAGGCGTGCATTCGGATATCGGCGGTGGCTACCCGCCACTTATGCGCGAGCGCCTGCTGGTGGATCGCCCGCGGGTCATTCCTTACCAGCGCGCCAGTCCCAGCAACCCGAAAGCCATCCGCGCGACCCAGCAGTGGCAGGATCGCGATACTGCCCAGATGCGCCTGATGGGGCTGGGATTGCCCGGCGACGGTAAGTTCATTCCTGAACAGCCCCGCCGGCCTGCCTCACACCAGCGCAATCTCGGTGCGATGGACACAGTCCTGACTCTGGGAATGGACCGCATGGTAAGGGGTGAGCTGTCGAGAGTGGCGTTGAGGGTGATGCACTCGCTAGCTCAACAACATGGTGCGCCGTTTGGAGCGATTGACGAGGAAGACGATCGGATTAGCATTCCCGCGGACCTGAAACCAATCGCTGATAAGGTCATTGCTCGGGCGATGCATGGGACTATGGCTAATCTGACGGCAGCAGAGTCTCGCTTTTTGCAAAGTCGCTACATCCACCGCTCAGCCAATTGGACCACATCCCGGGGCGTACTGATCAACCGCCCCAGAGAAGGCGGTCGTGCGATCTACCCGGACAAGCCGCAAAAGGGTTATCCCGAATGAAGCTGATCTGCCTGCTTATCGGACTGCTATTCAGCCTAAGTGCCTGTGCGCGCGACCCACTGAATCCGCCGCCGCCCAAGCTGCCCTATGATCGTTGGAACATCGGTTTGCTGGCGCCTAATTACATGGAAGCCTGGGTGGAAAGTGTAGACGTGCTGGACCAGCGAGGCCTGGCTTATTACAACGTCCATGGCGGAGTAACTTCCATTCAGAACCCTCCCAACAACAAGGGCAATCCCCGCGGCTGGCCCGAGCGGCCTGGCTCAGGAAAGATCATGCCTATAGGGAATGTAGACCTGCCAGAGATCATCTTCGTGCGCTGGCAGTCCCTGGCGGAGCCTCAGACTTACCGCGTGCGAATCAACATTCCGGAATGGGTGCGCGAAGAGATGCTCAAGCCCGACGAAGCGTTCTGCCGCTGGGATGGCAAATATGTAACCAGTTACCGGAATAATGTAACCCTTGGCTTGGCCCCAGGTGGCATAGCCAAGGCCTGGCTCACCGGCGGCTGCCTGGAGCCCATCGAGATAGGACGCTTCGTTGGCAGGGTGCATCCGGAAGGGCCTTACAATGGTACTTCGAACGGTAAGCATCGACCATTATCGCCCGCTGCTCAGGCCTATGTGGACACCCACGATATTCCTTATGACAGCTGGTGACAGCTTTTCTGGAAGAAGTGCGCGCGGACCGAACAGGTCGCCGCTGGGGCGTGCTGATCAACCGCCCCCGACAGGGTGGCCGGGCGATCTATCCGGACCAGCCGCAGAAAGGTTTCCCAGAATGAGATACGCCTGTCTGTTACTCGGGCTGGTTCTAAGCATCAGTGCTTGTGCCCGCGACCCACTGAATCCGCCGCCGCCCAAGCTGCCCTATGATCGTTGGAACATCGGCATGCTGGCGCCGAACTACATGGAAGTATGGGTGGAAAGTGTCGATGTGCTGGATCAGCGAGGCCTGGCCTATTACCGCGTTCACGGCGGGCTGGCTTCAATTCAGAATCCGCCGGACAACCGAGGGGACCCGCGCGGCTGGCCCAAGCGCGTTGGGTCGGGTGCGATCAAGCCCATGACCAACATCGATCTGCCAGAGATCATCTTCGTGCGCTGGCAGTCCCTGGCGGAGCCTCAGACTTACCGCGTGCGAATCAACATTCCGGAGTGGGTACGCGAAGAGATGCTCAAGCCGCATAACGCTTACTGTGCATGGCGCGGCGCAGAGGACATCAAGTATCGGGATGCCATTACCCTTGGCTTGGCCCCAGGTGGCATAGCCAAGGCCTGGCTCACCGGCGGCTGCCTGGAGCCCATCGAGATAGGACGCTTCGTTGGCAGGGTGCATCCGGAGGGGCCTTACAATGGTACTTCGAACGGTAAGCATCGACCATTATCGCCCGCTGCTCAGGCCTATGTGGACACCCACGATATTCCTTATGACAGCTGGTGACAGCTTTGCGGGAAGAAGTGCGCGCGGACCGAACAGGTCGCCGCTGGGGCGTGCTGATCAACCGCCCCCGACAGGGTGGCCGGGCGATCTATCCGGACCAGCCGCAGAAAGGTTTCCCGGAATGAGATACGCCTGTCTGTTACTCGGGCTGGTTCTGAGCATTAGTGTTTGTGCCAGCGACCGGTTGGGGGATGCCCCAGGCGCGGTCCGCGCCATCGCCTTATACGGGGAAGGGCGCGGAGACGAAGGGATCAGATTTCGCGGACGTGCTTTTCCTGTTGCTCCTGGCGCTCCTTGGCCTCGATGCACAGGGTTGCAGTGGGGCGTAGCATCAGGCGACGCAGGCCGATAGGTTCGCCGGTTTCGTCACACCAGCCATAGCTGCCATCGGCGATCCGGTTCAGGGCTTCATCGATCTTGTCGAGCAGCTTCTTTTCCCGCTCGAGCAGCCGCAGTTGCCACTGCCGCTGCTCTTCGGCGGCGCCAATGTCGGCGACGTCGCTGCCTGGCTCATATTCGCGCAACGCCTTGAATTCGGAGTCGATCCGGGTTTGCAGGTCAAGTCGCTGGTCCATCAGAAGCTGATGGAAAAACGCAAGCTGCTGTTCGTTCATATAGGCATCGGCAGGTTGTGCCAGGATTTCTTCTGCAGAGAGAACCTTTTCGCTCATGATCATGGGGCCTGTGCAATCGTCAAAATCGGTAAGTGGGTGTGTGGAAATTGGAGCCGGATTTTAGTTCCGCTTCAAGGAGTTGCCGAGCGCAGCATGTCCAGTCGCGAGCGCCAGTCTCCGCCATGGGCAAGCTGGCAGTCCTCTTCGCTGTCGAATCGCACATGCGCCTCGATTATACCTATTCTGACCCCGGCCTCGGCCAGAGCCACCGCGGTCAGTTCGTACATGCGTCTGCCCTGGCCGGTTTCAAGGGCATGTGCAAGATTGGCGCGTGTGTCGAATACCCAAATCACCTGCAGGCTCGACGTGAAGCGATGCGATTCGGCCTCATGGGTGAGCCACTCGAACCCGGTAATCTCCGCTCGCGCGGTTTCACATGCGCGGCTTAGCGCTGATGTCACCTGTTCTTCCGTCGAGACCGGATGCTCCGTGCCGATCGCCATGATGCCGCTCCTCTGCTGTCGAACCCATTATGAGCCACACCGTACGACATCTGCGTGGCGCAATAGTTGCGGGGTGTTGAAGCGAGACGGATGATTATCGAATAGTTGTTATAACATAACAATAAACATAGAATCATCTGCTTTGGCGTCTTGGGGGCTTTCAATGATCGAATGTTCTGACCTCCAGTGGGGTCTGCCCGGTAGACCCCTTGCACCAGCGCTCAGTTTCAGTGTGCCCGGCGGTACCCTTGCGCTGTTGAGCGGTACCAACGGCGCCGGTAAGAGCACACTCATGCGTTTGCTTGCCGGGCACGGCAATGCGCTCGCGGGGCACTGTCGGCAAGGCAAGCTGCTGCCCGGACATATCGGCTGGCTGCAACAGCAGGCAGTACTCGATCGTCAGTTTCCGATAGATGTACAGACGCTGGTGGCGGCCGGTCTGCTGCATCAACGGCTGACTCGGTCGCAGCGACTGGCCCGGACGCGGTCGGTCCTGCGCTACTGGCGCCTGGAAGACCTGAGAATGCGCCCGCTGGCGGCCCTCTCCGGGGGTGAACTGCAGCGAGCGCTCCTGGCCCGGCTCGACCTGCAGGCGCCGCGCGTGCTCTTGCTCGACGAGCCGGATAGCGCGCTGGATACGGCGGGCCAGCGATTGCTTGGCGAGGCGCTGGGCAGGTGGAAGCGGCAGGGTGCCAGCCTTTTGCTGGCGACGCATCAGCCGAGCAGCTACCGGCATCTGGCTGATCAGTGGCTGCATCTGGATGGTCCGAGGAGCGGTCTGCTGGACACCGCGCTGTTGCAGGAGACGGCTGCCTGATGCTGGACGGCCTCTGGCAGCCCTTTCATGAGTTTGTGTTCATGCGCAGAGCGCTGTTTGGGGGTATGGCGCTGGCGGTGAGTGCCGCTCCCCTGGGTGTTTTTCTGATCCTGCGCAGAATGAGCATGACCGGGGACGCCATCGCCCATGGAATTCTGCCTGGTGTGGCCATCGCCTATCTGCTGGCTGGCTTCAATCTCGTTGCGCTGGCGGTGGGCGGGCTTATCGCCGGCCTTGGGCTCGCGCTCTTTGCCGGATGGCTGAGCCGGCGTACCGGGCAGCGCGAGGATGCCAGTCTCGCTGCGCTCTACCCGTTATGCCTGGCAGCAGGGGTGATATTGCTCGGCTTTTCCGGACGCCGCCTCGATCTGTTGCACATCCTGTTCGGCAGCGCCTTGGCGGTCGATGGCCCGATGCTGAGCAGCATGCTGGCGACCAGTGCTGCAAGCCTGCTGCTGCTATGGCTGATCTATCGGCTGCTCTGGCTGGATAGTCTCGACCCCGCCTTTCTCAAGGGCGTAAGTCGTTTTGGTCCGCTGGCCCACGGGGTCTTTCTTGCACTGGTGGTGATGAACCTGGTCATGGGTTTTCAGGCAATTGGCGTGCTGATGATGATCGGCCTGATGATTTTACCGGCCGCGGCGGCGCGGTTCTGGAGCCAGCAGCTGCCGCGCCTGCTGCTGCTTGCCGCCTTGACCGGGGCGATCAGTGTATGGCTCGGACTGCTGCTGTCCTGGCATGCCAGTCTTCCCAGTGGCCCGTCAATCGTGCTGTGCGCGGGCGTCATTTATCTTTTTTCGGTCTTGTTCGGCCCGGTCAACGGACTGTTACGACGAAGTCCGCACGCTCCATCACGAGGATGAGAAACCCATGAAGAAACTAACAGCGTTACTGATCATGCTTCTTAGTCTGCCGCTTGCTGCTGCAGAAAAGGTCAAGGTGGTCACCACCTTCAGCATCCTGGCCGATCTGGTTCAGGAGATAGGGCAACCGCATGTGAGCGTGGTCAATCTGGTCGGTCCGGACGAAGATGCCCATGTGCATCAGCCCACCCCGAATGATTCCAGAGCGCTGCTCGAAGCAGATCTGATCATTGCCAACGGCTTGGGCTTTGAACCCTGGCTACGGCGGCTTCTGAGCAGCACGCAGAGTAGCGCGCGCTTCCTGGAGGCAACCGACGGTGTGATTCCGCTGATGATCGAGGAAGATGGACAGCCGGTTGCCGACCCCCACGCGTGGCACAATCTGGCCAATGTGGAGATCTATGCCAGCAACATCGCCAGAGCGCTTTCCGAGGTCGACCCAGTCAATGCGGAGCACTATCAGAGCCGCCTGCGAGATTATTCACAGCAGCTTCACGTGCTGCTGGCCGAGGTCCGAGAGCAACTCGGCCGACTGCCGCCGAGTCAGCGGCGGATCGTCACCAGCCATGATGCGTTCAATTATCTGGGGCAGGCCTATGGGCTGAGGTTCATTGCGCCGCAGGGGTTGTCCACCGAGGATGAACCCAGCGCAGCTGAGGTCGCTGCGCTGATTCGGCAGATCCGTGAGGAGAGGGTTCGTGCGGTGTTCGTCGAGAATATTCGTGACCCCCGACTGATCCGCAATATTGCGGAGGAGGGCGGTGCGAGGGTCGGAGGGGTTCTCTACTCGGATGCCCTGGCTGCCGAAGGGGAGGCCAGTACTCTGCTCGGCATGTACCGGCACAACGTGCATACCCTGATGGAAGCGCTGGGTAATTGAAGGCGGTCTGCGCCCTTCGGCGCAGACCGCGGCTCAGACCCCTATGCCCTGACCGCGCAGGTAATCGTCGTAGCTGCCGGAGAAGTCGGTCACGCCGTTTTCGGACAGCTCGATGATGCGGGTCGCCAGGCTGGAGACGAACTCCCGGTCATGGCTGACGAAGATCAGTGTGCCGGGATAGTTTTCCAGTGCCAGGTTCAATGCCTCGATGGACTCCATGTCGAGGTGGTTGGTCGGCTCGTCCATGATCATCACGTTGGCCTTTTTCAGGATCAGTTTGCCGAACAGCATGCGGCCCTGTTCGCCACCTGAAATCACCTTCACCGACTTGTTGATCTCGTCATTGGAGAACAGCATGCGGCCAAGGGTGCCGCGAACCAGCTGCTCGCCGCCCTGGGTCCATTGGGCCATCCAGTCGAACAGGCTGCAGTCGTCCTTGAAGTCGTCGGCGTGGTCCTGGGCGAAGTAACCCACATCGGCGCTTTCGGTCCACTTCACCTCGCCGGACAGTGGCGGCATCTCGCCCACCAGGGTCCGCAGCAGGGTGGTCTTGCCGATGCCGTTGGGGCCGATGATGGCGACCCGCTCGCCGGCTTCGATTTGCAGGCTGAGGTTCCTGAACAGCACCTCGCCGTCATAGCCCTGGCTGACGCGGTCCAGCGTCACGGCCTGGCGGTGCAATTTCTTGTGCTGATCGAAGCGAATGAAGGGGCTGACCCGGCTGGAGGGTTTTACTTCATCAAGCTGAATCTTGTCGATCTGCTTGGCGCGGCTGGTGGCCTGCTTGGCCTTGGAGGCGTTGGCCGAGAAGCGGCTGACGAAGGTCTGCAGTTCGGCGATCTGGGCCTTCTTCTTGGCATTGTCGGATAACAGACGCTCGCGAGCCTGGGTTGCCGCGGTCATGTATTCATCGTAGTTGCCCGGAAACAGGCGCAGCTCGCCATAATCCAGATCCGCCATGTGAGCGCATACGGCGCCCGATGATCTGGGTAAGGATGTCGGAACATGGGCCAGGGTGACGGCTCCCTGACGCATGGCAGCGAGATC
>ENA-OOPG01000003-OOPG01000003.1-human-oral-metagenome-genome-assembly--contig:-NODE-3-length-31913-cov-59.172655_pt1 | contig 31913 bp, 17 predicted proteins | sample MGYA00245264_ERZ501137 | MGnify/ENA primary metagenome ERZ501137 (study PRJEB25959, sample SAMN05334990) | human oral metagenome | host: human-associated | place: USA: California | collected 2014-12-31... | reverse complement strand
GATCAAAACCCTTGACCTCAGTTACGGTGATGCCCTGCACGCCGATCTCAGACAGTGCTTCACGCACGTCGTCGAGTTTGAAAGGCTTGATTACCGCCGTTACTAGTTTCATTTGGATACTCCCGTGTGAATGGTCTGCCCTGGGGGACAGGCCAAGTCTAAGCCGACTCAGAGGCTTTTAGAAACGGACATTGCACAGAGGCTGTTGCAGACAGCCCGCCACTGGAGCGACCCGACAACCAGCGTCAGGGGTCTGGCAAGGTTCAGCTGCTTCATTTTCTTATGCTCCCTACGATGAATCTTCGCAAAGCCAGTGCTGGCACCCGGCCAGGCGACCATTTTGGTTCACCCGGTCCCGAGTAGCTTGAGTTCACATAGCAGAAAGCCTGCCAGTTTTATTTATCCCCTTACTATCAATGACTTGAATACTATCGCCGCACCTTGAATGGCATGCCGAAGCAATCTGCGCACCGATATGGTGCGCGGCTGCAGCGAGGACTGCCCCGCATTCGGGCATCCAGGGTGCCAACCACCTCGCGGTTCGCCCCGGGCCGCTGTGTTAGACTTTCGCAACGCCAGCGCCCTGATCACATCCGGAGTCCGTCATGTTGCATAAAGTCCTGTTCGACGCAGTCAGTGGCCAGGCAGCCCGCCTGCTCATGAGCGAAAAGGGACTGCCTGCCGCCGAGCTGGAAAAGCGGCTCAAGGCCCTTCTGCAGAGTGCTCTGTCGAAGCTCGACGTGGTCAGCCGCGAGGAGTTCGATACTCAACAGGCGGTTCTGATGAGGACCCGCGAGCGACTGGAAGCACTGGAAAAGCGCGTCGACGAGCTGGAGTCGCGCAGCAACCCGCCCACCTGACCTTCAGGCTGGGCCTGATCAAGGAGCGATCATGTCACTGGCATTGGTACACAGCCGCGCGAAACTGGGTGTCCAGGCACCGGCCGTGACCGTCGAAGTCCACCTCGCCAGCGGCATGCCCAGCCTTACGCTGGTCGGTCTGCCCGAAACCGCTGTACGTGAAAGCAAGGACCGGGTTCGCAGCGCGCTGCAGAATGCCCGTCTGGACTTCCCCAGCCTGAAACGAATCACCATCAATCTGGCGCCTGCCGACCTGCCGAAGGAAGGTGGCCGCTTCGATCTGGCCATAGCCCTCGGCATGCTCGCGGCCAGCGGGCAGATTCCCGCCGACTGCCTGGCGGAGTGCGAATGTCTTGGTGAGCTGGCCCTGTCCGGGGCGCTGCGCCCGGTTCAGGGCGTATTGCCGGCGGCCCTGGCCTGCCGCGATCAGGGGCGCAAACTGATTCTGCCCCGCGCCAACTCAGCCGAGGCCGCGCTGGTCAGAGGGCTTGAGATCATCGCTGCCGAACACCTTCTGGAGCTCTGCGAGCATCTGCGGGGGGAACGTGAACTCGCCAGCGTCGAGGGTGCAGGCGGGCCGGCGACGGCCCGGATCACCGCAGACCTGGCCGAGGTCCAGGGCCAGGCGCAAGCCAAGCGGGCACTTGTCGTGGCGGCCAGTGGTGGACACAATCTGCTGCTTTTCGGCCCCCCGGGCACCGGCAAGACGCTGCTTGCCAGCCGCCTACCGGGAATACTGCCGCCGCTCAGCGAACGCGAGGCGCTGGAAGTTGCGGCTGTACAATCGGTCTGCGCCAGCACGCCCCTGACCAGCTGGCCGATCCGCCCGTTCCGCTCGCCCCATCATGGCGCGTCCGCTGCGGCACTGGTCGGCGGCGGCAGTCAGCCGCGCCCCGGCGAAATCAGCCAGGCGCATCAGGGGGTGTTGTTTCTTGACGAGCTGCCGGAGTTCGATCGCAAAGTGCTGGAGATGCTCCGCGAGCCGCTGGAGTCCGGAGAGATTCACATTGCGAGGGCCAGAGAACAATTGACCTTCCCTGCCCGGTTTCAACTGATCGCGGCGATGAACCCCTGCCCTTGCGGCTATCAGGGTGACCCTTCCGGTCGCTGCCGATGCACGCCGGAACAGATCGAGCGGTATCGCGGCAAACTCTCAGGCCCGCTGCTTGATCGAATCGACCTGCATCTGGCCATGCACAACGAAAGTTTCAGCCTTGCTGCGCCACAACCGGGACGCCCGACCAGCGAGGAGGCGGCAGCCTGGGTGGCCGCCGCCCGCGAGCGGCAAATGATCCGCCAGGGACGGCTCAACGCGCATCTGGATCTGGCCGGTCTGCGCGATCACTGCGCGCTGGAAGCCACTGATGCGAACTGGATGGAACGGGCAATCGAGCGGCTCGGGCTGTCACATCGGGCCAGCCATCGCGCGCTCAAGGTAGCTCGCAGCATCGCTGATCTGGCAGGAGAGGAACGTCTTGCGCGAAGCCATCTGGCTGAAGCGCTGCAGTACCGCCAGCTCGATCGCCGGCCTGGATAGCCGGACGCTGTCAGACGTCGTGAGCGAGCACGCCTTCGCGGCCCACGTTGTAGGCTTCCATGAAATAACACAGCTCTTCGAACGGCAGGGCTGGACTTATGAAAAAGCCCTGCACCTGGTCACAGCCCATCCGCCGTAATTCATCGAGCTGGTCGCGATGTTCAACGCCCTCGGCCACCACCTGCAGGTCCAGACTATGCCCCATGTCGACCATGGCACTGACCAGTTGCCGGTCACTGTCGCGCTGGGCGATCCCCTTGACGAAGCTGCGGTCGAGCTTGAGCAGGTTGATCAGCAGGCTGTGCAGATGCACAAAGGAGGAGAATCCGGTCCCGAAATCGTCCAGCGAGAAGCGCACGCCGAGGCCGATCATGCCCTGCATGGTCTGCAACACCTGATCGGGATGCTGCATCACTGCGGTTTCGGTCAGTTCGAATTCCAGCAGACGCGGATCAATGCGGGTGCGTTCCAGCAAGCGGGCGACCGTTGCCAGAAGCTGGCTGTCCTGAAACTGGCGAAAGGACATGTTTACGGCAACATGGATATTGTTCAACTGGCGCCGCTGCAGCTGCGCCAGGTCATGGCAGGCGCGGGCGATGACCCAGTAGCCCATGGGCACGATAAGGCCGGTCTCCTCTGCGAGCGGGATGAATTCGTTCGGCCCCAACAGCCCGCGTTCGGGATGCCTCCAGCGAATAAGACCTTCAAGGCCGACAATACTGCCACTGCGCAGATCGACCCGCGGCTGGTAATGCAACTCGAACTGGTTACGCCGCAACGCCTGGCGCAAGGCGCCTTCGAACTCGATAAGGTTGTTGGCGTGAAGGTTGATGCGGTCGTCGTAGAAGTGGAAGTTGCAACCGCGCTGCGATTTTGCCTGCTGCATCGCCATGGTGGCGTGCAGCAGCAGACTGTCGACCGTCTGCCCGGCTTCCGGATAGGTCGCAATACCGATACTGCAACCGAGCAGCAGGCTTTCGCTGGTTACGAAAAAGGGTTCGGCCAACTCGTGGGTGATCTTCTGTGCGATGTGCAGCAGATTGCTCGGACTGGCATAGTCCTCGACGATCACACCGAACTCATCGCTGCCCATCCGGCCGATGGTATCGGTATTGCGCACCACCTTGCGCAGGCGATTGACGACTTCGCAGATGATCGCATCCCCGGCGTGGTGGCCCAGCGTATCGTTGACATGACGGAAGTTGTCGAGATCGATCAGCAGTACCGCAAGCGGCTTGTTGTTACGCAGTGCACGGCGCATGCCGACCTTCAAACGGTCCTGCAGCATCTGCCGGTTACAGATTCCGGTGAGCAGATCGTAGCTGGCGGCATGAGTCAGCGCAGTCTGCAGGCTGTGACGCTCCAGCGCATAGTTGAGGCAGCGCACCAGCTCGCTGGCGCTGGCCTGATTCCAGATGCTGTCCTGAATGAAGGACGGCAGCGGTGGTGGCTCCGGGGTCAAAGCAAGATGGATGAGCGGCACTTCGCACTCGCGCGCGCTGTCGAAAAAATCCGCACCAAGAAGTATCGCACGTACCTCTCCGGTAGCCAGATCCGACTGAAGCTCCTCCCAGCTACCACGACGAATAAGTTCATAATGATGGCCTCTGACGGCCGAAAGGCGGCGAGATAGCTGAACAAAGGCGCCCTGGTCGCGGTCCAGCAATACCACAGGTCGCGCTGGCGAGTCAGAAGACACAGATCCTCCATGGATCTTTATGAATTAAGTAGATAGCCCAACTTTATAAGGTAGCTTGTGCGTAAAGGAAAGCCCTGGCTAGCCTATCTGTCGGTCGATTCCCTGTCGACCCCCCAAATGTGCTGTTAAACTGACCGCCCTTGCAGGAGAGCGCTCGTGTCCACCCTCAATCCACGCCAACAGGAAGCCGTTCAGTACATCAGCGGTCCGATGCTGGTGCTGGCGGGTGCCGGCAGTGGCAAGACCAGCGTGATCACCCGCAAGATCGCCTATCTGGTAAAGGAATGCGGCTACAAGGCGCAGAATATCGTCGCAGTGACCTTCACCAACAAGGCCGCGCGCGAGATGAAGGAACGCGTCGGCCTGCTGCTGCGTGGCGGCGATGCCCGTGGCCTGACAGTCTCTACCTTCCACAACCTGGGCCTGAACATCATCCGCAAGGAGCATAAGCGGCTGGGCTACAAGCCAGGCTTCTCGATCTTCGATCAGCAGGACGCACAGGCCCTGATAACCGACCTTATGCACCGGGACTACGGTGCTGACGACGGCATTGAGGGCATTCAAGCCCAGATCTCCAACTGGAAGAATGACCTGATCACGCCGGAACAGGCCCTGGCCGCAGCCAAATCTCCCCAGGAACAGACTGCCGCCAGCGTCTATGCGCACTACAACCGCACGCTCAAGGCCTACAACGCGGTCGACTTCGATGATTTGATCCTGATTCCGGTCATGCTGTTTCGCGATCATCCGGACGTTCTGGAAAAGTGGCAGTTCAAGATTCGCTACATGCTGGTGGACGAATACCAGGACACCAACGCCACCCAGTACCTGCTGGTGAAGATGCTGGTCGGCAATGCCGCACGCTTCACCGTGGTCGGCGATGACGACCAGTCGATCTACGCCTGGCGTGGCGCTCGACCGGAGAACCTGGCCCAACTGAAGGAAGACTTTCCTGCACTCAAGGTGGTCATGCTGGAGCAGAATTACCGATCCACGAGCCGGATACTGCGCGCCGCCAACACCCTCATTGCCAACAACCCGCACGTTTTCGAGAAGCAGCTGTGGAGCGAACTCGGCTACGGCGATCCGATACGGGTCATCCGCTGCCGCAACGAGGAAATCGAGGCCGAGCGGGTAGCTACCGACATACAGCTCCGTCATCTTCGGGACAAGCATGCCTGGCGCGATTTCGCGATTCTCTATCGCGGCAATCACCAGTCGCGCCTGATCGAACTCAAGCTGCAGCACCATCAGATTCCCTATCACCTCTCCGGCGGCACCAGCTTCTTCGCCCGCCAGGAAGTTAAGGATCTGATGGCCTACTTCCGCTTGCTGGTGAATCCCGATGATGACAACGCCCTGCTGCGCGTCATCAACGTGCCCCGCCGCGAGATCGGCCCTGCCACGCTGGAAAAGCTCGGCAACTATGCCAACGAACGAGGCGTCAGCCTGTTCGCCGCCTGCGCCGAGATGGGCCTGGGCGAACACCTGGAGCCGCGCTATCTGGAGCGACTACAGCGCTTTCAGCGCTGGCTGGATGGCATCCGGGAACGTTGCACGCGTGAGGAGCCCATCGGGGTAATCCGTGACATGGTGCTGGATCTGGATTACGAGAACTGGATTCGTCAGAACTGCTCAAGTGACGACATCGCCGCCAAGCGCATGGGCAATGTCTGGTTCCTGCTGGATGCACTGAAGACCACCATGGAAAGGGACGAAACCGGCGAAACCAACATCGAAGACGCCATCGCCAGACTGGTGCTGCGTGACATGCTCGAGCGCCATGAGGAAGAGGAAGACACCGATCGGGTGCAGTTGATGACCCTGCACGCGTCAAAGGGTCTTGAATACCCGAACGTTTACATACTGGGCATGGAAGAAGAAATTCTGCCCCACCGCTCGAGCATCGAGGCCGACAGCGTGGAAGAGGAGCGCCGGTTGGCCTACGTGGGCATCACCCGCGCCAAGCGCACGCTGGCCTTTACCTTTGCCGCCAAGCGTCGCCAGTTTGGTGAAGTGATCGACTGTCTGCCGAGCCGCTTTCTGGACGAGCTGCCCAGCGAAGATCTGGAATGGGAAGGCACCGAGGATGCGCCGGTGGAACAGAAGCAGGCCCGTGGCCGAACCGCCTTGGCAGACATACGCAATATGCTGACGCGTTAGAACCCTTCCGCAGCAGCATCGGAGTCGGCGATCTCGACCCGGTTGCGGCCCTGATGCTTGGCCCGAAACAGGGCGTGGTCCGCGTTGGCCAGGAGCTGGTCGAGACTGCTGCGCCCCTTGCGGCACACCGCGATAGCGAAGCTGGCAGTGCAACTGATGAGCTGACCGCCCTGCCTGACCGTCGCCGCGCCGATCTCGACCCGCAGCCGCTCTGCTGTCGCCAGCGCCTGTGCAAGCCGGGTATCTGGCAGCACCAGGCCGAACTCCTCTCCGCCGAGCCGGGCAAAAACGTCGCAATCACGCACCCGACGCCGAACCACCCGTGCCACCTTGCGCAGGACCCGGTCGCCGGTCGCGTGCCCGTAGGTATCATTGATGCTCTTGAAGTGGTCGATGTCGAACATGATCACGCTGACCTCGCCCCCGCCCCGCCGGGCCTGGCGCAGCACATGCCCGCCCAGCTCGAAGAAGGCACGCCTGTTGGACAGGCCTGTGAGGTCATCGGTCCGAGCCAGCGACTCCGCCTGCCGCCGCGCCAGCATCAAGGCTTCTTCCACCGACTTGCGGTCACTGATATCGGTGGCGATTTCCAGCCGTACGATGCGCCCGTCCACCCATCGGATCGCCTGGTCGCGACACTGATACCAGTGCCCGTCAACCGTATTCTGAAACTCCCAGACATGAACGCCCGCGGGCTGTCCGTCCGCATTCACCAGAAGATGATTGGTGCAGAAACTGCAAGGCGCGGTCTGGCCTGACTGCAGATACTCCCAGCATTTCAGCCGACGCGGCGCCCCCCAGCGCTTGCGGCCGTACTCATTGACGAACAGCAGCTCGCCCGTCTGCATATCGGCGACGTAGATGAGCGCATCCAGGCTGTCCAGAATCGTAAGCAAGGCACCACTCTCACCGGAGATGGCGAGCGGGTCGAGTTCACTGGTACGGATGAGATTCAAGGGATGATCCAAGGCATTAGCCGACTGCAGAAAATCTTGCTACAGCATGGTATCAAACTGCTATGTGCGCAAGCTTCCGGCGAGCATAACGCGCCGATAACTCGAGGATCAAAAAGCCTTTCTATGAAGGTTATAGAAAAAGGCAATCGTGGGATGGAGGGGCAGGATCTGCACAACGAAAAACGCCAGCCGGGTTTGCGGCTGGCGTTCGAAGCACCGCCGGAGCCCGGCGGCGTAGTCAGGCATCAGAGGCCGGACATGAACTGCACGGAAGCATGAATCTCTTCATCGGAACAATTGCCGCAAGTGCCGCGGGGCGGCATGGCGCCGATCCCGTTGATAGCCGATTGGGTCAGCGCATCAAGGCTACCGCGAGCAGCCAGGCGCTCGGCCCAGGCCGCATCATCACCAGTACGCGGCGCATTGAGGATGCCCGGACCGTGACACGCAGTACAGAACTGCTGGTACACCGCCTCGCCGGAACGCGCTGCAGTAGCACCACCTGCCGCCGCTGGCGCAGCCGCCACTTCGTTCGCACATTCGTCACCCGCCAGGCATACCGAGCCGTAGGGCTTGATACGGTCAGCGATGGCAGCATTGTCCGGGGCCGCAAAGGCACTACCGGCGAGCACGGCAAGTGCAGCGGCGGAGGCAGTCAGGAAATTTCTCAGAATGGTCACCTTCAACATCCTCATCATGGCTATAGGTATCAGCCCGCATAAAGCCCGGACAATGGGCGCGAGTATACCGGGAAACCCTCTTGCGACAAAATAGGCACGAAGTCGCACCCCTACTCCTCTCCAGTAGGCTTTTCCGCCCGGCAGGCATGGACGAAGCCGCTGCCGTTGCGTATTATTGCGCCCCTGCAAAGCACCCGTAGCTCAGCTGGATAGAGTACTGCCCTCCGAAGGCAGCACTCATTGAATTGAGCCAAGGTGCAAAAAGATGTCAAAATACGAACGTTTTACCGCCACGCACCCGTAGCTCAGCTGGATAGAGTACCGCCCTCCGAAGGCGGGGGTCACAGGTTCGAATCCTGTCGGGTGCGCCATTTCTCCTTCAAATTCAGTATCTTATCCAAGCCAAGCAACCTATCTCAGGCTTGCTGCATTGACTTTCTGTGCCTGGGTTTACTTCTGTCACTGTTTCTCGTCGCTTGCTGGAATGACACCTGCCCTAAACCGCTGAAAATGGCCCAATTTGGCCGTGTGCCCATTCTGTGCCCAGGCATTTTTTGGCACAGTGGAGGCCTGTCGATTTTTGAGTACTGCCCAATGTGCCCAGTTCACTAACCATGACGGGGCATTTTCAGTCAGTGAATCGCCCCAAGTGTCACAAGAAGCCCTCTCGTTCGCAGCGCACCCGGAAGATAAAGGCCAAGGTTTACCTTGCACCATGGCCCATTCCATCCCTATCTCTGCAGCTCGACTAAAACATCCGTCGCCCACTTCTGCTCTGAGTTCTGCACTTGTGCAATGTCAATCACGGCAGCCATCTGCATAACCTGGTCTTCAACAGGCCGATCGAAATCGAACCACATGTCCCGGTGAGAACCAAAGCGCACGCGCCAGTAGGCGACTCCCTGATCGAAGCGAACTTTCAAGCACCTACCGCTCTCAAACTCCAGAAGCAATTTCCGGTGGTGCGGAATGTCCCGATTTGATTCTTCCACACAGAAATCAACATTCTTGCCGACCATCGCTGATAACCACTTGCTGGCAAAGAATTCAAAATCATCTTGGTCAACCCAATCGTCGAATGCTTTCTGCCCCTGCGACCGGCCTGCCTTGAACAGCGTCCTGACCTGAGCCGTCGCATCCTCAGTCAATCGATCCTTCACATGCATGAGCAGCGATCCCAGAATGGTGACTACTGCCGGGTTCTGGATATAGCGATCTGAGTAAATAAGTTTTGTTATCCGCTCTGCTTCAAGCAGCTCGGCTATTTGTGAATTTTGCTCGGATACCAAATCCCAGAAGCGCTCGCCGAACCGCAACAATGGCCCGTTGAGCTCATCATGGATCTGCAGATCTTTTGCTCCGACATTTGCTGCAGGTGAGAGGCTCATCAGCTCCCACATTACTGCTGGCGCCATTTTGGACAGCACGACTAACTCATCACTTTGATGCCAGCCGGTCCCTGGTAGCGTTGCCACCCGACTCCGAGTTGCCAAGGTATGCAGTACGCCGCCTTTCAATATTTGAGCAGCGAAATGGTCGTTGTGCGGAGTGTTGCAATACCCGACGTTCACCCCAAGCCGCTCCAGGTTCGAAAGATCCTGAAGGACATCCTCATCTGTGATTCCGGCCGGCAGCACAAGATCGACCGTTACCCCATCAATCAGAATGTAATTGTGCAGCGCACGGCGGAATTGAGGTGCATCCAAATCCCAATCACCTGCCTCACCGGAAGCAAACAGAGTCAGCCTCGTCGCCCCCTCATTGATCAGCCGACGCAAGACACTTTCAAGACTACCAGGTTCATACTGGCCATCCTCAAGCGATAACTTGTCCGTACCTGCCAAGCCCACACAATGCTCAAACTCGCTACCAAGCCATTCCAGAGCACGCTGTCGATCCAGCGTGTCGTGGTCATGCCGAGTTTGGGAGTCCAGCAGACACTCGCTGCAGCCCGTTTCGCAATGCTTGCAGTTCAGCTTGCTTACCATGAGTTTCAAAAGTCGTTCTACATGCAAGGGTGCACTTGAAGCGAACCCTGCCCCCCACTGATCACATCGTATAGCTGAAGAATTCTGATGGACTGACCATTTTCCAGTTTGCTGGGACGAGTCGCATACCCCAGTTCTGATGCCGATACGCCCAGAATTTCTGCAAGAGCCAACCTCAATGCCACGGCCAGAGTCATCGCAATACCGATCCCTTGGCGGCTATCAGCAATATATTCACCACTGACCGGATGACGTAACGTCAACTCAAAAACATCAGTAGTCGACTTGGCTCCCAGACTTACATTGCCCATGATGCTGCCGCTACCCTGACAGAACAGCCTTTTGTTGTTTTGGTCCTTATCGTCTTTTCCTGGGCGCGGCGGATAGTGCTGGCCTGATGGCGAAAGCCCAACAGGGAACTCGTCGATTGCCAGCATGGAGTCTGCCCGACCGCAAGACATACACAACGCAAAGCCAGCACCATGTTCTCCGGAGCTGTGGTGGAAGATCTGCCCATCTGTTCCCGATGCCATCATCCCCACTTCTGGGTTGGGTAGTGGCGTCTTGTCTGCCTTTACAAAGACCCAAGCGGGTTCAACCGGGATGAATTTCTGGTGATTGATATCGTTGGATGCCGGCTGATAAGCATCGGTTACGAAGCCTGCTGGCTGCAGAACCTTGCGAATATTCGACAGCTTTATCGGGGCGTTGCATTCGTTGTTGGTACACAACAACTCATCCGTGTCTATAAGGCTATCCTCATACCCCAACTCACCACACACCCCACAACGCCAGGCCAGATCCATCTTCTGCGCTTCTTTGGAGTCAGCGTTCACGTTGTGCCAGTGCAATGAGACCCCTGCCGACTGGAAAACCCGCCCATCCAACACAATCTCGGCACCCGGCGCATACTCCCGGATAGCGATAGCCAGGTTGCGTGACGGCAGCCCCTTGTAACGTGACACGTTATCTTCACGGTCACGCTTGTCCTTACCGTTACCGTCCTTCTCGCGTAGATAGTCTTCTATGGTGAAATTATCGAAGTTGACGACATCTGTGGGGAATCCGTATCCCGGCAGCCAGGAGCGGGCAGCCAGATCTCTCAACAGGTACTCATTGCAATGACGGGCCTTCTCGATCTGCAACCGCTTCAGATAGGGGCTGCTTGGTTTGGCCTGTCGTTCTTCACTCTGCAGATAGCGGTAGTTATCCAGCCAACGTTGCTGGAGCCGCCTCAACTCCTCCATCGCACGCCGCCGCAATTGATCAGGCGCCACCCCTGCCAAAGCGGTTCCCTTCACCAGCAATAGAAGCGCATCATCAATACTGGAGACAGCCAATCCCAGCAGCTCCAGAAATCGATCACACTGGGAAGAACCCCTGTCATCACCATAAAACCACTGGGCATTGAGACTGGTCTTTTCAGTCTGAGTTGGCCCCACCACATTGCATAGAAAGTCTGCCAGCAACAGCGAGTTGACGTGTCTCTGCACCAGCCGGCTGGAGTTCAACGCAACCGCAGGCGCCGGAATCATTGTCTCGAAAGGCCAGCTTGGATTGGCAAACACCTGCTGATCATGGGGATTGTTTTTACACAGCGTATAGGCAAGGGCACGGGACTCCTTGCTGCGCCCGGCACGCCCTGCGCGCTGCAGGTAATTGGCTGGGTGCGGCGGCACATTATTCATGACGACAGCAGAAATACCGCCGATATCCACCCCCATTTCCATCGTGGTGGAGCAATTAAGGACGTTGATCTGCCCTTTCTTAAACATGTCTTCGTAGGAGCCGAGACGCTCTGCAGACTGCTGAGCCGAATGCTCCGCAGTGCGGTAATAAAATCCCCCCTCCACTGCTCTGTCGTTGATATCTGTCCACAGATTGTGGGCACGCAGCTCTGCGATTCTGGGGTCTTTTGAGACTTGGCCCCTGATTTTTGTCAGCCCAGCGATAGCGTCTTCCTGTGAGCTATCAAACCGCCACACGTCAGGCATCGCAATCGGCTCAGCCAGAAAGCTCTTACGCTGCTCATCCGTCAGCAGAGAAAAGTCTATGCGGGTTGGCAAGTAGGGTGTGAACCCCTTGAACGTTGTATCCAGCAGCTTATTGGTAATCGGGCACACATAGGCGTGATCAACCAGGGAGAACAGCATGTGCTCTCTTGGTAGGGCAAACCGGTTACCGTCAGGTTTCAACGCTGCGCCCGGCTTTGTCAGCTGCAACCAGACCGCTTTCAGCCAGGCATTAACCAAATCAACATCGGCGGTATTTGCCGGGTTCAGATCAGCGCCTAACAGCAGCAACTTGATCAAGCGCTGCGAATAGTTGCCATTGCGTATCTGAGGCCAACGCTTTACCCGACTTTCGTCAGCCTCTTTGGATTCCGGGCTGCGCAAGGCTTTTGTGGAAAAACGGCTACCGATCCAGTCCTTCCAACCCTCATTCATCTGGATGAAGCTGTTCTCGCGGACATAAAAGTCCAAAGCAACCTTGAGGAAATCTCGCCAATCCTGCAGTGTCAGCCCTTTACTCTCCCAGTAGGTCGGCGACGCCTGAACCTTATCCAGCCCCTGATAGCCAGCCTTTACAAGACCCTGGGTTTCCAAACTGTTCTGCCGTTTCGGCCGCCGCATGAATTCACGGAACAGCAGCATTTCAGCCAGTTTGTGCGGTCCGTCGTAGTCTCTGAATATTTCGGGCTTTTGATACTTGTTAGCAAGCAGCATGGCCCCTTTAAGATCCTCACGCTGTTTAAGGTCATCAACCAGCTGCGACCATGTCATAGAAATCAGACTAGCCGCCGCCGGCGTACCGGTCGCAGAGGCAAGCACCGCCATCAACCGTTTAACCTTGTCCTCTTCGGCCTTTGCTTCATCGAGCAGCCCAAGGTCACGATAGACCGCAACCTGCTGATTCGCTTCGGCGATGAGTTTCTCGATAAGCTCCGGTTTGAGGTCGCTCGGAACAGTAGGCTCAGTTCCCTGGCTTCTCTGATTCCAGCTCAATGCTTGTACAACAAGTCCGCGCAGCCTGCTGCGCTCCGCTTCCTGCTGCATGCGGACAGACATACGTGCCGTACCCTGCCGGCTGTCAGTAAAGGTAATGAGCCTGCGTCCCCTGCCTGGCAGAGACTGTCTGCCATGGTCAGGCTGTTCCTCATCGCTCTCGTAGTCCTGGCAGTATTCCAGAACGGTGGGAACAGCACTGGCCACATAGAACGGACCACCAAGCATTGAACGCCGGAATGGGAACGCCCCCTGGAAGCCACTGTAACCACAACTTTTTCGGCTACATACGACAGACTGGTCACTCACTCCAAGCCTGACACTGACGCCAGACGAAATTTCGAATGCTCCCGTGTATATGTCGAGATTGTGGAGGCTGTACCCCTCACTGGCTGCATGCTCGGTGCCAATCACCAACGGTGTACTACTCAGAGACAGGTCATCTGGGCCAACACTGAGGTCCTCGTCGTTTACCGTTTCAGACTGCAGAGAAAACTCATCGCCGCCAGAGCTGTCCCACTGCACCAGCTTCCCGCCCTTATCCCGCGCTAACAAATGCGGCTCGTTACAGTCATTACAGAACGCAAGCTCAAAAACCGGGCTGCCGCAGGAGCAGACTTGACGATGGCTGACATACACATAACCAAACGGCCAGTTATCCCGTAAGGGAGTGTCCTGCTTTGCAGAACAATGTTGATTGAAACAAGCCCAGAGACCATGCATGGTGCGCTGAAAGAAGTGCGCTCGCAGTTTCAAGAAGGCGGGCTCACTCTTGCTCGGCCGCGTACCGGAACAAAGATCCAGCCAGCGCAAAATTTCATCCTGGCTATACGACCAACCCCCAACACTATTGAGCTGAGTAGTCATTTCAGTCAGCTTCAATGGTCGGGCAGCCTTTACCACCAAGTCTCTCAGTGCCCGTGCTTCTGGAGAGTGGACCAGCGCCTCATAACGAGCAGGATGAGTCTCAAGGTCATCCTGCTCAGACGCCTCCATGGCCTGCAGCTCTTCCAGAGTAATCGCTTTCTTCTGACAAGCACCAAGCTCTGGGACAACGCGACGGCCACCCAGAACATCAATCCGCTCCACAGGCACGCCAGACAGGTCGGACAGGAACTGCTTCAACTGCTCTGCCGCATCATCACCGGCAATGGTTGCAGAGGTCGCCACAAACCGGACGTCATCCGGGGTCACTCCAAAAGAGGTCATTACCCGGCGCAGCTGCAATGCAAGTTCGGCCGCTTGCGAACCCATATAGGTATGCGCTTCATCCAGCACAATCCAGCGCAGCGACTTCTGTTGCCGGGAAATCTGCACAATCGGTGCATCAACCTGGCGCACCATCATGTACTCAAGCATGGTGCCGTTGGTAACCAGAATGGGCGCGGGCTGCTCACGCATCAGCTCACGCGTCATAATCTCGTTGGGCTTTTGCTGCTGCTCGGTCTTCTTTTTAGCCTTCAGCTCCTCTGTATTGCCGTTATACAGACAGTAGCGGATGCCAGAGCCAAAGCTCTGAGTCCAAGCGTCCAGACGTTCACGCTGCGAGTTGATCAGTGCGTTCAGGGGATAGAGGAACAATGCCCGCACGCCCACCAACGGCTGGCTACCGGCGCCCTGGTATTCGCGATACAGATCATCAAGCACTGGCACCATGAAGCACTCAGTTTTACCCGAACCAGTACCACTGGTTACCACTACCGAATGCTTCTTTTCCAGCAAGGAGCGCCAGCTGGCCAGCTGGTGAGTGAACGGCTTCCAGTCCGCACCAAAGCGGTAACGACCATTCGCTTTGCCGTCCAGCGAGCTCACAACTTCCCTACTCAGCAAGCCGTCCTGATCCGCAAGCTGAGCCATGGTGGCATCGCTACTTTCCCATCCGAAAGTCTGCTCAAACAACGGAGGGGCAAGGAATGAGCCGGGCTTTCCGGGCTCCTGTCGCATGAGCTTGCCCAGATGCGCGCGTAGCCCGGCATCCGTAATACTCAGTACCCCCAGGGTAGACTCTGCGGTACGCAACAAGGCCTGCTCGACAAGTGTGGAGAAATACTTACTCATTGATTGGCGCTGCCTCATCAGAATTTATAACGGCGCTCAACAGGCAGTATTGATATACCGAGTTGAACCAATTGGAATCGAAATCCCGGACCTGACGGAGGAAGAAAACAGCCTCTCCGCTATCTTCAAACACGTCTGTAAAAAGCGCATTACCGCTGGCTACAGCAGCAGCAAAGACGGGGAGGTAAACCACAGCATTCCGATAGTCCATTTCCGGGGTGAACGAAATGACGCTATCTGTCTGGTTCAAAGCCCAGCGCTTCAGTTTTGACCCACCAAACTCCGGCCATTTAGCGTCACTTCTGTCACGTATCAAATCACGGTACCACCCGTGCACAATCACTCGAAACAAATCTCGGGGTACGCTGATATCAGGCCCGACGGTTTCATCCGAGAGGTAACGCTGCACACTTTCGCCGTACGCGGGAAACACCTCCGATAGCCTGGAGAGCATTTTTCTGACCAGTCCATTCGCCACTTCATCAGCCAGCCCTCTGGATCTGAGCAGTCCTCCAAACCTCCTGGTAGCCTTATGAAGGTCAGCCACGGGCATGAGCTCCCACAACACCGGGAATTCAGCCTCTATACGTCCAAGAAAAGCTGGCGCCATCTCGAACTTGAACAGCGCCATCGAGATCGCCCTGGTGTTAGCCATCAGCGCCTTCCAGACCTCGAAGGTGGCCAGCGGAAGGTAACCATAGCTGTCATACAAAGCCCGCATGAATTGCCAGCCACTGTGCATGGGGTTGATGGACATAGTGTTCAGCACAGCCGTAAAAGAGCTGACCGGCGCAGCATGCTCAAAGATCAATACCGCTTTCTGCAGGCTCTGTGCGTCATCAGTCTGAGGAGCGGGCTCCCAGCCGCCTGCAATAAACAACGGCCTGAAAGATACAGTTGACCCTGACTTCGGCACTACCAACCACGGGCCACTTTTCTCGATCAACGCTGGCAGCTCAAACTCGCCAGTCGGTACGCCTTCACTGCGTCTTGGGGTCAGCGATACCGCGCTGCGCATCGGCTCATGCAACAACATCAATACCGGCTCTGGGAGTTCTCTACTGCCATCCTGGTACTGGCTGGCAATCAGCGTCTGAGTATCTGATTGAAGCCGCATGGCAGCGGCATACCTGCGGATACGGTAAATGGCATCCTTCCCATTGCCGAAAACCCTGAGCTCCACCACCTGATCAATATCCGAATGCAGGGAAAGCAGATCAACTATCTGCTCACGGATACTGTACAGACTGATCTCCAACGGCCTCTCAGCTGCCGTATAAGACCAACTGTAACTAGCATTTCTGGCTGCATGTCCTTTGAGCGTCAACTCAAGCCCAAACTTGGTGGGCGCGCCATTGCGGCCAAAAAGGTAAAGCCGGGTACCCAGCAGTTCATCCACACAGATATCGCGTTTAAGCAGCTGGCCGCTGGCATCGAAAGCCAAACAACCAGAGCTTGGGAAGGGCAGTACCAAAACAATCGGCTCAGCCACAAGACTCGGTGTTATGGTCAGATGAAAACTAATCGGCGGAATGCTCTCGCAGGACAAGCGGAGCTCTGCGTAGCCTTCGCCTTTGAGCTGTTGAACCTGAATTGACTGATCAGCTATCTGCAACAAGCACGGCTGTTGCGTGTAGACCAGAACACTGCCCTGCCCCGGGCTTTCCCCGCTGCGCAGCTCTATACGAAAATCTGCCGGTAGTATTCCGACTTTACGTCGCAACAAGGTGTCGCCGCTGCGATTACGCACCGCGACATACTGGGTACCGAGCATTTCTTGAAGGGCACCGCTACCCAGCAGTTTACCGCCAACATACAGCTGGCCACCTTGCACATGCAGCTCATCCGTGGTGCCCGGCCATTCAGCTTTGGGGAGCCCGACAAATGTGAGCGCCGGTCTGGCCTCCCACGGCAACCGGACGCCATCAAGCTCGAGTCCAAGCCCTGCTCCAACGGTGCGCCCCGTACGGATGCTGTAGTTGTCGGAGTCCCCACACTTAACTTGCAGCTGCGCCTTACCTAGCACTCTGATGGCAGGAGACGAGCAGACGCTGGGCATGGTGGAAATGCTCGTCTCGCCCTCGCTCTCATCCACTTCATTTACGGTGCTTTCGGGTGGCAAAACTACCAGCAGATCCTCGCTCGCTGTGCTGAAGGAGGCCTGGCCGCACAGCTGCCAACGGTCATTAGCAGGCTCAAAACCAACTGGCACCTCGCCCAGTGCAACGATGCTCCCCCGGATGGGGATGGCACCGATCACCATACCGCCGGCTATTGCCACCAAACTCAATGGCGATGCCAGATCGATTCGCCGCGCCATCACCTCACGCTGTCGCAGCTTGATTATGGCTACCGCGCCATCAACCACAGCGTATCCTGGACCCAGCGCTGCTATCACCTGCCCCGCCTCCATTAGCGCCAGCTCAAAACGGGTAGTAGAAGGCGTAGCCGATAAGCAAAAGCGAACTTCAGAAGGTAACGAAACCTGAACTTTCAACACGTCAGGCTGCCCCTCGTGCCAGAAATGCTGGCAGACCAGCCCCCTGCCGCCCTGCTATATCGCTTTCGTTCACTCGTTGCTGTTTTGAGCAACCCGTTGAGCAGCTCGCTGCCTGTTTCGTTATCAAGAGGAAGAGGGAAAAGCTCACGCCACTTGGGGTTCTGCGCATTTAGCTGAGCGACAGGTTCGTTTGCCTGCTCCAAACTGTAATCGCGTACCAGAGCCAGTAGCTGATCAGCCATCCGCGCGATCAACTCTACTGATGGGGGTGATGAAAATACCTGGGGAAGATTCGCTGTTTCCAACAGCTTTTCGACCTGCTGAAGGGTGCTATGACCCATCAACAGCCATTGGTCATTCTGTTTAAGCACGCGGTTAAACAGCGTGTAAAAACGGCTACCTTCTTCCCGCAGCATCTGGAACGGCAGGCCGCCCTCTGCAAACAGCGAACCCAGAAAGTTGCGCCGCTCCGACTCGTAGGAATGCACCGGCCGCTTCCAATAGCCTTCCAAACCTCGCGGGATAGCTTTACTCAAATCAATCGCGGACAGCCTGTAACCCAACACCTGCCAGATCGGCTCCCAACTCCAACCGTGATCCGCTTGATACTGACGCCGGTACCATTCAGCGCCAAAAAGCACCAGGCAGGCGCAGCCACCGTTGTCACTCACTGCTGTATCGAAGCTGCCAAGACTGGAAAGCAAATACTGCAGCTCCAGATACTCTTCAGAACTGCAGTGGTATTCGTAAAGTGCGCGCTGGTCAGGGCGCTGGAGCCCTCTGTGCTGCAAGAAAGCATTCAGCCATGTGGTGCACTTAAAGATCGACTGCGACACGGGAACCTCCCTTCATTGTTCGCCAACACCCGCTTTATTGCTCTTGCGCGACGAATTTCATTTGCCCTGACTCTCTCCCTGTAAATCCCGCGCTACTCGCTGTCTACTCCATTGTCCTGTTGTTTATTCAGCTTTTTCTGAGCAGCTTGTATCTGTTTTACGCTTCTGTCCGGCGTTGGCAGATCCTCCGGCATAGTGCCACCCAGGTCACTGATGGTCTGTCGTACCTTCTGCCCCACTTCAAGATGTGTCCTGTTGGCTGTCTGCTTGTCCTGGACCTTGTCCCTCCGCAATTTTTCTTCTGCTTGAGTAGCGCGGAACAGGTTCGCTGCCAACTCGGTACTGCCCATATGGTCAAGAATCTTGTGGCTTTTCTTGAGGCCCTTTCTGGCATGGATATCCTTTGCCCCCAGACCGTCATACAACCCCTTGTAACCATGGTCCTGGAAGATGGCGTAGTCCAACGGTGTTTCCACTCCGGCATCCCTGGCAGCGGCAGCAAGATATTTATTGTGCTCTGCCAACTCCTTACGGATGGCCAAACGCTTTTCGTCCTCGGGCAAAGAACTGAACTGCTGGCTGTCCTCCAGTTCCTGTCGACGTGTCTGGATAGCGAAATAGGTCTGGCCGTTAGCAATCACCGGCTTGGCCGGATCACCATTCTGTACAATCAGGTAACAGGCATACCGGGTCAGATGGACATCGGCCACCGGACGTTGTGCGCCGGAGCCGATGTCGACCATTTTACTGACATCAGCAAAATGGTCTGCGATATGATTTTCTGACTTCTCACAAGCCTGCTTCGCCTTGTCGATGACCTGCGCAAAATTTTGCCATTTCTGGTACTCCAACAGCGGGGCCAACTCTCGGGCAGACCAGTATTCATAGCCGTGCTCATCTTCTCTGCGAATACTTTCAAAGCTGGCGTGGTGGCTTTGGTTGGACGGTGTATGAGCCATGGCTAATATTCCTCATTCGGGTGAGCATATGATATGGGAGAGAGTTCAGGGAAAAGTTTAGCGGCGTACAAAAAAACATCCGCATCCCCCTCGCCAATAACACGGCTGATAGTCATTATCCCTGAGCAATCCGCAATGGAAATATAACTGACACGACGAAGGTTGTTGAGGCTTGTAGGTTTCCGACACGCCTAGATCGGTGGATTATTGCTTCTCTTATCATATTTTCCTCTAAATCTGCTATATTTGACTTGTTATAAATATTAAATAGCTCACCCGGACCCCACAACTACTAAATCAGCCATCGTCGTTTTCTTTATAAAAAGCGCTGTGCTACCCAGCAACTTAAGCCCTTCATCATTAATTTGGCTGACATCAATTCCCGGTTGGACAATAATAACGCCAAACCGAATAGGCGTAGTTCTCGAACGTTCTTTCATAGCAACTAGATCTTTGATTGTGCCTTTTAAGAAACGCGAATATCCGCGTGATCGCCACAGTTGCTCTCGATGCTTAATATGGTGATACAAATAGTTAAGATTAAGGTGCTTCCACCGAATGCAGCGCTGTGCTTGCCCACACACCTCGTACAAGTCCTTAAGCCTAGCCCCTGGCTCATCTGCCCCCGAGTACTTGCAATGAATTAAGGTCAATAAAATACAATCGTCTATGATCTTTAGCCCAACCAAATCGGCAGATTCGCCTTTGTCATCATCATTAATAATGACATCATAATCATCTTGTATTTCAGTGAACCATCGCCATTGAATTGACGCTTGATCGCGCTCGTATCCCATGGACTCCTTCCGAATATTGGTCCCTTTCCAGTCAAATGAAACAATTTCCCCCCTATCATAGAGGCCAATATTCTGGCTAACATGGACAATATGTGCATTGTAAGAGAATGCACCATCGGCGTAATGGATCATCACCGGGTCAATTTCCATATACTCCGGGAGAGGTATGGGATCAGATTCACCGCGCTGCACAAAGATCTCAGGACCAGAAATCAGCTGGTAGTTATAGCCTTTTGGCGTCGAGCTCCCTAAAAGGTAAAGCTTATATTCAGATTCAATTTCATCCGTAGAAAACACAAGTCGTACGCTGCCATCATCAAACTTTCCAGCAGTTCTGACTTCAACCAGATATAAATGAACTGGTATAGATCCAAAATGAAAATTGACCTTATCCTCAAACGCAGTAAGCAAGTACTCGCCCCATTGAGCTGATATCGGATACTCATTATAAGGTTCGAGAAGTGGCACGGGACGCAAGAAGTTACGTGTCAGATTGTTGGGATCTGGCTCTGAACTGAAAATCTTGTCCCAAGCACGCTTAACCCAGTCACTCCAATCAGCAATGCTGCCACCTTTCTGCGGTGACCAGACTTTACCTTTGCGCTGAGAACATCCCCAAATTACGCGATTGCCCGATTCATAACCTAGTGCAGCGATATTGCTCAAGCTGGATTGAGATGCCTCAATTAATGAAAGCCCTTCAGTTACGTTCGGTCCAAAGTACTGAGTAAAACTAATAGCACCAATCTGAGAAGCCCCCAAATTTCTTGCTAGAGGGTATTCAATCCCATTAAAAACGTTGAACACCTTGTCACCACTAACAAGCTCACACATTTCATTACAAATAGTGCTTGCCAGTTCCTCAACACGAAAGGCTTTGTAATCATTCGTAAAAATAAACAAGGCAGATCTATCAGAATCCCAATGTGCAATTAGAATTTTATAGTTCGTATCTTTTAAATCCTTGTAGCTACCCCAGCGGACGGCGGATGTTTGGACAGCAAGAACCACAAGCAGGTTTTCATCATCTGCTATTGCATGCCAATACTCATCGAATTTTGGCAAGTCCTTTTCATACCTCTCTGGAGACCAATTATCGCAGGAGGTTTTAAATAACATCGCGGAACAGCTAGGCTCAAGATTCCATAAGGAAATCTGATCATGCAAATCACCTTTTTCCTTTAAGGCATCAACTACCTCTTGAAGCCTAACCTCCCTAGCGATCCTTCCTTCTGAGAGCCTTCTGAGAACGCTGTCCCAATCAGCTCCTATTGAATAAAGATGTTGCAACTCGCCCTCGACAGCGGGATCGGCAACATTCATTACTACAGCCGCTTGCCCAAGATTTTGAGATTGATTGACACGTGTAAATCGGCCAATGAACTGCAGCGTAACCGCCAAACTTTTATGATGATCATGAAGTGCTGCTATTTTCAAATTGGGTAGGTCATAACCTTCACCCAACATATCCACGCAAATGACAATTTTTGATTCTTTTGCTAGCAAGGTATCAAGGCGCTTTCTAACATCACCTTTAGAGTGCCCAGAATGAACAACGATTGGATCAAGATCTGGCGCTAAGCTCTGATAAAGATCAAAAAGCTCATCCGCACGATGTTTATTACTCGTTCGCGCCATGAGCAAGTGATCCAGGCCATTGCTTATATCTGCACGCAGTTGTTGAATAGCTTTTTCCGCTATTGCGGTATCTATAAGATCAGGATAATACTCTTCAACAGGCAACAAATTGACATTCGTGAAATAGCCCGCTCGCTGCGCCTCTCCCATGGTGTAGTTATAGACGATCTTCCCGCCAAGGGACTTCTTATCATTTCTAAATGGAGTTGCCGTAAACTGGACTACACGCTTTTCTTTGAACTTACCTCTAATCTCTTGCCAAGAATTTGCCGATATATGATGGGCTTCATCTACAAAAAGATGGCTACACGCCTCACAAAGTGCATCCAAGGCCGTATCAGAACAGGCAGACAAGACGCTGGTTGTTGCAACTAGTACGTTGGCGAAATCCGCCAGCTGTACTGCTTCTTCAGCTAACTGAATTCCCTTTCGAATAACGGCAACATTTGGGAGTGCAATATCTCTTGGCACGACCGTTAGTTCTGGCAAATAACCCAGATCAATAAACTTTTTTGATATTTGTGACCTGAGAGAGTCAGATGGGACTATAAGAAGTATTTTTCTACATTGCTGGTACACCATAGTGGCCAACATCGTTTCGGTTTTCCCCGTGCCGGTAGGTAATACAACAGTAGCCGGATCCACCTGCAAATCTGTCGAAAAATAGCCTGCAATCGCGTGGAGAGCACCCAACTGAGGTTTTCGAAGGCCGGTGAGGCCAAGTTCAGCGTTTTCCTCTTTAAACCGAAATTGATGACGCCAAAGGTCGTTAACTTCATCAGGTTCTATAGGAAATGATTGTTCCGGAAATTGCGCCCAGCTTAGCTGGATATCTTCCGACCAATTCTCTAAGGAGAAGTTTTCTTTGCTTTCAAGGGACGGCAATCCTTTCCTGCACTTCCCCCTGACATTTGGGTCTTTTAAATAGACGATATTCAGAGGAGACTTCAGCCCTGTGACAAGCTCAAAATATCCTGAGAATTCTGCAGCTTTGATTCTAGCCTCAACTTTTGTTGCTCTGAACAAGAGTTTATAAATAAGATTGCCGCCAACTTTTTGTGCAGGAGCTGACTTTGCAGGTAAGGTGAGCTTTATCGTCAACGGGTCAAATAAGTCCATTTTTACCTATTCCTATAGTTGCCCTGAGAAAGCGCGCTGGCTAATCGATTCAAAGACACCCATGTTTTCCGTTGGCGACTTTGCTTTCAATTCACTTATAACGTTTCTGATACTGATATATCTATCTTGAATCTCAACAGGGGGAATAAAAGGTTCAAATTCGCTTAAAACAGTTTTGTTTATAGTCGCAATTCCCGTAGTCTGCTTTCCAACCTTTAAGAAGTAACGTTTCCCTCGTTGGGACGCAATTTGTGCACTCAAAAACTCTGGTCGAATTAAACTCGGGTCTTTAACACGCACTGAGAATATATGGTTTTGATGAATACAGTTTGGCACCTCATTGTTCCAAACATGCCCGCGCCCAAGCTTGTCCGGGTCCCCACCTTCTGTGAGCAATATGTCGCCAGCCACTAATTTGCATTTTCCTGCATCTGCTGGAGACACTGTAATTTCTTGAATATCGTCTAATGACAAGTATCCGTCTTGAACGTTAGCTACACGCATATACGGTAAAGTAATAGCTGTTGAGGGGTCGATCTTTTTTCCTTTTGTAACACCCGATCGAATATCAGCGATATCCTTTAGAACTATCTCATTCCACCCCTTCGGGTTGGTCACTGGGTCGCCGAACATGTCCAGAAACACGGCGCGGAGGAAGTCGTCGGCGAGCTGGATGGCTTGCTGGCGTTTGCGGCGGATGGCGTCGGCCTTGTCGAGGATGGCGGCGATGCGCTTTTGTTCGGGCAGGGGTGGGAGGGGGATTTCAAGTGATCGAACATACCCTGCTGAAAGATTCTTTTGCGCAACGCCCTGCGCATCTTGATCAAACTTATCCTGCTGCGAGCGCAGCCAAAACTTCAAATAATTCAAGTCAAGTTGGGAGGCGTCTGGCTTAATTCCAAGGATCGCTTGGTTCGTAGAGACTGAGCCCCTAACAATTGCTGCCTTACCTACAGAACCATACATTGCAAAAAGCAATGTACCATCATCAAAAATACGGCCTCGAATAGCCTCCAGCCCTTCCTCTGAAATATGCTCCTCCGTATCAGAGATGTAACCGTCTCCAGATGCTTCTAAATCACTTATTTTGGCCCAAGGAATACTCCCGCCCCAATACGAATCAGTGCCTCGACTTGGAGTCCCACCACTTTGAATTGAACAAACATCTTCCAAAGTGGCCTTAATCACAGCATCCCCTCCAGCGCATCCAGATCCGCCAGAATCTCCTGCTCCAGCCCTTTCAGCCTTTGCAGAATCACCTTCGGATCCTCGTACTGTTCCTGCTGGTACTCCACTTCCTTGTAGCGGTTGATGGAGAGGTCGTACTTGTTGGCGGCGATATCCTCGGCCGGCACGACAAAGGCCTTTTTGCGCTTGTCGCCGAACAGGGTGTTGATGGTGCTGGCGCTGAGGTTGCCTTCGACCATCTGCCGGTATTTGTGCCACTGGGCGATGGCGTCGGGCAGATCGTTGCTTCCCTCGCCTTTAAGCTCAGTGCGTTTGTCATCCAGCGAGTAGCCGTCGGCCTGCAGGTCGTAGAACCACACGCGCTCGGTGGTGCCGCCCTTGGTGAAAATGAGGATGGCGGTGCTGACGCCGGCGTAGGGTTTGAACACGCCGCTGGGCAGGCTGACGATGCCTTCCAGCTGGTTGTTGTCGAGCAGCTCCTGACGCAGTTGCTGGTGCGCCTTGGACGATCCGAACAGCACGCCGTCCGGCACGATCACCGCGGCGCGGCCACCGAGCTTGAGTGAGCGGAGGATATGGGCGACGAACAGCAGCTCGGTCTTCTTGGTTTTCACCAGGCCAAGCACATCGGGGTTGGTGTTGGTTTCGTCCAGGGTGCCTTTGAACGGCGGGTTGGCCAGCACCACGTCGAAGAAGTTCTGCTCCTGACGCGGGTAGTGCTCCTTGATCGATTTGCTCAGGGAGTCCTGGTACAGGATGTTGGCGCCATGCACGCCGTGCAGCATCATGTTCATGCTGGAGACGCGCAGCATGGTGGTATCGAAGTCAAAACCCCAGAACATGTGGCGGTTGATGTGCTCGCGGTACGGCTCGAGCAGGTCGCCGGTGTAATGTTTGTTGCCGTCTTCATCGGTAAAGATGCCGGCTTCGCTGGAGTGCTCGCGGTTAAGGTATTCCATGGTGCGGGCGAGGAAGCCGGCGGTGCCGCAGGACGGGTCGCAGATGACCTCGGTGGGTTGCGGGGCGATCAGCTCGATCATCGCGTCGATGATATGGCGCGGCGTACGAAACTGGCCGTTGATGCCGGCGGTGGTGAGCTTGCTGAGCAGGTATTCGTAGATATCGCCCTTTACGTCGCTCTGGGTCAGCGGCAGGTCGTTGACCATCTCCACGGCGGAGGTGAGCACGGACTCGTTCTTGATCTCCAGATCGGCGTCCTGCATGTATTCGCCGATATGCCCAAGTGCTTGCAGTGCGCTGCCATCGTCCCCCAGACCGTCGGCCTGATCGGATTGTTTGCCGAGGCGGGCAAAATACGGATAAACCTTCTGCTTGAGGTGGCTGTGCAGCTCCTTGCCGCTCATGTTGCGGAAGTTCTTCCAGCGCAGCAGCTGGCCTTCCGGGGTATTGGGGAACAGCCGGTCGAAGGCCTTGCCGGTGCGGTTGGCCTTACGCTCGGCCACGTCTTCCTGCATGTCGAGCATGCGGGCGAACATCAGGTAGCTGATCTGTTCGATCACGGTCAGCGGGTTGGTGATGCCGCCGGTCCAGAACTTTTCCCAGAGTTTATCGATGTCGTTGCGGATTTTGCCAGTGAGCATTCAGTGGTCTCGATCTATAGGTTGTGCGGCCATCAGGCGGGGGTGCCGGGCTGGTCGGGATTTTTCAAAAAGGGTTTGAGCACAGCAACAAGCTCGCCAACATCTTCAGGTGCAAACACGCCATCAATGCCCTCGTGTGAAATGCTGTCGAAGGGAGGCTCATAGAGTTTGTCGACAACGATGCTGCCGTGTTGGGCTATGTAGTTTTTCAGCAGGTTCATAAAGCGCACCTGCTGGGCGGTCAGCGTCGGGTGGTTGTGCAGGAAGCGCTTGAAGTGCTCCTCGATGGCCTGCGGGTCAAGCCCGATAATCTCGCGCACGGTCAGGTGCAGCTGATCGGCAGTGCGCCCGTAGAACTCGTTGAGCACCTCCAGGCTGACGCCGGGGTGGCTGGTGAGGATGGTCGAGGTCAGGGTTTTCAGCTCCGGCTCGGCAATCGGCTCACCCTGGCGGATTTTCTGCAGGGTCGGGTTAGCAGCCAGCATGGCGTCAAGGATGTCCTTGAGCCGACGGCGGTAGATCATGGCTTCGTTGGCGCCAGCGATATACACCTGACGCTCATTGTTCTGGATGTTGCCATCACGGGTGCGCGTGCTGCCGATGTCGTAGCCGGGGCCCGTGCCGCTCTGGCGGTATTTCATGATGCTGCGCAACTCCTTGCGGGCATGCTCCAGCTTGGCAATGCTCGGCTGCTGCCAGAACGCAGCACTGCGTACTTCGGCAATCACTGCATCCTTCTGGCGCACGGCATTGATGTTCACTGCGAGCCTATCCAGCTCGGCCAGCAGTTCGGTCTTTCCGTCCTCGAAGCAACTGGCCTGCACTACCAGACAGCACTGAATACCGGCGATCAGCTTGTCGAAGGCCGTCGCGTGCTTGTCACGCAACACCCGGGCGGACATCAGCGGGGCAATGGTGTTGCTCAACAGGTGTTGGGTTTTGCTATCGAGTGTCTTGAGCATCGGAGTTTGTTGCAGCTGGTGCACCACCCGCAGCTCGCGCTTGACCGCCACACTGGTGTCCGGCAGGTCATTGATGTCTGCCTGCAGCAACTCGACGGCCACATCAAAGGCATCAGCGCGGTTGGCCTTGAGCGCGGCCTGCGCCAGTTGCAGGCGCGCTTCGAAGGTGGTCTGCAGCAGCGATTTGCTGCCGGTGTCCTCCGGCTCCTGGTATTCCTGCTCGAAGAAATCGAAGTTGCCGTAGTGATCGAAAATGAGGAATTCGCTCTTGTGCTTGCCCGGCCCAAACAGATTGGGACGCAGGCGCGTGCCGCGGCCGATCATCTGCCAGAATTTGACCCAGCTCTTCACTGGTTTGGCAAAAACCAGATTGACTACCTCGGGTACGTCGATGCCGGTGTCGAGCATGTCCACCGAGATGGCGATACGGAAGTCGTTGTCCGGTTTCTTGAATTCCTTGATCAGTGTTTCCACATGCGGAATGGCGTTGTGGATCACCTTGCAGACCTTGCTGCCATATTGCGGATACAGCTTGCAGAACAGTTTTTCCAGGTGCTCGGCGTGATCCTGACGCTGGGCGAAGACGATGGTTTTGCCGACCAGTGAGCCAGTGTCATCCTGGATGCCATTATTGATAACGTTCTCGAGGATGATGCGGTCGGTGTCTTCACTGAAGATCTTGCGGCCGATGTCCTTGCCGGCGATGGTGGTCTGCCGGGCTTCTTCCTCTCCCAGGTCCTCTTCCAGCTGACGTTGCTGTGCTTCGCTGAGCTGGCTGTAATGGATGCCGTCACGCAGAAAGTCGGTGGTCAGGTCCTTGACCCGGAAGGGCACCAGATAGGGTGGTTCGTTGTTGATGGCCGCATCCAGTCCGAATTCAAAGGTCGGGTCGGTGGTTTCACAGTCGAACAGGTCGAAGGTGTTGCGACTGATAAATTTAACCGGTGTCGCGGTCAGCCCCACCTGCATGGCATCGAAGTAGTCGAACAGGTCCCGATACTTGTTATAGATGCTACGGTGGCTTTCATCAGCAATGATCAGATCGAAAAAGCCAACATCCAGCTGGGCAAAGCGGTTCATCATGCCCGGATAGGTGGCAATGAAGATGCGAGCGGTCTGATCCACCTTGCTGGTTTCACCAATGACGCAACGCGGCTCGCTAGGCAAGTTCTGCTTGAAGGCATCATCGGCTTGCACGCGCAGTTCCTTGCGATCACAGAGAAACAGCACGCGCTTGGCCCAGCCGGTACGCAGCAGTAATTCCGCCAGGGCGATGGCAACACGGGTCTTGCCGGTACCGGTGGCCTGAATGATCAGCGCCTTGCGCCGCTGGCTCTGAAAGTGCGCGGCGACAGTCTTGATTGCTTCGATCTGGTAAGGCCGGTCGGCAATGCTCAACTGCGGGTTGTGCTTTTCCAGCGCCTTGACCCGATATTGGCGCTGGTAAATCAGGTATTCCAGGCTGTCCTTGCTGTAGAAGCCATACACCGGGCGATAGGTGTTGTACTGGGCATCGTCCCAGATGAAGGTTTCATAGCCGTTGCTGTAGAAAATTACCGGCCGCTGCATGCCCATGCGTTCAAAACCATCGGCATACATGCGCGCCTGTTCACGCCCGGCCTGCAGGCTGGCGTTGCCAGATTTCTTGGCTTCGATAACGGCCAGTGGCTGGCCGTTATCGCCCCACAGCACATAGTCGGCACGGCCTTTACCGGACGGGTTATCCGGGAAATCCACCTCAACTTCATGCCCCACCTGCGCAGGGTTAGCCACATCCCAGCCGGCCTGCAGCAGCATCGCATCAATCAATAGGGTTCGGGTCTTGGCTTCATTCCACTGCAGGCTGTCGGCTACCTGCTGGCTCTCGCGCTGGCGTTTCTGCTGATCGGGCCGTGCCGGTGGCTCAAGCTTCTCAATATTGCGGGTGCGCTTTTGCTCCAGCTCGGCAATCACCTGCTGCAAGGCTTCCTGCTTTTGGGTCAGCTCTTTTTCGTACGCGGATACCGACTGCTGCAACCCCTTGATGGCCGCCGTGGGGTCGGCAACTTCAACAAACTCGGGAATGGTGTCGTGCTGCACACCGTAGTATTTGACGGCCATATACATGGCTAATTGGTGGGCTGTCTTCAATGCCAACTGGGCATTGCGCAGGTCACCTTCTGCGCCATGGGCGGCGTCATTGCCCTGGATACGCAGAACGTTGATGTAGTGGATCAGTGGTTTGCTCACGCAATCGGCAAACACCGGGTTTTTCACCAGATCGTAAAAGCTGGCCTGGGGCAGACGAGGAAGCGTCTCTTCCTTGTAGATGGTCTTGGTCAGTTCTTCGGCGAAGCTGCGCAATCGGGTCAACGCGCTGCCGGGGTCGACATGCAGTACCGCTTCGGCCAGCCCGCCAAGATTGGCCAGCACTTCATTGCCGGGGCGCAGAAATTCAAAATTCACTGATGTCATAAAGGCTATTGTGTCCATGCTGGTTGAATAGCGAAGATCGTGCCAACACTATTCAATGCCGTACTTCTCCATCCAGTTAGTCAGCGTTTGCTGGCTTTTCAGACCCAGTAATTTGGCTGCCCGGGTCTTGTTACCTGCTGTCTGCTGCAGTGCCTGCTCTAGGTAAGGGCGCACAAATTCGGAAAGTAACACTTGTATATCAACACCTTGCGCAACATCCACCTGAACCTTACGATCTCCTCTGGCAGGCATAGCAAACACGGCGCCGGTCATGTCCTGATGCTCGATAGTATCACCTTGGCACCAAAGCGCAGCCCGTAAAAGCGTCGCCTGCAACTCACGGACATTGCCTGGCCAGGAGTGCTGAAGCACAAGTTTCTTTGCTTCGGCAGAAATTTTCTTACCGGCCAGAGCAGCGTCCTGCCTGCCGATTACATCCAGCAGCGCCTCGCACAGCAGCAGCAAGTCACCCTCCCGTTCTCGCAGAGGCAGCAGATGCAGCACCCCTACCGCAACCCGGTAAAATAAATCTTCACGAAAACGCCCTTCCGCCACATCAACCATCAGATTGCGGTGGGTTGCGGCAATCAGTCGCACATCCACCCGCTGCTCTACCGACGCACCCACAGGTGTGCATACACCTTCCTGCAACACTCTCAGTAGCCGGACCTGAACATCCGCCGTCAGCTCACCAAACTCATCAAGGAAAAGGGTGCCGCCATCCGCCTGTTGAAACACGCCTAGCCGGTCTGCAATGGCGCCGGTAAAGGCACCCTTTTTATGGCCAAACAGGGCCGAGTCGATCAGCTCGGAGGGTATTGCACCGCAGTTCACCGCGATAAAGGGCTTGGCCGCACGCGGACCGGCATTGTGGATAGCCCTGGCGAACAGCTCCTTGCCGGTACCGGTTTCACCATAGATCAGCACGGGCACCAGCTTGTGCGCCAGCACTTCGGCCTGCTGCTTGAGCAACAGCATGGATTTATTGCGCGTGATGATGTTGTCGAAGGCCGCGTTTACCGGAGCAGCCTGTATGACCATGTTATTCAGACTGCTGGTACTGATCTCTGCGGCGGCCGGCACATACTCGGCAGCGATCTCAAAGGGTATGTCGACCTGTTGAACGCCCTGTTCCAGCGACGATTGGTAATAGGTGGCGGGGTAGCGCGTCTTGCCCAGCAGAATCCATACCGCCTGCATCGCCGGCGTACCCGGACTGAGCAAAATGGCCAATGGCTCACCGCTGCTCTGCAGCCTGCGCAAATGACGCTCTGCAGCCTGATAAATCTCGGCAAAGTTGACCGGTGAACTCAGGGGTTCGTGGTAAACATTCAGCGGCGTTTCGGTATTCTCCGCCAGCCAGGCGCGGTAGCTATCCAACTGGTCTGACGGATAGGAGCAAAGCAGTTCAGCCCGGGCAAAGCTGCCAGCACGCAATGTAGAAAGCACTGGGCCAGGCAGGCCACCAGCCAGCGCCTTGAGGTCATTCCCGCCAATCCAGCTCACCAGAACCGGCAACTGCTTTTTCACCATCCCTGCCCCCAAAACAGTCATTCGTGTGAGTTAGCCAAACAAGCCAGTTGAATGACCCGTTGTTCAGTTAACCAGCATTCAGAAAACCCAATAATCACAAGGCGGCTATGGAAATCCGTTACTTCAGCCCTGCTCGTCAAGATCCCTGACAAGTTCATCAGGGACGTACTCCACAAGGTCACCCACCTTGCAATCAAAGTAGCGGCACAGGCCATCAATGTGCTCGGTACTGGTGCTGAACCCCCGCCTGTTGACCATCTTCGACAAGGTCACCCGATGGATGCCAACACCCTCTGCAACTTCAGCAATGCTAATGCGCCGCCCCTCCTCGAACTCCTTGCGGGCGATCATTTCTTTGATCTTGAAACGAAGCATATCGGCTACATCCGTTACCAGTAATTTTCAAATGTTAGCAATCCGCTACAAAAAAAGCTTGCACGCCTCGCCATATGCAGCTATAGATATACGCATGTAGTAATTTGGCTACATATGAAGCCCAAGGAGAACACCCATGAGTACTCAATACCTGACCACTGACGAGCTGGCCGCTCGCATCAAGTATGACGCCAGAACAATTCGCGACCGCCTGAAGGACAGCGTGCTGCTCGAAGGCATTCACTACATCCGTCCCTTTGGTGGACGCAAAATCCTCTACATATGGGAAACCATTGAACGCGATATGGGCGGCACATCCAGCAACCCTCTTGCTATCCCCATGGCTAATGGAGGTGTCATGCATGGCTAGTATCCGTGTACGAGAGCAGACAGGAAAACTGTTCTTCGACTTCCGCTACAAAAACAAACGCTGTCGCGAGCAGACGGCTCTGGACGACACACCGGCCAACCGTCGCAAGCTAGAGGGCATTCTGAAAAAGATCGAAGCCGAGATAACCCTGGGCTCCTTCGAGTATGCGCGGTACTTCCCTGGCAGCAGTAATGCGCGCAAGTTCAGTGAGGCTGACGCACCCAAAGCCGTGAAAATGCAGCATGCCACACCGCTGTTCAGCGATTTTGCTGATACCTGGTTTGCCGAAATGCAGGCTCAGTGGCGGCGCTCCCACATTGATACGGTGGCAACCACCATGCGTGCCTATTTGAAGCCAGAGTTTGGTGAGAAGGAGGTCGGCTCCATCACCAAGGCAGAGATTTTGTCTTTCCGTTCCCAGCTCGCCAAAGTCAGAAACGGTAAAGGCAAACCCCTGTCAGCAGAGCGAATCAACCACATCATGACGCCTTTGCGCATGATCCTTAACGAAGCAGCCGACCGCCATGAGTTTACCTCACCCTATCAGGGCATCAAATCCTTGAAGGTCCCCAGAACCGACGTGGAGCCTTTCACTGTTGAAGAGGTGCGGCTGATTCTGCAGACGGTGCGCAAAG
>ENA-OOPG01000002-OOPG01000002.1-human-oral-metagenome-genome-assembly--contig:-NODE-2-length-32999-cov-16.530451_pt1 | contig 32999 bp, 29 predicted proteins | sample MGYA00245264_ERZ501137 | MGnify/ENA primary metagenome ERZ501137 (study PRJEB25959, sample SAMN05334990) | human oral metagenome | host: human-associated | place: USA: California | collected 2014-12-31... | reverse complement strand
CGGCACAGCAGGGAGTTACCGGCAAAGGCCAGCATCGCCAGTGCGGTCAGCAGCAAGGTTCGGTGCGTCAGTATCGGCACGCAAGGCTCCAGCCGGAAAACCTCACCCTAGTCAGCGGAGAGCATTGTGGCAATGCCTCTTTAGGCTAGGCCGGGGCCGACCGAAGGTATCGCTCCCGCCGGAGCACGGCATATAGCGCGCCCATACCCAACAACATGATTCCCGCCGCCAGCCATAGGGCACCGTGATAGCTGCCCGTGGCTGACGCGATATAGCCTGCGATCGCCGGGACGATGATCTGGGCGATACCGTAACTGATGGTAAGGCGGGCCATGGCCTTGGCCGGGTTGCCTGCAAAGCGACGCCCGATTATCGACAGGGTGAGACTGACAATGCCAACAAAGGTGTTGCCGAACAGAAGTGCACTGAGCAGATTGAGGAAAGTGCCTTCGCTAAGCGCCGGCAGGATGATAGAGGTGATTTGCAGTGCATAGGCCGCCAGCAGCGCGTTGATGCCGCCGACGCGACTGGCGACCCGATCCCAGAGGAAGGTCGAGGGTGCCGCAGCCAGCCCGAGCAGTACCCACACCCAGCTCCCCCAACCAGCAAACACCGGCAGTGCTTCGAGGATAGCGACGATGAAGGTCGCGCTCACGACATAACCCGCACCCGCGCAGAAATAGGCGCCAATGAAGAGCCACATCCACCTGGCATCGACGACTGGCGTGGGCGCGCCGGGTGCGCTCGTCGCCTGGGCAAGTGGCACCGGCCGCGGTAACCAGAGCCAGGCAGGCACAGCGAACAGCAGACCCAGGACGCCCAGGCCCAGCCACTGCTCGTCCCACGACAGGTAGTGGCTCATAACCCCGACCGCAAAGCCGGATATGGCGATACCGATGCCCAGCCCCGCGAAGTGCAGCCCAAGCTCGGGCTTGCGCTGGTGGCGCATCAGCCAGTTCAATGCCAGACCTGAAGCGAGCAGCAGACCCGCAGTACTGGAGAGCCCCGCCAGATAGCGCCAGAATGACCACCAGTACAGGTTGTCCGTCAGCCCCATGGCGGCGGTAGTGAACACCCCAAGCACCAGACCGAGCCGATAGAAAACGAATTTGCGCTGCAGGTTGCTGGTGGTGGCTGCGATCAGGGCACCGGAGATGTAGCCAAGGTAATTGAAAGTCGCCAGCCAGCCCCCAGCCAGATCGCTCAACCCCGCACCTTCGCGCATGATGGGCAGCAGCGGCGTATAGGCGAATCGCGCGAGGCCAACGGTGAGAATGAGCGCGCAGATACCCGCCAGGATTACCCTGGCAGGGCCGGTACCTTCGCTGCCTTGCACTTTTGGTAAGGGGGAAAGAATGGGCTAGGCCTTCACGTCGTCAAAGCCGACGAAGTTCGCAACCTCGCTCACCGACCGACGCCTGGAAACCACTGCATTGGCGGGAAAATCCTGGTCCGGATAGCCCATGGCAACGCAGATCATGATGACCTGATCTTCCGGAATCGCGGCATGCCTGCGCACCACTGGCGAATGCATGATCCCCTGGCTGTTCACTACACAGCCCAACCCACGGGACCAGGCTGCATTAACCAGACCATTGACGAGGGCACCGCAATCGAACTGAGCGATGTCGCCATCCTGCAGCACCCGATCATAGGTCACCACGACCGACACTGGCGCATCGAACTGGCGAAAGCCGCGCAGAATCCAGTCCTGGCGCTTCTCCTTGTCATCGCGGGCAATGCCCATGGCCTCGAAAAGCTGCACAGCGATTTCCACCTGCCGCTGGCGATGGGCGCCTTCATAGCTGCCGATGCCACGACTCTCCTTGCTCGGCGGCACGCCGGCCAGCATCCGCTCGGTATTCTCGGCGCGTATGGCATCCAGCGGCGCCCCCGTCAGCACGTGCAGATGCCAGGGCTGGGTGTTCATCGACGAGGGTGCGCGGGCAGCCAGTGCGATGACCTCCTCGAGCACTTCACGCGGAACCGGACGCTGCTGAAAGGCGCGAATACTGCGCCGACCTTGTACGACTTCATCAAAATTCAATCTTCATCTCCTGATCCAAAGAATCCTGTTGCCCAGCACTCAGCGCGCCGGGCCGAACTGCTGGGACAACCACTGTCGCAGATCTTCACCCAGGTGGAACTGGGGATAGGACCATTGAGACTCATCCATCCCCTGCTCTTCTTCCCAGACGCGTATCTGCTGCTGGACCTGTTCGAACATAGCATCTGGTTCGGTCAGGGACATGCCCACGGTCTGATAGAGCGCGCGAGTGAACCAGGTCATCTCGGAGTCATCGCCACAGCCAAAGGACACCCGGTCATGGCGAGCCGAGGTGAGAATCAGGGTGTCATCATTCTTCAGACGCTCCAGCCAGTTGCCGGAATAGCAGGCCGAGACGACCAGTACCTTGCGCCGCACATTCAGCCCGGCGAGCATTTCGGCAAAGTCATCCGGCGACAGGTCGGGCAGCTCGATACCGGGCTGACGCAACAAGAGGCTGCCATCCCTGCCTCCGTGGCTGACCAGATGAACGATCAGCAGATCCTCGTCCGGATTCATCCGCTCATCCAGCGCGTCGAGCGCCTGGGCAATCGATGGCCGTGTCGCCAGAGGGAACCGCTCGTAGTCGCGATGATTGAGTAGCTTGACGAGTCTGCCCTCGACATCCATCTGCGCCTGCAAGCCGGCCCGCGCCACCGCTATGTCGCGCATGAAGACTGACTCGGTGCCATCACCACCCATGGCCAGCAAGTACACATCGGTCTGACCGGGCCGCTCGGGTGCCAGCGCCGCGATCTGATCAGACAGGCGCTGGTGATCCTCGACCAGAATCCTTTCGGTCAGCGGTGGGGGTTGATTGATGAAGACATGATTCTCTGCGCCAAGCAATTCTCCAAGCTCCCAGGTGCCCGACAGGCTGCGGCCACCCTCGGGGTCATCGGCGAATGTCAGCGTGCCTTCGCCGTGATACTGCCAGTCGCTGAACTCGCCCTCGTAGGTGGCGTAGTCGGTAATGTGCTGGCCACGGACTGGCTCACCTTCTGCAAACTCGCCAAGGTAGACGCCATAGGGCGCCTCGAAGCGGCCATGGCCGTGAAAGAGATCGCCACGAAACTCTCCTTCGTAACGCGTACCGCGGTTTTCGAAAACGCCCTGCCCTGACATAAGGCCGCCGTCAAACTCGCCCACGTAGCGCCATCCTGCCGGGGACTCGAGTTCGCCCAGGCCATGCCAGGCGCCTTCACGGAACTGTCCGCGATACACCACGCCGCTGGCGAAACGCTGAACGCCCTCTCCATGGAAGAGCCCGTCGCGGATGTCACCGGAATAGGTGCTCCCATCCGGCAAACGCGCATCCGGCGGCAGCCAGATCGAGTCATCACAAGCGGCCAGAAAACACAGCAGACTAAACGGCAGAGCGATTCGCAGGTGACGCAGTGAGGCAAATGTCATGATCATTGTTGTACGTTGGCAGATGCTGGAAGCCTGATGGTACCAGAGCCGCAGTCCAACTCGATGCATCCGCCCATGCACACAGCAAAAAGCCCGGCATATGCCGGGCTTTTTGATCTTCACACTAGAGCGCGCGGAGCGCGCTCAGGCGTTCAGATGGCCATGATGTTTTCAGCTTGCGGGCCTTTCTGGCCCTGCGTGAGGTTGAACTCGACGCGCTGACCTTCAGCAAGGGTCTTGAAACCCGAACCTGTGATGGCGCTGAAATGTGCGAACACATCAGGGCCGGAAGCCTGCTCGATGAAACCAAAGCCTTTAGCTTCGTTGAACCATTTGACCGTGCCAGTAGTGGTAGTAGACATGATGTATATCCTGAATTTTCAAGTGATGGCCCAAACGGACCGGAATGCAAGAGAGAGGCGATAACTTAGAAACTTCAGGACGAGGCACGACTAGCGATACTACGAAGTGGAGATCTGAACTAGAGACTTTCTTTCAAGCTGGGACCCACCATACAGCATCACGGGGATATAGCCAGCACTATCGCCGATTGCTTTCCTCGCTCAGGCATAATGCCTGTTCAAACCGACACCCAGGACCACCATGAAACGCTTCGTTCTGCTAGACACCGCTGCCATCCCAAACAATGGCGGAGCACTCAGTCTGTTCGCCTATGGCGAAGATTTCGTGATCAAGCTCGAGGGTGGCAAAGGTGGCCAGCTGATGAACACCCGCACCCACGGGTCGGAGGATGCGCTGGCCCGAATTCCCTGCAGCAGGCTGAGCGGCAGGCCGAAGGCGCGTGTACTGATCGGCGGCCTGGGCATGGGCTTTACGCTCGCCTCGGCCCTCAGACACCTTGGGCAGGACGCCGAGGTTCAGGTCGCCGAACTGGTGCCTGGCGTAATCGACTGGAACCGCGGGCCACTCGGAGACAAGGCTGGCAAGCCGCTTGAAGATTCCCGTACCAGGGTGCTGAATAGGGACGTGGCGGAACTGCTCAAGGCAGAGCCCGGCGGCTATGACGCGATCATGCTGGATGTCGACAATGGCCCGGAAGGTCTGACCCAGAGTGCCAATACCTGGCTGTACTCGCTGGATGGCCTGAGTGCCTGCGCCCGTGCGCTGCGGCCCGGAGGCATTCTGGCCGTGTGGTCGGCGAGTGCAGACCGGCAGTTTTCCCAGCGCCTCGCCAGAGCCGGATTCCATGCCGAGGAAGTGCAGGTGTACGCCCACGGCAACCGTGGCGCCCGACATACCATCTGGATTTGTCAGTTGAACTGAAGGAGACCGAGTATGAGCAAGTACAGCACTGCGGCCAGCCGCGAACAGGGCTACCGCGAAAAGGCTCTGAAGATGTATCCATGGGTGTGCGGCCGTTGTGCCCGCGAGTTCAGCGGCAAACGTGTGAGCGAACTGACCGTGCACCACCGCGACCACAACCACGACAACAACCCGGAAGACGGCTCGAACTGGGAACTGCTGTGCCTGTTCTGCCATGACAATGAACACTCACGCTACACCGACCAGCAGTACTTCAGCGAGTCCTCCACCGCAACGCCAAAGACCAAACAGGCTACGCACAAGGCATTCGAAGGGCTGGGTGCTCTGCTACGCAAGGGTGATGACGAAAACGCATAATGTTCTGAAGCGGAAATCGTCTCAGAATACGTAGGCCAACCCCGCTGCGATTCCGGCAAAAAGCACCGAAAGCCCGACGACCATTTTCCAGGAAAAACGCGGCTTCGGTGGCGACACCTCCAATTCCTGTTGCAGGTACTCGCTTAGCAACCGGGTGTTGCGCATATTGGCCTTGTAGACGGCATCGAAGGCATCTCCCACTACCGGCACCAGTCCCCCGAAGAAGTCCACGGCAATGTTGAACAACATGCGCCGCTTCACGCTACTACTTGCCCCGGCCCGCTGCGCCTCCAGCAATACATAGGACGACATCGCGAGGCCGATCAAGTCGCCGATGCCCGGCACCAGACCGATTAGCGCCTCTACTCCGATCTTGAATTTGGTAAAGGGCAGACTGATGCTGTTGTCGGTAAACCGACTGTACCTTTCCAGCCGTTTGAGAATCGCTCTCTGCCTGGCTTCGCTGGGACGTTGTTTCATCAGATCTCCGGGTCGAGCGCCGTCTGCGACGCGTAGCTTGAAGAGTTCATGAGTTCCCGGGAGTTCATCGTCACTGATCGGCAGAGTGAATTGAGGAATCATGAGCAAGCCTTAATGAGACATACTTGCCTTATGTACTAGTTATAAAATTGACTTAATTCTTGACAATATAAATCGTGTCGTAGAGTCTGGCTTCCTCATAAAAATAATATTAAGGAGCTACCATGCGTCATTCCGTGAAAACCCTTGCCGCCGCCATCGCGCTGGCGAGTCTGCCGCTCGGCCTGTCCGCGGCGCCCTACTCCCAACTGATCATCTTTGGTGACTCGCTGAGCGACAGTGGCCAGTTCCCCGATACCGGCAGTCCAACGCTGATGGGCTTCCCGACCGGCGGGACCCGCTTCACCAACCGTACTGGGCCGACATACCTGGGAAACAACACCGAATACTACGGACAGGTATCCACTCAACGGCTGGCAAGTCTCCTGGGTCTGCAGGCTCTCCCCTCTACTCCGGTTCTACCCGCGACGCTGACCGGCAATATGCCGGGCACCAACTACGCAGTAGGTGGCTACCGAACCGACCAGATTCGTGACTCCATCACCACCACATCGGTCACCGTTCCGCCGCCTGGCAACACCCCACCGCTTGCCACACGCGCCGGTTATCTGGCCGAGTTCGGCCGCGCTGATCGCAATGCTCTCTATTACATCAATGGCGGCGGTAATAACGTAATTCAGGGCCTGATGGTTGACTTTGCCACTGCGTCTGCCTCGGCCAGCGAACTGGTCGCCGGCGTCGCGGCACTGCAGCAGGCCGGCGCGCGTTACATCGTCGTATCGGATCTGCCAGACGTCGGCAATACACCGCTTGGGCTACTGACCGGCCAGCGGGCGAACATGTCGGCGATCACCGGGGTATTCAATCAGGAACTGGACCGGCAACTCGCCGAGCTTGGCGGAAACATACTGCGGCTGAACTTCAATGCTCTGCTGGGAGAGGTCTATGCAGATCTTGAGAGCTTCGGCTTTGACGCCAGCCTCAACCAGATCAATACCTGTTTCGATAACGGTACAGGCGGCTCCTCCGGCTGCGGCCCGCTTGCCGACTCGACCTGGGCGATCAACGGCGCCACGCCCAATCCGGATCGTCTGATCTTCAACGACGGCGTCCACCCGACCACCGCGGTGCACCGCATAAGCGGTGACTACCTCTACTCGGTACTTTCCGCCCCGGCACAGATCTCACTACTTTCGGAAATGGGTCTCGCAAGTCTGACAGGACACCAGCAACACCTGCGTGACCGCTCGCAGGCGCAGCGCGGCAGTTGGCAGGCCAGTGGCAACTGGAACCTTTTCGTCGCTGGTGGTGGCGCACGCAGCGACTTCAAGAGCGATCAGGTGGTACCTTCCTCCGACAGCAAGGGTATCCAGCTTACGGTCGCGGCAGCTATCGGCTTGACGACAACTGGCGCCTGGGACTGGCCCTTGGCCTGCAGCGGCAGAAGCTCGACACCGACAGCAAGTCGCGTTACGAACTGGACAGCCAGATGATTACCGCCTTCGCCCAATACCAGCGCGAGCGGGCATGGGCCGATGCGAGCCTCAGCTACGGCCGTCTGGATTACTCCGATCTGAAACGTCAGTTCGCGTTGGGCATCGCGCAACGGGCAGAAACCGGCGATACCGATGGGAGCCTGCTCGCCCTCTCGGCACGGATAGGTTATGACCTGGCCAACCCCGGAACCGGCTGGCATGTCAGCCCCTTTATGAGCGCGGATGTGGCGCGCATTGATGTCGATGGTTACCGTGAGGCCGGGAACCGTTCTACTGCGTTGTTCTTCGGTGACCAGCAGCGCGATAGCCAGCGCCTTGGCCTTGGCCTGCAGATGAAGCGTCAGTTGAACCAGCAGACCGCATGGCATGCGGAACTGGGCACTCAGCGCGAACTGAAGGACGATACCAGTCACATACGCACCGGCCTCAACAGCCGGCCCGGCAACAGTGCCAGCCTGCCGGGCTTCACACCTGAACGAAGCCAGTTGCTGGGCTCGGTGGGCATAACCCATGATCTCGGCAACCAGCTGTTGTTGGGCGCCAGCTATCACTTCAGCGGCGTCGACAACCGCCAGCACGGGGTGAATCTGGGGCTGGACTGGGCCTGGTAAGTACTTGGCCCAGGTGGCACTCAAAGGAGCGGCTTCGGCCGCTCCTTTTTATTTTCATTCCCTGCTGGCAGGGCGGCATCTAATTAATGCCTTTTTCATGAACAGGCATTAGCCACCCCGTATACTGCCCCTTCACCTCACGGCGGCAAGTGCCATGTATCGTCGAAAGCTGATTGTGTCCATCTGCATCCTGGTAGCGATCATCCTGCTGCTGTCGGGAATAGGGTTGTGGGCGCATCAGAACTCGGAGCTGCATACCCAGCGCAACCGCATCGCCAATCAGATGCTGACCGAGTTCATTTCGCTGCGTGCCGACAAGCAGAGGCTCAAGGTCTGGCTGGCGGAGTATCTGCTTACGGACGATACCAATACCGATTTTCGCGACATGCTGTTCACACGCATGCGCAATCAGTTGAGCAACCTTGAGCAACTGGCGATTCGTGACCAGCTCTACAGCACCAGCGAGCAGGATCTTCAGCACATCATGCAACAGGTCAAGGTCGTGTCGCTTTTGCAAACCAATGTCATCACGCTGGAGCAGGCGCTGCGGACGCGGGAAATTGGCTCCAATCAGAACGAGGCCGAACTCTGGACCACGCTGATCACCCTGTTTGACAAGTTTCAGGATACAGACCTCTCTGCCCTGCTCCAGGACGCCATCGCGGCGCAGAAGGAGCGGGCCAAGACTACCGAAGACGATGCCCTTCACGCAGTCAAGCGTATCCAGAGCACCATGCTGCTGATCAGCCTTGGAGGGCTGTTCTTCGCCATAATCATCGGCTGGCGGCTGTCCCGCTCATTGAGCCAGGCACTGCAGCACCTGCAGGACGGAACGCGGCAACTGCGGCAGGGCAACTTTGCCCACCGCATCGTCGAAACAGGGCCGACCGAATTCGCCGAACTGGCGCGGCAATTCAACATGATGTCCGGTTATATCGCCGAATTTACTGCGCAGGAAAAGCTCAGCCATCAGGCAACCGAGGAGCTCGTACGTGCACGCACCGCGGAATTGCAGCAGGCGCTCACGCAACTCCACGAAAGCGAAAGCCGACAGAAGCAGTTGCTCACGGATATCAGTCATGAACTGCGCACACCGGCCACCAGCATTCAGGGCGAAGCGGAGATCAGCCTGCGCGGCAAGGACCGTGACAGCGCCGATTACAAGGACAGTTTCAAACGCATCCTCGCCGCAAGCAGTCAACTGACCCATCGGATCGATGATCTGCTGATGCTGGCCCGTGGCGACGACCGTCTGCTGCAGATGGCGCTCAAACCGATCGGATTGCAGGATCTGATCGACATGGCAGCAGACATGCTCGAACAACAGCTGAGCAGCGCATTCAGATTCGATCTGAGCATTCCGTCCAAGCTGCCCGATAACTCCTGGCTGCTGGTGGACCCCGGAAAGTTCACCAGCGTGCTGCGCATCGTCGCTGACAACGCTCAGCACTACTCGCCGGATGGAAAAGAACTTGAACTGAAGATCCGATTGGAGGGCGACGAACTGATATTGCTGATATCGGACCAGGGAATAGGTATCCAGCCTGATGATGCAACCCAGCTGTTCCAGCGGCACTTTCGCGCGGCCCAGGCCCGTCAACAGCGCCCGGATGGGTTAGGCATAGGGCTGTGTATCGCCCGATCGATTATCGAAGGACATGACGGGACCATAAGCCTGCAGTCCAATGCCCCCAAAGGTACGACAGTGAGCATTACCCTGCCATTGTTCAACGGAGCGCCTGGTGAAAATACTGATCATTGAAGATGACGAAAAGGTCGGCAGCTTCCTGTCCCGTGGACTGAAAGCCGAAGGCTACGTCACCATGCTGCTCACCGAAGGTACGGCGGCGGTGCAGGTAGTCGCCCAGTTCGAACCCGATGTCATCGTACTCGACCGCATGCTTCCGCAGATCGACGGGCTGACCCTGTGCCGCCAGATCCGCACCCAGCGCGCCCGCAGCCGCATTCTGATCCTCTCGGCCCTTTCCGAAGTGGATGAGCGCATCAAGGGCCTTCGAGCCGGAGCGGATGACTACCTTGGCAAGCCCTTTCATTTCGAAGAACTGCTCGCCCGCATCGAGGCACTGGCAAAGCGGGACGTCGCACCCGTCCAGCAACGCCAACTCGAAATTGCTGATCTGACGCTGGATCTTGACAGCATGCAGGCCCAGCGCGCCGGCCGGCCTCTTGCGCTTACAGCCAAGGAACTCGGCATTCTCGAGCTGCTGATGAGCAACGAAGGCAAGGTGTTCAGCCGCGAGCGGATACTGACCAATGTATGGGGCCTGAACGAAGACCCGCTCACCAACATCGTCGATGTGTACGTTGCCAGACTAAGGAAGAAGATCGATGATCCGCACGAACGAAAACTGTTGCACACCCGCCGCGGCCTTGGCTACTACCTCCAGGCCTGACGCAAAAAGGCCGGTCATGACGACCGGCCTGATCAACTGCCGCTGACGCTCAGCTCGGTGCAAAAGGCAGCGAAGAATGGTGCAGCACGATTCGCAGACTGCCGTCCTCGTCACGCTGGAAACCCCAGGTCTTGTCGACGGTGGTCACGTTGCCCTGCGCATCGGTGAGCATCACGTTCCCCATCGTCAGCGCCAGATTTCCATTGATGAAGACCCCCGCATTATCGATCTCGAAGGACTCCCAACCTTTCAAGGCGAAACCGCTGTCATCCGGGAAGGCCGGGTTGCCACCGACAAAATACGCCAGCGCACCATCGTATCCGGTACGGAAGGTGGTTTCACCGCTGGTCAGCGTGGGTTTGAACAGGACCAGGCCCTGTGCATAACCGTAGGCCGCATCCAGCACCTCACGTGCCAGTTGCTCGGCCTGGTCCCTTCCCCCTTGTCTGTATGCCTGGCTGATGGAAACCAGTGCCTCGCCCCACGCCTGCTGTGCCTGCAGAACCTCCGCCTCGGTGAGTTGGACGGTAGCAGCCTCATTGGCAAGCGCGTGATTTGCGCCCAGTACCACAGCCGCTGCAGTGATCATTGAATAGACTGGATTACGCATGGGTATTTCCTCATTTAGGTCAGATTGCAACAAGGTTGCCGTTCGAGACCTACATTACCCATGACGGATTAACCTGATTCTGTGCGAATGATTAACGGGGTACGAACCGAACATGAACGGCGGATGAACACGCGTGACCAGCCTGGCGACATGACGTCAGTTCTGAAGCGTCGACCATGCCAAGCGCCTGGGCAGGCAAAATACTGCTAACCTGAGCCGCTTTGCAGCGCCCGATAACAAGAGAGTCACGATGTCCCAAAGTACGAAGCGTCCGAACATGGTCATCACCGTGTTGTGCGGCACCCTTACGTCCCTGGTTGTGATTGGTTTTGCCCGCCTGGCTTATGGCGTCATTCTGCCCTCCATGCGCGAAGACCTTGGCTTGTCCTATCAACAGGCCGGCATCCTCAGCACGGTTACCGCCTTATGCTACGTCTGCTTCGTCCTCGCTGGCGGTCTGGCGGCTGCGCGGTGGGGGGCCAGAGCCTCAATTCTGTTCGGCATGCTCACGGTGGCGCTGGGATTCATCGGCCTTACCATTGCGGTGAACTTCTGGCTGGTCATGTTGCTTATGGGGATACTGGGCTTTGGCACCGCCTTCGCCTTTGCACCGATGGTCTCCCTGCTCGCGACCTGGTTTCCCGAGAAGCGGGGGCTGGTAATCGGCTGCATGACCAGCGGTGTGGGCATCGGCGTTCTGGCCTCCGGCGTACTGGTGCCGGCACTTGTCGACGCGTTCGGCGACCGGGGTTGGCGAGTCAGCTGGGGCGTGTTCGCCGGTTCCGCGCTGTTCGTGGCTGCCATGGTCGCCCTCTTCGTGCGCAACCCGCCGCAGGCCGGCACCCATGCTGCGGGTGCACTACCGTCGGAGGAAACGTGGAGAATCTACCGAAACCCACGGGTACTGATCGTCGCCACCACCTACGGCATCATCGGGCTGGGCTATATCATTCAGACAGTATTCATGGTCAGCTTCATGGTCGAGAGCGGCCACAGCGCATCCATTGCCGGACGCTATATGGCAATGATGGGGCTGATGTCCATCGCAGCGGGTCCGCTGTGGGGTTGGGTGTCCGACTTCTCCGGCCGCGGCAATGCGCTTGCGATATCCATCTTTCTGGTCATGGCTGCCATGGCCTTGCCACTGATCGGCCAGACCCTGTCACACTTTTTCCTGCATTTCCTGATCATGGGTGCGTCGATCAACGGACTGTTCGCGATGATTCAGACCAGCGCCACCGAACAGGTTGCACCGCGCTACATCCCCATCGCCTTCAGCTTCGCGACGCTGTTCTTTGCGGTCGGCCAGTTCATGGGTCCGGCCATAGCCGGTTGGCTGATCGAGAGCACCGGCGGCTTCAGGACGGCCTTTGCCTTTACCCTGGGGGTACTCGCATTGGGGTTCGGACTGACCCTGCTGATACGGCGATTTCCAAGGGGGGTAGCCGTAGGGGAATCAGCTTCGGTGAAGCCGCAAAGATGCTGAATAAACGGTTGTTTGCCCGGTTGCCGTTACCGGTTCGCTTTCTTGAACCAGCTGTATACCCGCATCGGCGGAATATTGCGCAGTTCCAGCGTACAACTGCTGGGAGCGCCCATAACCGGCGTGGTGATACCGGCTACGTCGCGACGGAACTGATAGGCAACGAAGCGCCCATGCTCGGCCAGGCAATCATTCACTGCCTGCGCAACGCGGGTTCCGACCTCTGCCGGCATTTTCGAAAACGGAATGCCGGAAATGACCACGTCGGGCGGCCCCATCCCGTGCTGCGCGAGAATCGCTGCCAGGTCCTCCGCGCTGCCGAGGTGGTTGATGAACCGCGGATCGTCGATCTCGCCAAGCAGTTCATGGAAGTAGGGGCTCAGCTCGATCGACAGCAGTTGTGTATCCGGACCGAGGTGCTGCAGAAAGGTACGTGTAGTGCCGCCCGTCCCGGGCCCCAGCTCCACCACACATCTGGCGGCCGGCAGGTTCGAGGCTTCAACGATACGCTGTTCGAGAAATCGTGAACTGGGGATGATCGAACCGACCTGGCCGGGCTCCATGAGAAAACCCTTGAGAAAAGCTGCCGGGCTTGTTTTCCGAGCGAGATCGGATTTCGGGCTACCAGCATGCTCGGCCATAGGGTCCTCTCAATCTTTTGTCTGGATTATGATGCTTCGCAGTACCTTCGAATGCCTGCCTCCACCGGCTCCAGAAATCTCTGCGAGCAAGGTTTTGGTACTCTCGGGTTGATCCATTTAAACCGTATTGGTTCCCGCAATACCGCCGCACCCTGCAATGCGCTGCTGACGATAATCACCCGGCGTCATGCCGGTCCACCCGCGAAAGGCGCGAATGAAAGAACTCTGCTCGGCGTATCCCAGCAACAGGGCAACATCGGTCTGCGCCAGAGCCGGGTCGGCCAGGTATTGCCTGGCCAGTGTGTGCCGGGTATGCGCGAGCAGGCTGCGGTAACTGTAACCGGCGCGGCTCAGCAGCCTGTAGAAGGATCGTGTTGACATGCCCATCGCCCTGGCAACCGCCTCGGCGCTGGCGTCACTGTTCTTCATGGCTTCGACTATCTGATCCTGCACCTCGGCGAAGAAGACTCCCGCTTCGTCATCGGGCGCGTGCGGCCGCTGATGCAACAGCGCCTGCGCCTGCTGCTCGAGCAGCCGCAGCAGATAGGAATCCTTGCTGGTGATCGGTAGCGCCAAAAGATGCGCAGGGATACTCAGTTCGATGGCACTGCAACCGAAATCCACCGGGCAGCCAAGCAACGCCTGATAGACGCCCGCCTCATTGGGCGCTGGAAAGGGCAAGCCGGCACGGATCGGCTTGATGGAACGCCCTATGAGCGCCTGACACAGGGTAATGAAAGCCGCCAGACTGTATTCGCTGGCGTGCGGGGTGTTGGCCACTGCCTGGGTCCAGGCCATATTGAGCGCGCCATTCCTGACGCTGGAGCGGGACACCAGACCGCTCTGCAGCAGCTCGTGATAACGATGATAACGAAGCAACGCCTGCCCCAGGGTGCCGCAGGCCGAGACCATATAGCCGACCACCCCGAAATGCCGAGGCTGGCAGGCAAGACCCAGGCGAATTCCCAAGGCCGGGACCGGGTCCAGCGCCCACAGCCGGTCGAGATACTCGCAAAAATCCAGCGCCGGAACGCTTGGCGCCGCAAGCGCCAGGCGTAGACTGTCGACAAGGTCGCCCGCAGACAGTTCGCGCTCTCGCGCATAGCTCAGCACGGGCTCAAGGAAGGCTGCCGGAAGGACATCAGGTTTGCTCATGAAATGCACTATCGAGTCGCTGGCACAAAATGTCAATCGGGTAAATCATGCCAATACGCGGCTTCAAGCCCGGACATACCATGAGGCCTTTATGGTCCCGGCGCGGAGTAGATCATGGCGTACGTAGTCACTCAGAGCTGTATTGGCAACAAGCACACCAGTTGCGTGGATGTGTGTCCGGTGGAGGCCTTCCGTGAGGGCCCGGAGATGCTGTTCATCGACCCTGATACCTGCATCGATTGCAATGCCTGCGTATCGGCCTGCCCGGAGGGGGCGATCTTCCCGCGGAGCATGGTGCCTGCCGAGCAGGAGTCCTTCATTACTCTGAACGCGGTGAATGCCAAGACCCATCCGGTAATCCGCGAGAGCATCCAGGCCGGCCAGAGCGCCGCCAGTCCGCTTGCCCGGGTACCCAGCCGGTTCGCCATTATCGGCTCGGGCCCCAGCGGCTTCTATGCGGCCGAAGCGCTGATGAAGCAACTGCCCGGCGCCCAGGTCGACATGTTCGAGCGACTGCCAACACCCTTTGGTCTGGTACGTTATGGCGTCGCACCCGATCACCCGCGCATCAAGTCTGTCACTGCGGGCTTCGAGCGCATCGCCGAGTCCGAGCGTTTCCGCTTCTTCGGCAACGTGCAGATCGGCCGCGACCTGACCAGCGCCGAGCTGCGCGAGCATTACCACGGGGTGATCTACGCCACCGGCGGCTCTCAGAGCCGCCCACTGACGCTCCCGGGTGCCGAAAGCGGCAACATCTTCGGCTCTTCCAACTTCGTCGGCTGGTACAACGGCCATCCTGATGAGGTGACGCTTGCCCCCGACCTGACCGGCTCCACCGCCGTAATCATCGGTATCGGCAACGTAGCGCTGGATATCGCCCGAATTCTGGTACTGCCGCACGAGCAACTGGCCAAGACCGACATTGCCGACGATGCGCTCAAGGCACTGGTTGCCAGCGGCATAGAGGAAGTCCGCCTCCTGGCGCGCCGCGGTCCGGCGCAGGCTGCCTTCACACCCAAGGAACTGGAGCAACTGATGGCCATCCCCGGCCTTCAGTTGCTGGTCGACCCAGCAGATCTGGAGCTGGACGACACCACCGCCCATCAGCTCGAGCAACCCGAGTTTGCCGAAGCCAGGCAGAACCTTGGCCTGCTGCGGGAAATCGCTCAGCGCCCCCAGGGTGAGGGCAAACGCATTCGCTTCATGTTCTATACCAGCCCCTCTTCCTTCAGCGCCAGCGGCGATCGGGTCAGCACGGTACACGCCCAGCGCACCGAACTGGTCCGCAATGATCAGGGCGAACTGGTTGCCCGGCCTGCCGAGCAGACCCTGGATATTCCTGCCAGCCTGGTAGTGCATGCCATCGGCTACCAGGGCTCGGCAATAGACGAACTGCCGTTCGACCTTGGCCGGGGCGTGATGCAGCACCAGCAGGGACGGATACATGGCCATGCCGATCACCGCGACTACGTGGCTGGCTGGATCAAGCGTGGGGCCAGCGGGGTCATCGGCAGCAACCGCCAGTGCGCTACCGAAACCGTGCAACAACTGATCGAGGATCTCGGCAGCAGTCTGCCCACGCGAACCGGAGACATCCGGGAGTTGCTGGCAAAGCGCGAGGTCGAAATCGTAAGCATGGCGGACTGGCGTCTGCTCGATCAGCATGAGCAGGCCCGCGGCCGTATCGAAGGCCGCACCCGCAGCAAGGTCGTCCACACCGGCGAAATGCTCAAGGTCATCAAGGACGCACGAGCGCGCGAGGAAGAACAGGCCAGGCTGCCAGTGAAGACGCACCACCGTGCCTGCACCCTCTGTGAAGCCATGTGCGGCGTGGTGATCGAGACCCAGGGCGAACAGATCCTGTCGATCAAGGGCGATGAGAACGATCCGCACAGCGAAGGCCACATCTGCCCCAAGGGCTATGCCCTGCAAGACCTGCACAATGACCCGGACCGGTTGCGGACTCCGTTGGAAAAGGTCAACGGCCAATGGCTGCCCATCGATTGGGACACCGCCCTGGGCAAGGTTGCAGCCAAACTCGTGGATATCCAGCGCCGGCATGGCACCGACTCGATTGCCGGCTACTGGGGTAATCCGTCATCGCACAACCTGGGGCTGATGATGGCTTCCGGAACCCTGCGCAAGGCCATTGGCACCCGCAACATCTCGTCCGCCGCCTCGCTGGACCAGATGCCCCATCAACTGGTGTCCTACCTGATGTTCGGCCACAGCCAGTTGTTCACCATTCCCGACATCGATCGCACCGGCTACATGCTGATGCTCGGCGCCAACCCGGCGGCGTCCAACGGCAGCCTGATGACCGCCGGCGACATTCTCAAGCGCCTGGAGCGCATTCGTGAACGCGGCGGCAAGGTCATCCTGGTCGATCCGCGCCGCACCGAATCGGCCCGCTATGTCGATCAGCACCTGTTCATTCGCCCCGGTACCGACGCCTTTTTCCTGCTCGGCCTGATTCGCCACGTACTCGACAAAGGGCTGACCAAGCCCGGTCGGTTGCGTGAACTGGCGGACGACTGGGATGCGCTCGAGCCGCTTTTCGACGGCATTTCGCTGGATCAGGCAAGCGCCCGCTGCGGCGTTGCAGTCGAGGATATCAAGCGTATCGCCGAAGACTTCGCAAATGCCGAATCAGCCGTCTGCTATGGCCGCATGGGCGTATCTACCCAGAGTTACGGTGCGCTCAACCACTGGTTGATGCTGGTGCTCAACATCATTACCGGCAACCTCGACAGCCCCGGCGGAATGATGTTTACCACGCCTGCGTTCAACAAGGCCCAGAGTCGGCCGATGGGCAGCTTCAATACCTACCAGAGTCGCGTACGCGGATTGCCCGAGTTCGACAGTTATTTTCCGGCAGTGACGCTGGCCGAAGAAATGTTGACGCCGGGCGAAGGCCAGGTCAGAGGCTTCGTCTGCGTCGCTGGCAACCCGGTATTGTCCACCCCCAATGGCCGGCTGATGGATGAAGCGCTCGAGCAACTCGAGTTCATGGTTTCCATCGACTTTTACCTCAACGAAACCTCGCGCCACGCGGATATCATCCTGCCGCCCACCGGGCCTCTGGAACATGAGCAGTACGACATCGTCTTCAACATGCTGGCGGTGCGCAATCTTGCCCGTTTCAGCGAGCCGGTATTCGAGGCGCCCGAAGGCACACGTTGCGACTGGGATATCGTGCAGGGACTGGCCCAGCGCATCCAGGCACTCAAGCATCCGGAAGCCGAACCAGGCCGGCCGATGCCAAGACCGGAACAGATTCTCGAACATGGCCTGAGGACCGGCCCCTACGGCAAAGGCTTCAGCGAATGGAATTCTGGCACCCCGGTCGAGCATGAGGAGCCGCTGAGTCTCGAGGTACTGAAACGCTACCCACACGGACTGGATCTGGGACCCATGCGCCCCTCGTTCCCCGGCTACCTGTTCACTCCCGATCAGCGCCTGCGCCTGACCCCAATGGAACTGGTGGTTGATCTTGGTCGCGCCATGGCCGAACTGCGTGGCGATGACAACCGGGAGCTGATGCTGATCGGTCGACGCGACCTGCGCACCAACAACTCCTGGATGCACAACAGCCAGCGCCTGGTCAAAGGCAACAACCGCTGCGCGCTGCTGATCAATCCCACCGATGCCGACCGCCTCGGACTGAGCACCGGCAAGCAGGCACGCATCATGTCGCGTACCGGCGAGCTGATGGTCCAGGTGGAGGTAACGGAAGACATCATGCCAGGCGTAGTCTGTCTCCCCCATGGCTGGGGTCACGACCGGGAGGGTGTGGAGCTGCGGGTAGCACAGAGCAATCCGGGCATCAGCGTGAACGACATTACCGACGATCAGGTGGTCGATGTGCTGTCGGGTAACGCAGTGCTGAATGGAATACCTGTGTCGGTGGTCGCGGCCTGAGAGGGATTGAACTGGAATAATGGCTCAGCGGGGCTGAAGTGTTAGCCCAGGGGAAAAGGGAGGTCCTTGCGGACCTCCCTGACTGCATCAGCGTTGAGCTTGACTGCAAATCGCCTGTGCCGCGGCACGGGCCGAGCGATACCGCTGATTGAGCGCACCGCGGCCTTCGACCACAGCTTCCCAGAAGCCGTCACGCCCCTGCAAGGTCATCCCGATTTGCTGGCCGTTGCCGTTGACAACGGTCAGTAGTTGCTCGCCTGCGGCGTTGTACTTTACCGGTCCAAGCTCGCACGCGGCGGCGTTGCCCGCGAATGCCAGAAGGCCGATCCCCAGCGCAGCGACAGAAAGAACGTGTTTATTCATCTTGATCTCCTTTTGGGTCTTTCAGCGCAGGTTGATTACAACGGGAATTTCTTCGATAACCGCGGTCTCGGCGCCTACGACGTCCAGGCGGAAGACAAAGCGCTGCTCGCCCGGACCACTGCGTCCCCTATTGAATGTCACGTCGAAAGAGACGGTTTCACCGCGTCGTACGTTGCGGATCACATCAGGCGCAATCGACTGGACCATCCCGGCAAAGTCGCCATTGGGTACCAGCCTCAGGTCCAGCATAGCGGCGGCGGAATCCAGCGCCTCGGTCACCTTTGCTACGATATCGCTGCTGGCGCTGTCCAGCTGGAAGACCTCACCATTGGTTTGCTCCACCATCGCGCGCACGTCATCTACCGCATAGCCACGCTCAAGCCCGTACACACGTATGCCCAGGGCTTTCAGAGCATCGACTGTTTCGCTCCAGCCAGGGCCCGGATAGCCGGGCGAATAGACGCCGCTTGCCTCATTGGTCGAACTGTGAAAGTCCGCATCGGTGGCCAGGAAGATGATCCGCAAGGAGCCCTCTCGCCAGCCCGTGACGGAGCTTTCGATGTTCGCATGCGGATGGCTCGGGACGTTTCGGCCACTTCCGGTCGCCAGCTGATAAAGTGCTTCCAACTGGCTTTCGGGGGTGTCGTTGCCGTAATAGAGGTCCAGGCCGTTGATAGCATCGATCGTTGCCTGGCCGTCTTTGCTGAGCGCCTGATCCAGTCGAAAAGCGTAATCCTGTGAGAAGCGATCTCCCCAGGGCGAAATGGGGGTGTCGCTGAACGACGCAATACCGGTCTGCACATCGCTGCCGCTGGCCTGGAAGGCGCTGACCAGATCAACCGCCTGAGCCTTGAATTGCGCGATGCTGGACCCGTAACTGCCCGACACATCGACAAGGAACATGATGTCGACACGGTCGAATACCCGACCGTCTGCAGGCAGCGTTACACTGAGACGTTCGGTGACGCTGGCACCGCCACTCAAATCAACGACGACAGGATCACTGATCGGTCGGGTACGTGCCGCACGAGCTGTCAAGGCAGCGTTGATGGCACCCTCCACATTCAGCCGTGCACCCTTGCCGATTCTGCTCGTATCCGCGCCGACCTCTGCAGCTTCCAGTCCACGAGTGACAACGCTGAAGCCGGCAGGTACTCCGCTACTATCCGTCAGCATTACAGTGTTGTCATCAATTGGCAAAGCCGTCTCCCGAAGAATCCGGCGCACTTGCGAGGGTGTCAGATTGGGCTCGATACTCCGCATCGCCAACACCGTCGCAGCCACCAGAGGTGCGGAGAAGGAGGTACCGCGGACGGTTCCATCATTCCAGGCACTGCGAACAGTACCGGCCGCGGCGATATCGACCCGACTGCCATAGTTCGAGTAACTCTCGCGAGCAGGTGACCCGGCGTTATCATGTGCTGAGACCGTCAGCACCTGCGCACTCGGATGCGCGCCAAACAGGCGAACATTCCTGTCACTGGTGTCAGTGTTTCCGTTTCCGGCCGAGGCGACCAGGATGGCATTCGGATAGGTACGCGCCATGCGTGCGAGCAGGCGGTCGTAGGAACGACTGAGACTGTCGAACTGAGCAGCACTCAGCAGATTGTTGGTAACTGCTGAGCCATCGCTTTGCAGTGGTCCATTTGTGCAGATTCCGCGAGTAAACGACGCACAACGATGCAGGCCGGCGCTTATGTTGATGACCTGTGCACCGCTTTCCAGCGCGAGAATGATATCTCCCAGAAAGCTGTGCACCGAGCTCGAACCGCTGTTGCCCACTCGGATGTTTATACCTCCGTGGGCACTCGCTTCACCGATGGCTCGAAGCAAGCCAGCCGAGCCGGCATCCCCAAGTTCTGCCGCAATAAGGCCGACTACATTACTGCCGTGAATGGAGCCCGCAGAGCTGGATCGGCCGCGATCGGGCGAATAGAGTCCGATGTTGCCGGAGCGGCTGGTGCCATCCTCCGCATAGCCATCGAAGTCGGGGCGCGAAAAATGCACTCCTGATTCGAAAACACCGAGAGAACGGAAGAAGGGGACAACTGCACCACTGCGCTCGGGGTGCACATTGTCAACGTATGCCTTGACACCCTGCTCGACCCGGTTGGAAGCACGTTGACCGGCAACGTCCGGATCGCCGCTCCAGTTGACGTTCAGCGATTCCGGATCCAAATGGATGTCCATCAGCGCGTCTTCGATATGCTCGCGAGCCAACAGGCGCTCGATCGCCCCCTCCAGCTGCTCGATATTACTGGTCGGAAGACGCAGCTGTCGTGCGCGAAGAATGTCGATGCCGCCTACCACTTCGCCGCCTTCAGACAATGCAGCAGAGTTGGCTACTGCATCCAGGTCGGCTCCTTCGGCGATGAAAATCATCACCAGATTGACAGCAACCCGCGCATCACCGTCCGTCTCTACCAGCTCGCCCTCGGTGGGCGAAACAACCGAAACGCTGTCACTCACGGTAAACAACATACGGTTGCTTTCGCTGCTGCCAGCACGCAGAAACAGACTCAGGTCACCCTGCAGACCGGCAGGAACGGTGAAGGTAAGCTGTGCGTCGCCAAGACTGCTGGGGACTATTACTTCGTTACCGAGTACCACGCGAATATCACCGCGATCGATGCCGGTCCCTTCCACTTCGAACTGCAACTCGATGCTGCTGCCGGCGCCTCCCGAAGCGGGGCTTAGGGAGGTGCTACTGATGCGCGCAGGATTATCGCCGCCTCCGCCACCGCCAGCACCGCCGCCACCGCCACCGCCACCGCCACCGCCACCACTCAGACAGCCTGCGAGAGTGACTGCCAGTGCAGCTACCGACAGGCTGCGCCAAAGCCGCTTGGAAAAACTTCCGGAAACTACTTGAGTATGCACCTTTACCTCCAATGTTAAGGTGCGCAGAGGGTTGCATCTGAACGGCTTCCCTGCCGAGACACTAGCGAACTGAATATCTTCAGCAGGCGAGAAAAAGTTGACGCAAGCCGAAGGCGCCAGAGGATATCGACAAGAAACCGGCACCACAAATGAGCAAACGCGTTTCTGTGACCTGGCACGCAAACAGCGAATCCTTTCGACTGTATTCATGCGTACGGCGGTTACTCCCATCCCATCCGTGCCAGCTTCCATTCGCCATCTTCCAACCACCACTCCAGCTTCACCCGGTATTGCCGGGCGCTGTCGGGAATCAGACCTTCACCGCCGGTCAGGGTGATCAGTGCCTCGGTGTGGCCCTTCTCGCGGAATATAGGGTCGATGTAGCTGGTCTTGTGCAAGGCCAACACCATGACGTTTTGATGGCGCATGAACAGCAGCGCCATCGTGCGTCGCGCCCATTCGCGGTCATGCGTCTGCTGAGCGTAAAACTGCGGATGCAACTGCTTGAGCGTCTCGCTGATCCGTTTCCCTGCAAGGTTATCCTGCAACTGCTGGACAGCGGCTTCCAGCGCGGCCTGGTCGTCGTTCTTGCCGCAACCTCCAAGCAGCGCAACGGACACCAGCAGTGCCAGAATGACGGAAATCGGTGACAGCGACATGACTAACCCTCCGGCTCAAGCATGGCCTCAGCCTCCCGATCAACAGCCCTCTGCACCTGCCGATAGAAAGCCAGGCGCTCCGCGCCCTGCTCCCCACCCTGCCGGTCCGTCGCCTGGGGCCAGTTGCCATTCGATGCGATCACGAGCTTTCGCGAGGGATCGATAAAGACGCCCTGCCCAAAAATCCCCTGGGCCATATAGGCACCGTCGTCCAGGGTCCACCATTGATAGCCGTAGCCCCGCCCTGGGCTGCCAATGTCCGCTTGCGCACTGGTCGCCTCTTCAATCCAGCCGTCAGGCAATACCTGCTCGCCACCAGCCATGCCGCCACCCAGCATGAATAGTCCGAAGCGCGCAGAATCACGGGTCGCAGCTTGTATGCAGCAGCCACTTATTTCATGTCCGGTCGAGCCAAGTAGCCAAGTAGCGTCCTGCTCCATGCCAAAGGGCTGCCAGACTTTCTCTGACAGATAGTCAGACAATGTCTTGCCTGTGGCCGAACTGGCCAGTACGCCAATCAGATTGGTCTCGCCGGTGTTGTAAAGCCACCGGGTGCCTGGCTCTGCCTGGGATTCCAGCTGGCGCATGTAGCTCACCGTGGCATCCACACCTGGCTCGGGTTGGTGGGAGGCAAAGAGCGCGACGTCGGACTGGGGGTCGCCGTAATCCTCGTTCCATTTCACGCCCGACGTCATCGTAAGCAGCTGCCTGATGGTCACGTCATCGTAAGCAGAGCCCCTGAGATCGGGAATGTAGTTCGACACCGCGTCATCGATGCTCTCGATGTAACCGTCCTTGATGGCAGCTCCCACCAGCGTCGAGGTAAAGGATTTCGCGACCGAGAAACTGGTCCAGCGACCCTCGGGAGCGAAGTCCAGCCCGTACCTTTCAAGCCGTACCTTGCCGTCATGGACGATGATCAGTGCGGCGGTGCGCTGCGACTGCATATAGGCCTCGATATCCAGGCCAATCTCCAGCGGCATTCCCTCGGGCAGGGGCAGAACATTCTCACCGGCGGCGATGACTCGCGTTCTGGAAAGCACAGGCAACCGATCCATCGCCCGAAATACGGCATCACGCTGCGGGGTAGACCAGAACAGCACGTCGGTATTGGTCGGAAAGTTCAGCGCCAGCCTGCGCATATCCCTGTCGGCTGTCGCCCAGAGCAGGCCGCATCCCACCACAAGCAGAACCACGAAAGAGATGATTGCTTTTTTCATGCTGGCGCTCCGTTTGTTGTTGTGCGGCTATCTTAAGGGAGGGCAAGGGTTTTCTGTCGATGTTTTGGGCGAATTGCACTCTGGCAATCCACAGATCGAGCCGGCGTTTGCGCTACACTGCGCCCATTCAGACAGACAGGGTGATGCAATGAAAGCGTGTGGCGTAGAGATCAACAGTAATGATGTGAATGTCTGCTTGTTGTCACTGACAGACGAGATTTTCGAGCTGCCGGATTTCCGCGCTCGCAAGCTCACATTGACCGACATCCATAGCACACGCGAGCTGCGCTACTTTCAGCAGACCTTTGCCAAGCTGATGGAGGATTATCAGGTGGATCGGGTAGTCATCCGCCAGCGCCCGATGAAGGGCAAATTTGCTGGTGGCGCAGTCGGCTTCAAGCTCGAGGCAGCCATCGAACTGATCCCCGACCTGAACGTGGTGATCATGTCCACCACGGACATCAAGGAATCGTTGAAACGCAACCCGATCCAGATCGAGTACGGCGACACCGATCTGAAAGCGTATCAGGAGGTTGCGTTCAACACCGCCTATGCCTATTTGATGAAGGACAAGTACGGCGCAAAGGACGAATAGCGGATTCCCAGCGCTTAACCGATGCTGTCCACAATCCCGCCTTCTACCCGCAGTGCCGCACCGGTGGTGGCCGAGGCCTGGGGCGAGCAGGCATAGACCACCATGTTGGCAACTTCCTCGGTCGTGGCGATGCGCTGGATGATGGAGGAAGGCCGCTTGGCTTTGACAAACCTGTCGCCCGCTTCCTGCAGCGATATGCCTTTGTCCTTCGCCAGCGGGCTGAGTATCTCCACCACGCCTTCGGATAAAGTAGGCCCAGGCAATACCGCATTGACCGTCACACCGGTACCCGCCAGCCTTTTCGCCAGACCCCGTGCCACGGAAAGGTTGGCTGACTTGGTGAAACCGTAATGGATCATGTCGGCTGGGATGTTCAAGCCGGACTCGGATGAAATGAACACCACCCTGCCCCAGCCCTGATCAACCATTGCGGGCACATAGGCACGTGAAACACGCACGCCGGACAGCACGTTTACGTCGAAGAACTCCTGCCAGGTTTCGTCAGTCGTCTCAAAAAAATCCTGCTGGCCATAGATACCAAGATTGTTGACCAGAATGTCTGCCTTAGGCTCGGCCGCAAGCAACTGCGACAGCCCCTCCGCGGTGCCCAGGTCTGCCGCCACACCGCGCAGCTGCGCGTTCGGCAGCGTTTCTTTCAATCGTTCCAGTGCAGCATCAACGCTTGCCTGCCTGCGGCCGTTGATGACTACGGTAGCGCCCGATGCTGCCAGCCCCTGAGCGATGGCAAAGCCGATGCCGGCGGTGGACCCGGTAACGATGGCGATTTTGCCGGTTAGATCGATTCGCATGGTATTTCCTCATTGAAGGGCACTTCGTAGCCCGTACACCTACTTTATAAGGCGGGCATGGACGTGCGGAGAATATTCCCGCCCCGGTTGTTAACCCAGGGGGAGCGGGAGGCTGCGAGGCGCTGCGCCCTGCGTGAAGACTGGTGCAAAGCCACCACCGGGCGTTCTGAAGTTGGTGGTCTGCCCCTGATACACCCGTGCAGCTGTCCACTGCACCTTGCCGTCATAAACGAAGGCGCGCAGGTCGAACTTCATCGGGCGGATATCTCCCGCGCCGTCCATACGCCGCACACCGGGCTGAACCAGCCTCTGGGTGATGTAGCCGCCAGCCAGAATGTCTTGCCATACCCGCTTTGTCAGCTTGTCGCCTCGGTAGGCGCCACGGCTGCCAAAGCCGCCGAACGGCTTGAAAAACAGGTTGTTGCGGTCGGCCCAGAGCGCATCTGCCAGATGGGGCTGAACGATCGTGGTACGGGGTATGTCACGCAGCAGAACGGTCTGCACTGCCGCTGGCACGTCCAGCTGAGTCAGTACTTCGGGATCGGTAAGGGTGGCAAGCAGACGTTTGTCCGCGTACAGCGCGTGAGCTTGCGGGTGCGGCGTAAGCACCACCGCGTCGCCAAGGTAAGCCTCCCGCAGGGCATGACAATTTTCGCCGTCCAGATAGAAGTCCGTCAGGCGATTGTAGACCAGATCTATCAGCGTATCGCCCAGCCAGAGCACACCGGCACGCACTGCAAGCTCTGCGGGATCGGCGATGACCGTGGTTATCCCATGCGCCTGGAACAGACGCTGGAATAAAAGAAATTCGGGGTACAGGTACTGCTTCTCCGGCGCCTCATCGACAATTGCAATAGTACGCAAATCCCGCCTTGGCGACGTCGCCTGCCACTCACGCCGAAACATGTCGACGATGGACTGCTCGAATGCTCGCACACCGTCCAGACTCGGCAGCAAGGGCTCCACGTCGGCACAACAGGCTCTTTGCGCCCGAGCCAGCACGGTGTTGAGCATCGCCCCACCGGCGTTGCTGTTGATTTCGATCAGGCCCAGGGTGTCGCCTTCCGCATGAAAGTCATAACCGAAAAACACACCCTTGACGCCACGGGTGTCATGCCGGGCGATGGGCGGCGCCGACGCCAGCGCCCGTTGACGCCAGGCCGGCATGGCCACGACCGTTTCAATCGCGCCTATCACGTCCACCAGCCTTTGCAACTGGGTGGCGCCGATGAAAACTGGCCGCTCTGCGAACACATGAGGACAGCGCTCACGCATCAGCTCGGCGATGTGCGAGTCGTTCACTTCATCTTCCAGCACCTTGTCGAGCAACCCGTGATCGAGGCTTATGCAAAAACACGAGTCATTGAGCCGCTGGGCATCCGCTCCGCAGGTGGAACGGATTAAAGCCTCTGGATCGCGCTGTGGCTCAGCGAAATTGTCATTCATGACTAGGAGTCTCGGACCTGGATGTATGCGTTTCTGATAATACGCTCAAAGCAACCTGAACCCGACACCCCCTCTGTAGTCGCAACATAAAAGCCACCAGAAAAGGAACGCCCATGACCTTCTCCATAGCCGCCCGCTGCCAGCGCACCGGGCAGATCGGCGTCGCTGCCGCCACGGCACTCCAGTCCGTCGGCAAGCTGGTGTGCCATGCGATTCCCAACGTCGGCGGCTGCGTATCCCATGCGCTGCTCAATCCCTACCTCGCCTACGATGGGCTGCGCCTGCTGAAGGCGGGGCTCAGCGCGCAGGAGGCCCTTGATCGGGTAATCGCGGTGGACCCGGACGCGCAGGAACGTCAGGCCGGCATAGTCGATAACCAAGGGCGTGCTGCGGGCTGGACCGGATCGGAAAACATACCCTGGGCCGGCCAGCGCGCAGGGCGCAATTTCACAACTCAGGGTAATCGGCTGGCCGGGCCCGAGGTATTGGACAAGGTGGTCGAAAGCCTGCACGCCACCGAGCACCTCACCCTGGCCGAACGGCTGGTGCTGGCTCTTGAGGCAGGGGAATCAGTTGGCGGCGACACCAAAGGCGAGACGTCCGCCAACGTGATGGTGTTCTCCGAAGAGGAATACCCGCTCTGCGATATCCGTGTGGACGAGCACGAAGACCCCGTTGCCGAGTTGCGCAGACTCTACGGCGTCTACCTCGACGTGGTGCTGCCGAAGGTTCAGAAGATCCCGAAGCGAGGTGACATTCCGCGCCCTGACATGAGCGACCTGAACAGCGAGGCAACATGAGCGCGAGCAGCAACCCTACCCTGCACGCCTTCTTCGAGGCTGCCTATGAAGAGCGCATCGCACGCTCGCCGCAGACCCTGACGACCCTGGGCATCAAGCGCAGCCAGGATCGGCTTGACGATTATTCGGACGCTGCGCGGCAGGAAGAATGTCGCCTGGTGGAGGATCATCTGGCGCGTCTGAAGGCCTTCGATCCTGCAAAGCTCGACGAGGAGGACCGGCTCAGCCATGACCTGTTCGCCTCCGAGGCACAGCAATTCATCGAGGCACACGCCTTTCGGCATAACCACTATCTGGTGAACCAGAAGTTCGGGCTGCATTCGGACTTCCCGGCTTTCATGATCAACATGCACCGGATCGACAGTATCGAGGACGCGCAAGACTACATAGCGCGCCTGCACGCATTTGATGTCGCCTGTACTCAGGTCATCGGCGAGCTGGAGCGGCGCGAGTCGATGGGCGTGATTCCGCCCGAGTTTCTGTTCGAGCAGATGATCGGTGATTGCCGGGCGTTCATTGGCGCGGATAAGGCTAATGCGGCGACCCAGGAAAACCCGCTCTACCGCGACTTTCAGGACAAGCTGGAGCGGCTAGGCAGCCTTGCAACGGATCAACAGGCCGAGCTCCTCACAAAGGCTGAATATGCTCTAGAGCAAGCTGTGCTGCCTGCCTACGCGCGGCTTGCCCGGTTCCTTGAAGAGCAGCAGAAGCACGCCCCCGAACAGGGAGGCTCATGGTCGCTACCGGATGGCGAAACCTTCTACGCCCATTGCCTTCGCAGCGAAACCACCACGCCCCTGACCGCTGAAGAAGTTCACCAGTTGGGCCAGCAGGAGATGGCACGCATCCACAAGGAACTCGCCACACTCCAGCCAGTGCTTGGCATTCGCGGTGAGCTGACCGACCTGCTTGAACACGCCCGGGTGGCCCCCTCGTTCTACTATCCGCAAACACCTGAGGGACGCACGGCCTATCTCAAGGATTTGCAGACACCGATCGACCGAATGGCCGAGCGCCTACCGACGCTTTTCACGCGGTTGCCGGAGGACGCACTGCTGGTGAAACCTGTGGAGCCGCATCGGGAAAAAACCGCAGGTCTGGCCTTCTATCAGGTCCCGGCTAGCGATGGCAGCCGGCCAGGCATCTTCCATATCAATCTGCACGACATGGGCCAACTGCCCAGCTACATCACCGAAGCCCTCGCCTTCCATGAAGCCTTGCCCGGCCATCACATGCAGTTCGCCATCGCCAACCGGCTGCACGAGTTACCGGCCTTCCGCCGGGCAGCCTGGTACAACGCCTATATCGAAGGATGGGGGCTGTACGCAGAGCAGATCGCCTGGGAGATCGGAGCCTACACCGGCCCCTGGGACGACTTCGGCCGCCTGGTTCAGGAACTCAAGCGCGCCTGCCGACTGGTGGTGGACACCGGTATACATGCCTACCGCTGGACCCGCGACCAGGCAATCGAATATTTGCACGACAACGTGCCCGTCAGCCGCGCCCAGGCAACCATGGAGGTGGATCGCTATATTGTCATGCCGGCCCAGGCTACCTCCTACAAGGTCGGCATGGCTGAACTACTGAAACTACGCAGCCATGCTCAGGAAACCCTCGGAGCCCGGTTCGACTTGAGGCTGTTCCACGACGAACTGCTTCGGCACGGCGCGCTGCCGCTGGATATTCTGGAGCGTCAGGTTGATCGGTGGATAGGCCTCCAGCGCAGGTGATTTGACTGAAACGGCCGATCAGCCCTTCTGCTTCTCCAGCGGCTCCAGCTGCTTCCACAGCGCATCGGCCTCCTGGGTCAGCATCGAATAGGTGCGGATGTCGCCGTTACGCTGTGCCTGCATCGCCGCTTCCAGCTTGGCGTTGTACTGCTTGCGCAATTTCTTCGCCGGATCACTACCGAATAAGCCGAACATCATAGGGTCTCTCAGGATGGGAACATGGCTCAGTCTAAGCCATGTTCAGGAGTCGAGATGGCGGGATATGTAACCAGTCACGTTGAAGCGTCTGGCACCGGAAATTTTCGCTCAACTGACCCCAAGCAGCGTCGAGCAGGTAAAATGCCGAAAACATCAATTGACTGGCGCTGGGTCGGTCGATGACCCAAACCGGATACTTCAGATGCTTGTTTACTTCCTCATCGCCTGTGACCGCCTCGAAGAAAAGCGGGAAAAGAAACTGCGGCAGAACCTGCCTGAACTGCAGGCCGCCCTGCGGGCCTATGCCGAGGCCAACACTGCCAACAATGTCGAGTTGATAGATGCTTGTGACAGCGAGGATTGTGCCGAGTGGGAGTTAGGCATCAGCCAGCCGGTGAAGAAAAACAGTCACCTGAACTACCCGGTGAATCTGTTCAATGACCTCGCCAAGAAGCACGGTATTGACTGTGAGGTAGGCTTTATCGAAGGGGGTGCGCGCGAGGCAGTAAGCTATTTCGGTGCCCACGAAGGCCAAGGTGAGGCCTTTTTGATCGCGGAATACCTGGGGTTGTAACGCCTTTATCTGGAATGCGGTAGCAGAGCCGACAATAGGCTGGCTCTGCTACCGATGGATTTACTCCTTCGGCGTCAGCTTGAGCAACGCACCGTTGCCTCCGCGCCTGCCATCTTCCAGTACCCAGATGGCACCGTCCGGTCCCTGTGCGACCTCACGTATGCGACGCTGCAGGTCAAGGCGTTCCGCCTCACGGGCGCTTTCTCCATCGAACTCGACACGCACCAACCCGAGAGATGTGAGGCCGCCGATAAAACCGCTGCCTTGCCACTGCGGAAAAAGCTCGCCGTCATAGATAATGAAGCCTGCCGGTGAAATCGCCGGCGTCCAGCTGATGGCCGGCGCATTAAACTCCGGACGGGTGTCGTGATCGGGAATGGGCCGGCCGTCATAATGCACGCCGTTGGAAACGATCGGATAACCGTAATTGGCACCCCTCTGGATCAGGTTCAGCTCATCGCCACCGCGCGGTCCCATTTCATGAGCCCACAACCTGCCCTCAGCATCGAACGCCATTCCAAGTATGTTGCGGTGGCCCAGAGACCAGACCTGCACCGCCACCTCACCCTGATCGGTGAACGGGTTATCCTCCGGCACGCTGCCATCGGCGTTCAGCCTGACCATCTTGCCCAGATTGCCGGTCATGTCCTGCGCCGGGTCGAACTCCTGGCGCTCGCTGGAGCTGATCCAGAGCATGCCGTCGTTATCGAACGCAATACGGAGGCCGAAATGGCCATCGCCTGACAGCTTCGGAGTTTGCCGCCAGATCACCCGCAGATCCTCAAGCTCACCGCCGCCATTCTCGTCCAAGGCCAGACGAGCCAAAGCTACCACCCCACCAGAGCCACCCTCTCCTGCCTCAACATAGCTGATATAGATCTGCTGGTTATCTCCAAACTGGGGATGCAGGATCACATCAGCCAATCCGCCCTGCCCGGCATGCACAACATCGGGCACACCTTCGATGCGCCCTGTTTCCCCGGTTTCGAGGTCATGCAGACGCAGGGCACCCGCCATCTCGGTCACCAGCAGTCGGCCGTCTGGCAGGAATGTCATGGCCCAAGGCGCCTCGAACCGCGCAACCTCGCTTACCGAAAAAGGAGCCTCAGAGTCTGTCGACTCCGCCTGTTGCTGATCGGATGCCACCAGCGTTCCAGCAGATTCCGCGACAGTGGAAGACGTTTCTGCCGGCGCTGCTGGAACCTCAGTGGTGGGCGCAGGGGGCTGATCCGGGTTTCCCGGGGTCGACGCGTTGTCGCAGGCTGCCAACAGTCCAAGGGTTGCGAGAAAAAGCAGGGAATGTCTGAAAGGGACCATGGGTGCTCCTTTAATGGTTGATGCATCGTTCCGTAATGACTGCCGAAATGTGATCCAGCAGTGGCTGCTAAGATATTAGCGTTCCGTTCCGATGGGTCCACCTTCCATACTCGGGGTATGGTTACTTTTGATGTACGGGTACCTTGGGGTGAGCTCAGTGCTACCCATAGACACTGCCCAAACAACTGGAGATCAATTCATGCGGTACGTCATCTTCTTTTTTCTGTTGTTCAGCCTCTGCGCGCAGAGCAGCGAGCAACCCATGCTGACCGACCTTGCCAGCCTCAAATGGCAAAACCGAGTCATAGTGGTAAACGAAGTGGCCGAGGTGGAAAAAACGGTTTCACTGCTGGAGGAAAACGCAGCCGCCATTGCTGATCGCGATCTGATCTGGCTGGTGTTCGAGGACTCCAGAACCTTGACCAACTACCCAGGCGAATTGGCACTTGAGTTAAAGCCCAATACCGTCGAGACCTACAGGATAAAGCCCGGGCAGGTGATCCTGATCGGCAAGGATGGCGGGGTGAAAAATCGGCTGGAGCAGATGGACCTTGGGGTCCTGTTTTCCGATGTGGACTCCATGCCCATGCGGCGGAGAGAGATGCGAGAGTAGATCAGCGCAGAGACGGCGCCGGGGGCTTGATTGGGGTCCCCCGGCGCGTGCCTTACACCATCGGTGGATCGGTCTCCCGCTCAAAATGTCGATGCTTGATCATGGAAGCGATGAAGTCCGCGGTCGCATTTCCTCCGCCCGCCACGACATGCACACCCGGGAAGGACCCGGCCGGATCGATATCGGCCCTCTTCAGCACCTGTGCGCCCTCGCCCAGTACCAACATGGGCTTGCTATGGCGGAACAGTGTCCGCACAAAACCCAGTGCCTCACCGTTCTTCATCATGGCCTCGGCAGCGGCCTGGCCACCGGGTAGCACCATGGCATCGAAGGCCACCGAAGGCGAAGCCTCGTAGGTGGTATCGGCTTCCACAGAAAGGCCAACTCCGCCAATCTCGCCCAGCCGGGAGCTGACCAGGCGCACCACTGCCCCCTTGGCGATCAGCGCTTCAGCGACTTCCTGCACTGCAGCGCCATCCACGCCTTCTTCACAGAGAATGGCGACCTTGCGGGTACGGATTCCCGCCTCGCCGGGGAATGACTTCAGCGACAGGTAGGCGGACTTCTCCACCTCCGGGTCGAATACGGTGTCCGTAGCCAAAGGCATGGGCGGTGGCAGCTGCTTGATGCCAAGCTTCTTCGCCACCGGCCCCGCCAGATCGTCGGTGACGTTGCGCAGCATCGACACGGTCCGCTCGCGCACCGCAGGCACCGTTACCTTGCCCAGCTCGAAGGCAAAGGCATCGATGATGTGCTTCTGCTCGGCCGGTGTCTGGCTGTTGAAGAACAGACGGGCCTGGTTGTAGTGCTCGGCAAACTTCTCCGGCTTGCCGGTCAGTTCAACCCCCGAGACCGGGTCCGGGAAAGGTACGAATCCCGCGCCACCCGCCTGGAACGGACAGCCGCCTCCCAGTGAGTTGGGCTCATAGGCCACTTTGCCGCGATTGATGGTTTGCCGATGCAGACCATCGCGCTGGTTGTTGTTCACCGGCACCACCGACGCATTGATCGGAATCTCGTGGAAGTTCGGGCCACCCAGACGGGAAAGCTGGGTGTCCTGATAGGAGTGAATGCGCCCGGCCAGGAGCGGGTCGTTGGTGAAGTCGATGCCCGGAATCACATGGGCCGCGCAGAACGCCACCTGTTCGGTCTCGGCAAAGAAATTGTCCGGATTGCGGTTGAGCACCAGCCGCCCGATCGGCGTAACCGGCACCAGCTCCTCCGGAATGATCTTGGTAGCATCCAGCAGATCGAAGCTGAACTTCTCCGCATCCTCCTCGGGAATCAGCTGCACGCCAAAGGTCCATTCCGGATATTCCCCGGCATCAATCGCCTCCCACAGGTCGCGGCGATGAAAATCGGGATCAGCACCGGAAATCTTCACCGCTTCATCCCACACCAGCGAGTGGGTGCCCAGTTTGGGCGTCAGGTGAAACTTCACAAAGGTCGCCTTCCCCTCCCGGGTCACGAAGCGGAAGGTGTGCACCCCGAACCCCTGCATCATCCGGTAGCTGCGCGGAATCGCCCGGTCGGACATCTGCCACATCAGCATGTGGGTACTTTCCGGCATCAGCGACACGAAATCCCAGAAGGTGTCATGGGCCGACGCCGCCTGGGGCATCGCATGATGCGGCTCCGGCTTAACCGCGTGTACCAGATCAGGGAACTTGATCGCGTCCTGAATGAAGAACACCGGCATGTGTTGGCGATGGGCAAGCAGGCAGGCTGGAAGGGTGGACCTCCGCCAGACTGGCGGGCGAACAGAATGGGCATGACAAGCCTGTAATTTGTCCTTTTCCGCTATACGATCAGGTGACTTCCTG
>ENA-OOPG01000001-OOPG01000001.1-human-oral-metagenome-genome-assembly--contig:-NODE-1-length-36743-cov-6.177463_pt1 | contig 36743 bp, 30 predicted proteins | sample MGYA00245264_ERZ501137 | MGnify/ENA primary metagenome ERZ501137 (study PRJEB25959, sample SAMN05334990) | human oral metagenome | host: human-associated | place: USA: California | collected 2014-12-31... | reverse complement strand
GATCCCAACTGGAGCGCCTCTTGCGCTGATCCGGTCGGCTAGACGACCGGTCAACTCTTATCAAAGACCCTTACACTCAAGACATTTACAGGAGAGCCCATGGCTGCCGATACCCGTCCATTGTTCGAATCCTTCACCCTTGGCCCCTTGACCTTGGGCAATCGCATTGTCATGGCGCCCATGACCCGCAATTTTTCGCCAGGCGGTGTTCCCAACGATCAGGTGGTGGCGTACTACAAGCGTCGTGCCGAATCCGGCGTCGGTCTGATCATCACAGAAGGCACCACTGTCGGCCACAAGGCCGCCAATGGTTATCCCGCGGTGCCGGCCATTCACGGCGAGGCCGCTCTGGCCGGTTGGAAGCGAGTGGTCGATGCGGTCCACGAGGTCGGTGGCAAGATTGCGCCGCAACTGTGGCACGTGGGCAATGTTCGCCGTCTGGGTACCGAACCGGATGGCGACGTTCCCGGTTACGGACCGATGGAAAAGCTCAAGGAAGGCAACAAGATCGTTCATGGCATGACCCATGAAGATATTCAGGACGTGGTTCGAGCTTTCGCCCAGGCGGCCAGCGATGCCAAGGCTATCGGGTTTGACGCAATCGAACTGCATGGTGCCCATGGTTATCTGATCGACCAGTTCTTCTGGGAAGGCACCAACCAGCGTGACGACGAATACGGTGGAAGCATGGCCAAGCGCGGCCGCTTCGCGGTGGAGATCATTCGCGCCGTACGTGAGGCGGTGGGCCCTGATTTCCCCATCATCTTCCGCTTCTCCCAGTGGAAACAGCAGGATTACACCGCACGCCTGGCCCCCACACCCGAGCTGCTCGAAGCCTTCCTGCTGCCACTTTCGGAAGCTGGCGTGGATATCTTCCATTGTTCGCAGCGGCGTTTCTGGGAACCCGAATTCGAGGGGTCTCCGCTGAATCTGGCAGGCTGGACACGCAAGATCACCGGCAAGCCATGCATTACCGTGGGCAGTGTCGGCCTTGATGGCGAGTTCCTGGAGTTCATGGTGAAGACCGACAAGGTTGCCGGCACCGCGAACATCGATGATCTGCTGGTGCGTCTGTCCGAAGGAGAGTTCGATCTGGTGGCGGTTGGCCGCGCGTTGATTGTTGATCCGCAGTGGGCCGACAAGGTGCGTGAAGGTCGTTTCGACGAAATCCTTCCGTTCAGCCGCGAAGCGCTGAAGACTCTGGCATAAGCCAGTGAGGGGCCGAGTACCGCGAGGGCCCCGCTGTCGAACCTTCCTCTGCTCGGGGGCTGCCGTCAGGGCAGACCCCGAGTACTGGTGACAGGCGTTGCCGGGCTATCGTTTCGATTTGTCTGCGCCTGCATCAAGAACCCTTCAAAACGCCTGACCACCGCCCCCCAGTCAAGCTGGCAGGCCTTGTGTCGAGCATGCAGACGTATGCCTCGGCGCCCTTCACCGTCCCGTATCAGCCATTGCAGGTTTTCTTTAAACTGCGTTTCGTCTGCCAAGGCCGCGAGACATCCGCTGTAGCGGTCACTCATGTGCTGGTGGGCCGCTGCGGTATCGAAGGCGCAGACCGCGAGACCTGACGCCATCGCCTCGGTTACCACATTGCCAAAGGTTTCGGTCAGGCTGGGAAAGACGAAGATATCGGCACTGGCGTAGACGGTAGCAAGTTCTCCGCCAGTCAGTGCGCCGGTGAAGAAGGCGTCCGGCAGCTGCTCCTGCAACGCACGGCGGCATGGTCCGTCGCCGACGATCACCAGGCGTAACCGCGGCGCGTCGATGGTTTGCCTCAGTTGCTTCCAGCAGCGCACCAGCAGTGAAAGGTTCTTTTCTACCGCCAGGCGGCCGACGTGCAGCAATACGATATCCGCGCTCGCCGCCCGCCAGCGGGCGCGGGTATCTGCATCGCGGTGGCCCGGATGAAAGCGCTGGCAGTCCACCCCGCGGCCAAGCAGCGCAAGGTTGTTCACGCCCAGCCGGCTCAGCTCACGCTGCTGAGTCGAGCTTGCGGTCAGGGTGGTCCGGGTCAGATTGTGAAACCAGCGCAGATAGCGAACTGCCGGTGCATGAAGCAGGCCCAGGCCATAGTGTTCGCTGTATTGCTGGAAATTGGTGTGAAAGCCGCTTACGGCGGGAATGCCAAGTCGCCGGGCAGCCCGCAGGGCCGACCAGCCAAGCGGTCCTTCGGTGGCAAGGTAAACGGCATCTGGTCGCTCGCTGTGCCAGAGCCGGCTAATCGCGTGCCCAGCCTGTAAACCCCATTGCAGCTCCGGATAGCCTGGCAGCGGAAATCCGCGTACGCGCAATTCCAGATGATCGAGGCTGTGGGTGGTGCCGAGCTGTTCATCAGCCTGGGCCGGACGCACCAGCTGCACCGCATGGCCACGCGCCCGCAACCCTTCACTCAGTCGGTAGAGAGTGTGGGCGACACCGTTTATCTGAGGTGTATAGGTTTCGGTGACCAGCGCGTAGCGCTGACGGGCAATCGAAGCACTTGTCATGCAGCAGAGTATCGGCCGCGAAGGTGATGGCGGCGTGACAAACGAATGACAGAATCAAGGCAGGCGCGGGCGCTCGCGCACCCAGAGCAGGGTAGAGCCTGCAACCGCAGCAGGCATCACGAGCAGATTCACCAGCGGAATCAACATGCCCAGATAAACCGGGAGGCCGAAGCTCAGCGACAGTGCTCGATGGCCGCGCATCCAGCGCAGCATGTCTATAAAGCTGACCTGATCATTGTCGGCCTGATAATCCAGGTACTGCGCCGCCATCATCCAGATGCCGAACAGGATCAGCAGTGGCGAGGCCACCAGGTTCACCACCGGAATCAGGGTGAGCAGCAGCAACCCCGCCAGCCGGGGAAGGTAGTAGGCGATCTTGCGCAGTTCGCGCAGTACGCTGCGCGGCGCCACCAGCAGCAATTCCCGGAATCCTGGGGGTGCGCTGACAAGGCCGCGCTCCTGCTCGGCCACGCGATCGGCGAGAAAGCCATAGAAGGGTGATGCGATCAGATTGGCGAGCATGGTGAAGGTGAAAATCAGCACCAGAAGTAGTACCAGTGCGAACAGCGGCCACAGCAGCCACTCGAGAAAACCGAGCCAGGCGGGAAGCTGAGGCACCCATTGTTCCATCCAGGCGCCGAAGCGGCGAACAGCCCAGATGATGCCGGCCGTGAACAGGACCAGATTCAATAGAAGCGGAATGACTACGAAGCGGCGCAGGCCGGGTTGGCGAATTGTGCGTAGGCCCTCGCGAAGGTAATCCGGGCCGCGGGTCAGGGTTTGGTACATGAGTTTTTCCTGTTGCCGACCGATACGTGGCTGCTGCGATAAAGGTAAACTATCCGGCTGATTGAGGCTTTGGAATTTTCACAGACGCGGGGGTCGCCTAGTATGCATCCTCGCAAGACCACGGAGCGTATAGCATGGGCATACTGGTCAACCGGCCGGCACCAACTTTCAAGGCGCCAGCCGTACTGGCGGACGGCTCGATCGTCGATGAGTTCGACCTTGCCAGCCTCACGGGACGCTACATAGTCCTGTTTTTCTGGCCACTGGATTTCACCTTCGTGTGCCCGTCCGAAATCATCGCCCACGATAACCGCATGGACAAATTCCGCGCGCTGGATGTCGAGGTGGTCGGGGTCTCGGTGGACGGGTATCGGCAGCCATGGGCTCTCCTGTAAATGTCTTGAGTGTAAGGGTCTTTGATAAGAGTTGACCGGTCGTCTAGCCGACCGGATCAGCGCAAGAGGCGCTCCAGTTGGGTAATGAATACCCGCAGAGGGGCGATCTGGCGATCGATTTTCATGCGCAGCAACGCACCTTCCCAGGCAGCACCAATGAACGCGGCCAGAGCAAGTGGATCCTGCTCTGCGGACAGCTCACCACTGGCCTGAGCCTGCTGCAGGCACTCTGCGAGCACTTCTGTCGAGCGCTGCAGAATCGCGCTGGCGGCGTAACCGATCGGCTGGCTTTCATCGGCCTTCTCATGACAGAGACTGCCAATGAAGCACTGATGACTCGGCTCTTCCTGGTTAGCAAAATAGCCAATCAGGTCGCGGTAACAGCGCAGAATGCGCTCCCGCGGCGAGCCTTCGGCACTGCCCAACGCCCGAGCGAAACGCTCCAGCCGCGGCAGGTAGTAGAAGTGCAGCGCCTGAATGGCGAAGTCTTCCTTGCTCTCGAAGTAATGATAGAAGGACCCCTTGGGCACGCCTGCGCCCTGGGTTATCTCCTGCACGCCTGTCCCGTTATAACCCTTGCGCAGCATCACTTGGGTGCCAGCGGCAAGAATACGGGCGCGTTTGTCCTGAATACTGTTCATGTGCGGACTATACGACCGGTCATATACTTCTGATATCCATGATTCATATCGGTGATGAATAATAATAGCGCGCCTGCAGGCTCCGCCAGGCACAAAAAAACCCCCGCCAGCGATGCTGGCGGGGGTTGGGGAGAAGCCGCGGAGAGCTTAGTGCTCGACGCCACCTTCACCATGGATATGACCATGGGCGAGTTCATCCTCGCTGGCTTCACGCACTCCGACAACCTTGACCTCGAAGGTCAGGCGCTGGCCAGCCAGCGGGTGATTGCCATCGATGGTGACTTCGTCGCCCTCGAGTGCGGTGATAGTAACGATCTGCATACCGCCGTCAGGGCCCGAGGCGTGGAACTGCATTCCGACTTCGAGCTCGTCTACGCCTTCGAACATGTTGCGGCCAAGTACCGCGACCAGCTCGGGATTGAACTCGCCATAGGCATTTTCCGGCTCTACGGAAACTTTCAGCTCGTCGCCTGCCTGCTTGCCATCAAGCGCCTGCTCCAGACCCTGAATGATATTGCCCGCACCGTGCAGGTAAACCAGCGGAGCGCCGCCAGCAGAAGAATCGAGAACTTCACCGGCATCGTTGGTCAAAGTGTAGTCAATCGAAACGGCTTTGTTGGCGGCGATCTGCATAGCGTAATTCCTGTCTTTTCGAATAAACCGCAAATAATACGCCGGTTGAAGTGATAACGCACGGGTTGACCGACACAAGGCCGACCCTGAAGATGGGCGACCGGTCCCGGCCCTGCAACCGACCAAGGGAGAAACATGGTTAACAGATTGGTACTAGTGATCAACTGCGGCAGCTCCTCGATCAAATTCGCGCTGCGCCAGGAAGGCGAGAGCGAAGCCATTCTCAGCGGACTCGCGGAACGGCTCGGCAGCCCGCAGGCAAGCTTGAGCTACAGGATCGGCGATCAACGCCACGAAGCAACGCTATCCGGCAGCGAGCATGTCGATGCGCTCAGTGCTCTGCTGCCGCTGATCGAAAGCCATGCCGGCCAGCCGCCCGCCGCGGTAGGCCATCGGGTAGTGCATGGCGGTGAACATTTTACCGGTGCCTGCGTGATCGACGACGAAGTCATGAAAGCGATCGAAGCCAACGCACCCCTCGCTCCTCTGCACAATCCGGCCAACCTGATCGGTATTCGTGCAGCGATGGAGGTACTGGCCGACATTCCCCATGTGGCGATCTTCGATACGGCGTTCCATCAGAGCATGCCCGCACACGCCTATCGCTATGCCCTGCCCGACGAGCTCTATACCCTTCACGGGGTGCGCCGTTACGGCTTTCATGGCACCAGTCATCAATACGTGACCAGCCAGGCCAGCATTCTTGCAGGCATGAGCCCGGGCGAAGGCGCATGGCTCAGCGCCCACCTGGGTAACGGTTGCTCCAGTTGCGCCGTTCTCGATGGCAAAAGCCTGGACACCAGCATGGGGCTGACTCCACTGGAAGGTCTGGTCATGGGAACTCGCAGTGGCGACGTCGACCCCAATCTTCATGCGCATCTGGCCCGCACCCTGGGCTGGGATATCGAACGAATCGAGAAGCTGCTCAACCGCGAAAGCGGACTGCTAGGATTGTCCGGACTCAGCAACGACATGCGCCAACTCGAGCAGGCTCGAGCGGATGGTCATCACGGCGCCCGTCTGGCAATCGAAGTCTTCTGCTATCGGCTGGCCCGTTCGCTGGCCGGTCTGGCCGTCGCCCTGCCCCGGCTCGACGGGTTGATATTCACTGGCGGGATAGGCGAAAACTCGGCTCTGGTCCGTGCGCTCACCCTAAGTCACCTTGGAATTCTCGGTCTCAATCTTGACCCGGATCGCAACATTGCCCTGCCGCGTGGCCAGGCCGGGGCAATCCAGGGGCATGGTTCCCGCGCCGTACTGGTGATTCCCACCGATGAGGAACGGCAGATCGCCGATGAAAGCCTCGCGTTGCTCGATGCTCGAGCCAGCTCAATCTGAAGGGGAACCGATGCATACCTTTTTCGTTGCACCTACCGGCTTTGGAGTCGGCCTCACGTCCATCAGTCTCGGACTCATCCGCGCACTTCAGCGCACCGGGCTCCGGGTTCACTTCTTAAAGCCGATTGCCCAGCCGCATCCCGGCGACATGGGCCCCGAACGTTCCACGGAACTGATCTCGCGCACACTCGGCCTTACGCCGCCGAGCCCCCTCGCGCTTGCCGAAGTTGAGCGCCGACTGGCCGAGGGTGAACTGAACGAGGTACTGGAAGACATCATCAGCCGATTCCAGCAGGCGGCCCTGGACGCCGATGTGGTAGTGGTCGAGGGCATGGTTCCTACGCGCCAGGCGAGCTACGCGGCGCGTATCAATTATCACCTGGCCAAAACACTGGATGCCGACGTGATATTGGTCAGCGCCCCTGATGGCGAAGCCATGGACAGCCTGGCCAATCGTATCGAAATTCATGCCCAGACCTTCGGCGGCCCACGAGATCCCAAGGTAATCGGGGTGATAGTCAACAAGGTGACCGAACTGGACAGCAGCGATGGCCCGCCGGCCGATACCGGTGAGCTGAAGCGCACGCTGAAGGGCTTCGCACTGGCGTTGAAGCAGCAATCCAAGGTGCTCGACACCGAGGACTTCCGCCTGATCGGCTGCGTGCCCTGGTAGGACGAGCTCAACGCGCCCCGTGCAGCAGATGTGGCGGGGCTGCTCGGCGCGAGCGTTCTCAACGAAGGGGAAATGGCATCCCGCCGGGTCATGGAGATCGCACTGTGCGCCCGCACCGTGCCCAATATCATTGCCCGGCTCAAACCCGGCACCCTGATCGTCACGCCGGGTGACAGGGATGATGTGATCATTGCCGCAAGCCTTTCCGCGCTGGCTGGTACACCGCTGGCAGGGCTGCTCCTGACCGGGGGCATGCGCCCTGATGCGCGTGTGTTGCAGCTCTGCCAGCCCGCCTTTGACGGCGGCCTGCCCCTGCTCTGCGTGGAGACCAACAGCTTCAGGACCGCAACCGAACTCGACCGGATGAACCGGGAGATCCCGATCGATGATCGTGACCGGGCTGAAATGGTGACCGACTACGTGGCTTCCCACATCGATCACGCCTGGCTGCAGGCGCGTTGTGGCAAGCCGCGGGAGCTGCGCATGTCACCGCCGGCCTTCCGCTACGAACTGGTGCGCCGTGCGCAGCTGGCGAAAAAGCGCATCGTTCTGCCGGAAGGCGACGAGCCGCGCACTGTCCAGGCTGCTGCAATCTGCGAGCGGCGCGGCATCGCCCACTGCATTCTGCTGGCCAAGCGCGAAGCGGTCGAGGCCGTCGCCCGGGCGCAGCACATCACCCTTCCCGACAGCCTGGAAATCATCGACCCGGACAGCGTGCGCGAACGCTATGTCGAGCCGATGGTAGAACTGCGCCGCGGCCGCGGACTGAATGCCCCAATGGCTCTGCAGCAACTTGAGGACAAGGTCGTTCTCGGTACCATGATGCTTGCACTCGATGAGGTCGACGGGCTGGTGTCCGGGGCCATCCACACCACCGCCAACACTATCCGCCCGGCTTTCCAGCTGATCAAGACGGCGCCCGGCTATAATCTGGTGTCGTCGATCTTCTTCATGCTGCTGCCCGAACAGGTACTGGTTTACGGCGACTGCGCCGTGAATCCCGACCCGAACGCAGAAGAACTGGCGGAGATCGCGATCCAGAGCGCCCGCTCCGCAGAGGCCTTTGGCATCCCTGCCCGGGTGGCGATGATCAGCTACTCGACCATGGAGTCCGGCACCGGCGTGGATGTGGAGAAGGTGCGCGAAGCGACGCGTATTGCGCGGGAACGCGAGCCGGGACTTCTGATCGACGGTCCGCTCCAGTATGATGCCGCGGCCATCGCCAGTGTGGGTCTGCAGAAGGCCCCGGACAGCCCGGTAGCGGGCAAGGCGACCGTGTTCGTGTTCCCGGATCTGAATACTGGCAACACGACCTACAAGGCAGTACAGCGCAGCGCCAATGTAGTCAGCGTCGGCCCGATGCTGCAGGGGCTGCGCAAACCGGTGAACGACCTGTCGCGGGGTGCGCTGGTGGACGACATCGTCTTCACCATTGCGCTCACCGCCATCCAGGCCGACAAACAATAACCATCGCCCAGCACCGCTGGGCGCGAGATATGTGCCCATGCTGAGTTTTCTACCTGCTGCCGTAAGGGGTGCCCTGTCATCGCTATTGCTGGTACTCAACACGCTGATCTGCTTCAGCGTGCTGTTCCCCATAGCACTGCTCAAGTTGCTGCCGATCAAGCCCCTGCAGAAACTCTGCACCCAGGCAATGATCCGTATCGCCGAGTTCTGGATCCTCTGTAACAGTGGCTGGATGAGGCTGGCGGGACGAATCGAGTGGGATATCGAAGGCCGCGAGCGGCTCGATCATGACGGCTGGTATCTGGTGACCAGCAACCACCAGAGCTGGGTCGACATTCTGGTGCTGCAGCACAATCTCAACCGCCGCATGCCGATGCTGAAGTTCTTTCTCAAGCAGGAGCTGATCTGGGTGCCGATCATCGGCATTTGCTGGTGGGCGCTGGATTTCCCCTTCATGAAACGCTACACCAAGGCCTATCTCGACCGGCACCCGGAAAAGGCCGGACAGGATGTGGCCGCCACCCGACGCGCCTGCGAGAAGTTCAAGTATACCCCGGTTGCGGTTTTCAACTTTCTCGAGGGGACCCGTGTCAGCGATGGCAAGCGACTGGAGCAGAAGTCACCCTTCCGTCACCTGCTGCGCCCAAAATCCGGCGGCGTGGCCTTCGTTCTCGACGCGATGGGCACCCAGCTGCGTTCACTGGTGGATATCACCATTCACTATCCGGACGGCGCACCGAGTTTCTGGGACCTGCTTAGCGGACGCATCCGCAAGGTGGTCATGCGTTGTCGTATTCGCCCCATACCGGCGGAGTTTCTGGGCAGAAACTACCAGGACGACCAGGCCTTTCGGGAGGAGTTCCAGGAGTGGATAAACGGCCTGTGGCGGGACAAGGACACCCTGCTGGAGCAACTGCACCAGCAACACCCACCGGGACGCTAACTTTCTTCCAGTAGCCTAAAAAGGGCGCGCCAACTGGCGCGCCCTTCTCGTTACGACCTTGAACGACCCGTTAGAGCGGGCGCAGGTTGATTTCTACCCTGCGGTTTTGCGCCCGACCGGCCTGCGTTTCATTGCTGGCGATCGGCTGGCTGGGGCCTACTCCACGGCTGCTGATGCGATTACCGGCGACGCCCTGGCCGGTCAGGTAGGACGCAACGCTCGATGCGCGCTGCTGCGACAGGCGCATGTTCAGGTCCATGGAGCCGGTGCTGTCGGTGTGACCGACGATATCGATGCCGTTGCGATTGAACTCCTGAAAGACCTTGACCAGCGAGTTCAGCGTCGGATAGAAGCTGCTGGAAATGTCTGCGGAGTTACTGGCGAAGGTGATATTGCCCGGCATGACCAGTTGCAGATTGTCACCGTTACGGATCACCTGCACACCAGTACCAGTCAGCTCCTGACGCAGACGCGCTTCCTGCTGGTCGACGTAATAGCCGTAACCAGCACCGGCTGCGCCGCCCACGGTAGCGCCGATCAGCGCGCCCTTGGTCCGGTCCTTGCGACTGGAGGTAGCCGCACCCACCACTGCACCAGCGGCCGCACCGCCCAGCCCGTAAATGCCGGCCTTGCCAGCCTGCTGCTCACCGGTGTAGGGATTGGTGGTACAACCTGCCAGCAGTACCGAACACAGACCAGCAGCCATCAAACCTTGAATTTTCATGTAGATGTTCCTTGGAGGTTGGTGCCTTGATTCGGCGACAGACTACAACATTGAGACGTCTGGTACAGAGAGCCAGAGCACAAGATTGTGCAAATCTGTCGAAAAACCTGTCAGGCGCGAATAAAGGGATTGTTGCGCATTTCCTCGCCAATACTGGTGTCCGGGCCATGACCGGTGACCACGATCGCCTGCTCATCGAGCGTATACAGACGCTGACGAATGGAACGTTCGATGCTGCGGGAATCACCGCCCCAGAGATCGGTACGTCCGATCCCGCGGCGAAAGAGCGTATCGCCGGCGATCAACAGCCTGTCCTGCGGGAACCAGAAACTCATCGAATCCGGGGTGTGCCCTGGAGTATGCAGCGCGACGCCACAGCCGCACGCCAGCTCCTCGTCGTCGTGCAGCCACTGATCGGGCGCAGGAACCGGCGTGTAGGGTACACCGAACAGACGGCACTGCATCTCCAGATTGTCCCAGAGAAACTGGTCTTCCTTGTGCAGGTGCAGGGTGGCGCCAGTGGCTTTCTTCATCTCCCCCGAGGCGAGGAAGTGATCGAGGTGCGCATGGGTATGGATGATGCTGACCACGGTCAGCCCAAGTTCATCAAGGCGCTTGAGAATGAACTGATGATCACCACCCGGATCGACGACCACCGCCTTCTTCGTCACCGGATCGCCGATGATGGTGCAGTTGCACTGCAGCGGACCGACAGGAAAGGTTTCACGCACAAGGCCGGTCATGCTAAATCTCCGGATAGCCTGAATACTGGGACCATCATACCCGATGTGCCTGTGCTTCGGTCTGTTCTGCAGTCAGGTGGTCCACCACCACGCTGCCTATCAGGTCACCTTCTACGTTGACCGCCGTGCGGATGGTGTCCAGCACCCGGTCGATAGGTAGCAGAATGGCGATCGCCTCAGCGGGCAGACCGACCGCCTGCAGCACCATCACCATGGTCACCATGCCCGAACTGGGAATACCGGGGGCCCCTGTCGAGGCGATCATGGCCGTGAAAAACACCACCATCTGCTGACCGAAGCTCAGTTCGATACCCACCAGATTGGCAACGAAGAGCGCCGCGGCGGCTTCATAAAGAGCAGTACCGTCCATGTTCATGGTGGCGCCCAGCGGCAGCACGAACCCGGCCACGCCCTGACGCACACCCAGATTCTGCTGGGCACACCGCATGGTAATTGGCAGCGTCGCGGCACTGGAACTGGTAGCGAAGGCGGTCACCAGGGCCTCCCGCGCGCCCCGCCAGAACCAGAGGGGCGACTTGCGCGTGGCCAGGTAGAGCACACCGGGCAGAACCACGACCCCATGAAACAGCGTGGTTGCAAAGACCAGCACGATGAACCCGAGTACCGTCAGCAGTAGCGCGGCATCCTGCTCCGCAACCAGACGGATCAGCAGTGCCAGGATACCCAGCGGCGCCAGGCGCATGATCCAGCCGGTAATCATCAACAACATGTCGAGCATCTGGCGCATCAGTTGGCCGATGACCGAAAAACGCTCTCCGCCCGCCACCAGCGCAATCCCGATGAACAAGGCGAATACCACCACCGACAGGATGTTGTTGCTGCTGAATGCAGTAAAGGGGTTCTGAAACAGATTGGCGAAGAAATGCTGGAAGAACTCGGGCAATGTGAGCTGACGCGCCTCGAAATCCGCCATGGCCTCGGCAAACAGCTGTAGTGAAAGGCCAGCACCAGGCTCGAACCAGTTGGCTGCGAACAAAGCTATGAGCATTGCCAGCGACACGGTGATCACGAAGTAGACCAGTGTCGTGACCCACACGCGGTGCACCTGATGGTGGGCCTGCAAATTCGCCACACCCACCACGATCGAGGTGAAGATCAACGGAATCAGGATCATCCTGAGCAGGCCGAGAAAGACACTGCTGACCAGGGTGCTGGCATAGAGCACAGCCGACGCCGTCTCTGAGCCATCGGGAAGCAGGCTGATCGCCCAGCCTAGGCCCAGTCCGAGGCAGGCTGCGATGAGAATCTGGCGATTGAGACTAGGCATGGCGCTACCCTGCGATGGTGAAGCGCATGACTATAGCAAATGTTGCGGCGGTTCAGCCCAGCAGCCCAAGGACCTTTGCCTGGGCGACCGCCTGGGTGCGGCGCGCGACGGCAAGCTTGTGGTTGATGCGCCGGGCGTGGCTTTTGACGGTATGCAGCGAAATGTATAGCGCCTCGCTGATCTGCTGATTGGAGTAGCCCTGCGCGATCAGGCGCAGGACATCGAGCTCCCGCGTACTGAGCGGCTCGCGCAGGCCAAGCACCTGTATTTGACCGTCGGGATTGGCAACAGCGGGCAGCAACACCAGCAGGCGATCGCGCAACGCCGATGCAGGCGCCCTACGCAGGGCTTCCGTCAGACCTGTCGGCGCCTGTTGCAACAGCGCGTCGAAGACACCGACCAGACCGTCCGGCTCTGCGAGTGCCAGCGCCTGGCGAAGATACTGCTCGGCTTCCTCCGGACGCTTGTCGAGATAAAGAAGCCGTATCAGATGCACCAGCGCAATCTGCTGCTGGAGCACGTCACCACTGCGCTGCAGCCGGCCAAGCAGCTCACGCAGGCAACTTTCGCAGGCAACCCGCTCGCCACGTTGCCAAAGCAGGCGCGCATAGACCAGTTCGATCAGTACCGGAAGAGCATGGAAGAACGGTGGGGGTGCTGCACCGCCGTCTTTGCAATAGGTCTGGCGCAGCCTGGGCAGCCAGTGCTCGGCAAGTTCACGGCGGTCGGTGGTCATCCAAAGATCGCTTTTCAGTGCCGTCACCCAGCCGAGGTAGTACACAGGCGGTACATCCCACTGATGCATCAAACGCTCGGCTTCGGCCAACAGGTTGAACGCTTTGCCCGCGGTGTCCAGCCGCCGCGCGAGTACCGCTGCCATGGCGCAGTAGCCCTGCAGCGCATGCACATCGCGGCTACGCCGGGCTTCATCGATACCTGACTGCAGTGTATCGAGCGCCTCGGGTTCGCCCAGCAGAATTGCCAGATAACCTTGGTAGACCCGAAGTCGCGCTCGTACTGCAAGACCCTCGGAGCGGCCGTTGGCATCCAACTGCTGCAGTTGCTCCACAACCAGTCCGTAGGCGCGTCGTATCTGTCCGCGGGCCTGCATCAGACGCGCACGCATCAGGATAGCCTGCGCTTCGAAGTACCGGTTGCCACTGCGTTGCGCCAATTCCAGCGCATTGCGAGCCCACTGTCGGCCCTGATCGAGACGGCGGGCGCAAAGCTCACAGTCCCCCAGCGTCAACATTGCCATGAAGCGGCTGCCCGAATCCTGATCAGTGAGACAGGCCAGCGCCTGATGTGCGTGCTGACGCGCTTCATCCAGCCGACCTGCGGCCCTAGCAAGATACGCCTTGAGCGTCAGCGCCTGGCCCAGCAGCCGCCGCTGCCTCTCCTGGTCAGGCTGAGGAAGAAAACGGCAGAGTCTGCCAAGCATGGACTCGGCATCTTCAAGCTGACAGGCAAGCGCCAACGTCCACGCATGGGCAATCACCAGCCGCGCCGAACTGCCCTGCAACGCGACGGGAAGCTCGGCCTTCCAGCGCAGCATGGTGTCGACGGGCTGCTCGGAAAGCAACTGTTCGAGCGGAATGAGCTGCACCAGATCGGCAGCCAGGTCGGGTCGCTCAGCAGCCAGCGCGTGCTCCACAGCCTCGGCAACCAGGCCGTGTCGGTCGAACCAGTGGCAGGCGCGCTGGTGTATCGTCAATCGCCGCGCGGAGCCGGTGTTAGCCGCGCGCTGGCGCAAGACATCGGAAAACAGGTGATGAAAGCGATACCAGCGTCCTTCCCCGTCCAGCGGGACCAGAAAGACCCTGTGCGCCAGAAGGTGAGCGAGAATCTCGCTACTATCCGATGCCTGGCGCACCTCGTCACACAGCTCCACGGTGAACCGCTCCAGCCAGCTGACATCTGCCAGAAACTGGCGAACCGCCGCGGGCTGACTGAAGATCACCTCTTCCAGCAGATACTCTCCGACCAGATGGGACGGCGCCGGCATGGGAGGTGTCTGGCGCGGCCCGGCGTCCTGCTCGACGGCCACCGCAAGCAGGCGCAGACCGGCAATCCAGCCCTCGTTACGCTGCAACAGCGCGGCAAGCCACTGCGGGTCTGCCTGACTCAGCCCTGCACGCTCGAGAAACAGCCGCGAAGCCTGGGAGTCGAGCCGCAGATGGCGTTCATCCAGTTCCAGCAACTGATTGCTCAGGCGCAACCGTGCGAGGTGCCAGGCCGGACGCTGGCGACTGGTCAGCAATAACTGAAAGCCGGGCGGGAGTCTGTCGAGCAGTAGGGCACACAGCCGATCGCATTGGGGTCCCTGCACCAGGTGATAATCATCCAGCACCAGCAACACCGGATGGTCGGACGGATGCAGCTCGCCAAGCTCATCCAGCACCGCGCCCATCAGTTGCTCCAGAGCCAGCGGCTGTTCCGGATGCTGTTGGCGCAGCAGCTCCAGCTCGGTCGTACCCAACTGCGGAATCAGCGATCGCAATGCCTGAACAAGCGTTCGCAGAAACTGTCCGGCTCGCGCATCACGCCCGTCCAGGCCAACCCACACACTGCGCCAGCGGGCCGGTAGATGCTCGCAATACTCCACCGCCAGGGTACTTTTGCCGAAGCCGGCTGGCGCGCAGATCAGCATCAGGCGACGTGCCTGCGCCTGGTGCAGCAGCTGCAAAAGCTCCGGGCGCGGCAGATGATCAGCCGGTAACGGCGGCCTGAAGGTCTTGCTGAAGAAGTAGGGGGTGGTCGGAGCCATACCGACAAGTGTATCGACAGGCGGAACGGCGGGGCATTTCGATTTGTAACAGGGAACCCTGAGGCCAGCCGTTTCCGGCTGGCCCTTAGGCTTAGCGAACGCCCGACTGGCGCAGGGCTGCGGGGGTGAAGTCGTTGGAGCTGGCGCGGAAGTTATAGTCGTAATCCTGCCGCTCTTCGTTGTTCATGCCCATCGCCAGATAGCGGCCGGCAATCAGGTCATACAGGGTTTCAGCAGCGAAACCCGGCACCTGCGAATTGTAGCGGTGCATTGCGTGAGCTTCGGCGACACGCCAGAGAATGTCGCGACCGTCGTAATGGTCGATGTGGGCGGCCTGCCAGGAGTCCTCATCAAAGAAGAAGTGACGCTTGGCATAGATGTGACGCTGATTGGTCTTGACCGTCGCAACCACCTCCCAAACGCGATGCAATTCGTATCGGGTCAAATCCGAGTTCAGGTGACCGGCCTTGACCACATCCGAATACTTGTGCTCAGGCGAATTGAGGATGTAGCTGTTGTAGGGGATATACAGCTCCTTCTTGCCTACCAACTGCCAGTCGTAACGGTCCGGAGCACCGTTGAACATGTCCAGGTTGTCGGAAGTACGCATACCGTCAGCGGCGGTACCCGGCCCGTCATAGGACACCTGCGGTGCCCGACGCACACGACGCTGGCCGGCATTGTAGATCCATGCCATGCGTGGGGTTGCGACCTGATCGACGGTTTCATGGACCAGCAGCACATTCCCTGCCAGACGACCCGGATCGGTCACCTGCTGCTTGAAGTAATAAAGAATATTCTCCATGCGTGCCGGATCGTAGTCGATCAGCGCCTCGGGAAGTACGTACTGCTCGATGAATCGAACGATGCTGAAGTTGCCATTCACCTGCGGCGTGGCCTGAACCACGACACGCTGCATGGAGCCTCCACGATAGCGAGTGATGTGATTCCAGATGACTTCCAGGCCGTTAGACGGAATCGGGAAGGCATTGGCGCTGCGATAACCGGTCACGCCATTACCGCCTTGTACCAGTCGGGAATTACGCGCGTTGTAGGCAGCCGCTTCGTAAATTTCATCAGGCATCGAGGCGCTGCGGCGGGTCTGATAGACCGGCATGCGGAAAGTGTCCGGATAACGCTGGAACATTGCGATCTGACCCGGCGCCAGATTCGCCCGGTACTGCTCGAAATTGGCTGAGGTAATGACGAACAGCGGCTTGTCGTCAGGGAAGGGATTGGTCAGGAAGCCATTCACTACCGACCCGGCATCCGGGCTGAGGCCACCCGTCCACTCTGGAATGGTGCCGGCCGCGTTGCCCGCTCGTTCAGCGCCGATTGGCGTCAGGCTTTTACCCAGCTCGGCGATCTGCTGGTCGGTAGCGGCCTGGGTGGCGCCTGCCGCAAGGGCGAAGGCCAGGACCGCGGAGGTCATCAGCGTTGGTTTCATTTCGGTCACTCTGCTTGCATGGGGCCGGAAGGCTCCGGCACGTGGGTCGCGCAACGGCTGCAAAGGCAGTGATGGCCAACAGCCGGATTAAGGCAGGGCACTATAGACAAGCGGAGGACAGACGGGATCAGCCGAAAGTATGAATTTCGACAGATGGCGAAACAGGCGGCTCAAGCGGTCGGGCTGGGCAGCAGAACGTCTGCCCAGCGAACGACGTCCGGCCGGGCAGCATGGTTTACAGCGTGGAAAGGAAGGGAGCCTGCGCTTCCTGCCATTGCGCGATCTCGCCGCGAATTTTCTTCTTGTCGAGCTTGCCGACACTGGTTTTGGGTATTTCGGTAACAACTGCGATCTGGGTCGGGACCGCCCACTTGTTGATGCGACCTTCGTCGACATATTTCTTCAGGTGATCGCGAAGCGCCTTGGCGCTCATCTCATGGCCGTCCTTGGCGACGATCAGCGCAAACGGCCGCTCGTCCCACTGCGGGTCAGGCACACCCACTACCGCGACCTCTTTCACCGCAGCACAGGTACTGATCAGGTCTTCCAGCTCCAGCGAGGAAATCCACTCGCCGCCGGTCTTGATCACATCCTTGATCCGATCACGAATCTCGATGAAGCCCATCTCGTCGATGGTGGCCACGTCGCCGGTGTGCATCCAGCCATGCTCCCACAGCTCGCGGCTCTTTTCAGGCTCGCGATAGTAACCCTGGGTCAGCCAGGGGGCATGCAGGACCAGTTCGCCCTGGCTCTTGCCATCCTTGGGCAGGAAGCTGCCGTCTGCGGCCATGATCCGCGCTTCGACCATGGGCACCGGAACGCCCGCCTTGATCTTGTAGGTGGCGCGCTCATCTTCCGAACCCGCTTCCAGCTCAAGATTGACGTAGCCGGCGGAAATCAGCGGACAGGTCTCGGACATGCCATAGGCGGCCGACAGGTTCATCCCCTTTGCCTTTGCCGCCTCATACAAACTGCGGTTCAGCGCACTGCCACCGATGATCACCTTCATGCCACCGAAGTCGAAATCCTGTGCGCCCTTGGCATGCAGCACCATCTGCAGGATGGTGGGCACGCAATGGGAAAAGGTAACCTTCTCCTTCCGGATCAGCTCCACCAGCAGTTCGGGCTCGTAGCGTCCGGGATAGACCTGCTTGGTGCCCAGCAGGGTGGCAGTGTACGGAATACCCCAGGCATGCACGTGGAACATCGGCGTGATCGGCATGTAGACGTCCCGGTTGCCGAAGCTGCGAACCGTATCCAGCCCACCCATCATTCCTGCCTGCGTCAGGGTATGCAGCACAAGTTGGCGGTGTGTGAAGTACACACCCTTGGGATTGCCGGTGGTGCCGGTCGTGTAGAAGGTTGTCGCTACCGAGTTCTCGTCAAAATCGGCGAACTCGTAGGTCGGTTCCTGCGCCGCGAGCAACTCTTCATACTCACCGACCAGGTTCGGCAGGTCGGCCGTCTTCTCGGCCCCGTCGGTGACAAGAATGGTATGGGTAACCGTGGTGAGTTCGTTCTGAATGGCCTTGTAGATGGGCACGAACTCACTGTTGACCAGCACGAAAATGTCTTCGGCATGGTTCATGGTGTAGAGAATCTGATCCGGCGAAAGGCGGATGTTGATGGTGTGCAGCACAGCGCCGATCATGGGCACTGCGAACATGCACTCGAGATAGCGATGACTGTCCCAATCCATCACCGCGACCGTATCGCCGGGCTTGACGCCAGCCTGGGTCAGGGCATTGGCCAGGCGGCAGATCCGCTGGTTGAAGGTTGCATAGTCATAACGGCTGATGTCTCGATAGACGATTTCCTGACTGCGCTCGTAGCGCACACCGGACAGCAGCAGGTTCTTGATCAGCAGCGGAGTCGAATGTGCCGAATCGGCGGGTTTGAGAACACGCGTGTTCAACATGGTCATGACCTTCTATTGTTGGGATTGTTGGGTCGAACGGGTATCGAGACCCGTCATGCTCCGAACTATAGACAACCGCCCGAGTGGCCACCTATCGCTCGAAAGTATGAACCTGATCACACCCCTGCCAGGCTGGCGAATTAACGGTATAATTCGACCGATAAAGTCGGTTGATGACCGAAAACCACCAAGCAGTCATGGTCAGGAGTGAGTATGTCGGATAATAGCGTAGTGATAGTAAGCGGTGCACGTACGCCCATGGGCGGCTTTCAGGGCTGCCTCTCAAGCGTTTCAGCGGTTGAGCTGGGCGCCATCGCTATCCGCGAAGCAGTGCAGCGTGCCGGCATCGATGCCAGCGACGTGCAGGAAGTGATCATGGGCTGCGTTCTGCCGGCAGGCCTCAAGCAGGGGCCGGCCCGGCAGGCAGCGCTGAATGCCGGCCTGCCTGCGGCCACAGGCTGTACCACCATCAACAAACTCTGTGGTTCCGGCATGAAGGCGGTGATGTTCGCGCATGACGCGCTCAAGGCCGGCAGCAACCAGATCATGATCGCCGGCGGCATGGAAAGCATGTCCAACGCGCCCTACCTGATGGAGAAGGCCCGTGGCGGCCTGCGCATGGGCCATGGCGAGATCAAGGACCACATGTTCTTCGACGGATTGGAAGATGCGCGTACCGGTCGTCTGATGGGCTCCTTCGCCCAGGATACTGCCGAAAAATACGGCCTGACCCGCGAAGACATGGACGCCTATGCCATCGAGTCGCTCAAGCGCGCCCAGGCCGCCATCGAAAACGGCAGCCTCGACAGCGAAATCGTCCCGGTCACCGTCACCACCCGCAAGGGCGAGGTGGTGGTCAAGGACGACGAGCAGCCGCACAACGCCAATATCGACAAGATCCCGACCCTGAAGCCTGCGTTCAAAAAGGACGGCAGCATCACCGCCGCCAACGCCAGCTCGATCTCCGACGGCGCCAGCGCGCTGGTGCTGATGACCGCAGCCGAAGCGCAGCGCCGTGGCCTGACGCCGCTGGCACGGGTCGTCGGTCATGCGACGCAGAGCCAGGACCCAAGTGAATTCACCATTGCCCCCATCGGCGCGATGGCCAACCTGTTCGCAAAGACGGGGTGGAACAAGGACGATGTCGATCTGTTCGAGATCAACGAAGCCTTCGCCATGGTGACCATGCTCGCCATGCGCGAGCATGGTCTGGACCACGCCAAGGTCAACATCTATGGCGCGCATGCGCCCAGGGCCATCCGGTCGGCTCGACCGGGTCGCGGATAATTGTCACTCTGATCAATGCTCTGCAGAAAACCGGGGGCAAGCGCGGCGTCGCCTCGTTGTGCATCGGTGGTGGTGAAGCCACGGCGGTAGCGATCGAGCTGATCTGAGACCGGCGCGGGCGGTAAGCACCAGCCGCCCGCATCCTTTCCCCAGGTCACCTGCGTCGCAATGATGCAGCAAAGAATTCCACGAAACCGTCACATTACCTTTATAATTCCCGCACTTTTTCAACGACGATCCTCAGGTCGAGCTGCTGCCCGCCCTGCCCGCCCTGCGAAGGGCGGTATTGATCGACCAATCTGCCAATACGCGGTGACAAATGAACTACTCACTGTTCGATTTCCTCCAGCTGTCGGTGCGCTGGGTATCTTCATCTTCGGCATGAAGATTTTCAGCGAAGCGCTGCAGAAGGTTGCCGGTAGCCGGCTCAAGGCGATCCTCAGCGGCATGACCCGCAACCGGTTGACCGGGGTGCTCACCGGCTTCGGCACCACCGCCATCACCCAGTCTTCGACCACCACCACGGTAATGGCGGTGAGTTTCGTCAACGCCGGCCTGCTGACCTTCGTGCAATCTACCGGCTTGATCATGGGGGCCAACATCGGCACCACCATCACCGCCTGGCTGGTCGCCCTGTTCGGCTTCAAGTTCCAGATCACCCCGATCGCCGTGGCGATGATCGGGTTGTTCTTCGTCTTTCTGTTCTCGAGTAACAGTCGACTGCGCAACATCGCTGAAGCGGTGGTTGGGTTCGGCATCCTGTTCATCGGCCTGGAATTCATCAAGGGTGCGGTACCGGACATTCGCAGCAACCCGGAAATGTTCGCCTTCTTCGACGCCTTTACAGATTACGGCTACCTCTCGCTGCTGCTGTTCGTGTTCGTCGGCACGCTGTTGACGCTGCTGACGCAGTCGTCCTCTGCCGCCACGGCGATCACCCTGGTGATGCTGTTCGAGGGCTGGATCTCCTTCCCTATCGCCGCTGCAATGATCCTTGGCGAGAACGTCGGCACTACGGTCACTGCCAACATAGCGGCGCTGGTCGGCAACGTTCACGCCAAACGAGCGGCAAGATTTCACTTCTTCTTCAATATCATCGGTGTGTTCTGGATGATGCTCATCATCTATCCGGTACTCAACCTGATCGATCTGGTAGTCCAGTTTTTCACCGACAACCCGCTGTCGGTCTTCAGCGACGATCCGGCTGCGCGCCCGAACGCGACGCTCGCCGTGTCACTCTTCCACACCAGTTTCAACGTGCTAAACGTCATCCTGTTGTTTGGCTTCGTGCCCTTGCTCGTGCGCTTCATCGAGTACATCCAGCCGGATCGCGGCAATACCGATGAAGAGTTCCACCTGCGCTACATCAGTACCGGCGTCATGAGCTCGCCGACTCTGGCAGTGGAGCAGGCCCAGAAGGAAATTCAGCAGTTCACCGGCGTTATCGAAAAGATGCACGCCAGCGTCCACGAACTGCTGTTCGATCCCGGCTCGCAGAGCGAACGGCTACTGGAACGTATCCACAAGTTCGAGCAGACCACCGACCAGCTGGAGATCGAGATCTCCGACTATCTGGTAAGGATCAGCGAAGGCGCCAACATGGAGCACGACCTTACCGAGCGCATGCGCTTCATGCAGACCATGATCAACGACCTGGAGCGGGTAGCGGACATCTATTATCAGATCTCCAAACTCTCGGTGAAGATGCACGAAGCCCAGACCGACTGGCCGGAGGAAGCCCGCGCGGAAATGATTCTGATGATGAACGCGCTTGGTGACGCCGTTAACAACATGCACAAGAACGTCAGCAAGGAGCCTGGCCAGGTGGACCTCGATCACGCGCTGGTTCTGGAAGATGCGCTTGACGATCTGCGTGACCGGTTCCGCGACGAGCATTACACCCGCCTGGAAAGAGGTGCCTATTCCACCCGCGCCGGCGTGGTATTCATCGACGTCCTGAATCGCCTGGAGCGGATCGGCGACCACGTATTGAATGTCAATGAATCCGCATCGGGGCGCCGCCTCAAGGCGACACGTCTCTACGGAACCAAGTAGCCGATTCAAACGGTTGTTTATGTCCGACCATTCACCGGTCGGGCATAACCCGCCCGGCGCTTGCCCTGCCGCCCCCGGCAGTGGACACTGGCTGCCATTTTTCGCGATCCATCACAGGAGAACACCATGAGCGACATCCGTTTTGACGACAAGGTCGTCATCGTCACCGGCGCTGGCGGCGGCATCGGCCGTGCCCACGCACTGCTGTTCGCCAAGCATGGCGCCAAGGTCATCGTAAATGATCTGGGTGGCAGCACTCAGGGTGAAGGCGCCAACAGCGAAGCCGCGCTCAAGGTCGTCGAGGAGATCAAGGCGGCCGGCGGCACCGCAATCGCCAACCCGGACAACGTGATCAATGGCGATCGCATCGTCGAGTGTGCCATGGACAACTTCGGCCGCATCGATATCGTCGTCAACAACGCCGGCATCCTGCGCGACAAGAGCTTCCCCAAGATGACCGATGAGGACTGGGACCTGATCTACAAGGTTCACGTCGAAGGCGCTTACAAGACCACCAAGGCCGCCTGGGCGCACATGAAGGAAAACAACTTCGGCCGCGTCATCTTCACCTCGTCCACCTCCGGCATCTATGGCAACTTCGGCCAGGCCAACTACGGCATGGCCAAGCTGGGCCTCTACGGCTTCACCCGCACCCTGGCAATCGAAGGCCGCAAGAACAACATCTTCGTCAACGCCATCGCCCCCACCGGCGGCACGCGCATGACCGAAGGCCTGTTCCCGCCTGGCGCCTTCGACAAGCTCAAGCCGGAGCTGGTCAGCCCACTGGTAGCCTACCTCTGCTCGGAAGAATGCCAGGAAACCGGCAGCCTGTTCGAAGTGGGTGGTGGCTGGATGGGCAAGGTCCGCTGGGAGCGTTCGCTCGGCATCGGCTTCAACCCGGACGAAGGTTTCACGCCGGAAGACGTCGCGGCCAACTTCGAGAAGCTCTGCAGCTTCGAGGGCGCCGTGCATCCGAAGGACAATATCGAAGCACTGAAAGAGCTGATGGCAAATATTCAGAAGTTTGCCTGATGTAGCTTGAGCATCACCGCAGCAAAAAGGCCCGCCCCTGGTGACAGGAGAGCGGGCCTTTTGCTAGTTGCCGTCAAACCCGGCGTAGCGCAGGGGCGCTACACCCCCGTTACACCCTTGCATTGCGGCAGGGACGAAGCAAGTCCAGACACAGCGCTCGCACGGGTTGTCGAGCTCCAGCTCGACGACAGCGGACCGGCCGACTCCGCAAGGCGTAGCGCAGGAGCGCTACACCCCATCCACTCAGACGTAAAACGCCTCCAGCGGCGGAAAGCCGTTGAACTCGATGGCGCTATAGCTGGTGGTATAGGCACCGGTGGAGAGCCAGTACATACGATCACCGATCGCCAGGTTCAGCGGCAGTCCGTACTTGTAGTTCTCGTACATGATGTCGGCGCTGTCACAGGTGGGGCCAGCGATGACGGCCTCTTCCAGCTCACCCTTCTTCTCGACATAGATCGGAAACTTGATGGACTCGTCCATGGTTTCGATCAGGCCCGAGAACTTGCCCACATCGGTGAATACCCAGCGCTCGAGCGCGGTGTGCGATTTGCGCGATACCAGGACCACTTCGCTCACCAGGATACCGGCGTTGGCGATCAGCGAACGGCCTGGCTCGAGAATGATTTCAGGCAGCTCATCACCGAAGTCCTCGTGGAGGAAGCGGGTGATTTCCTCGGCATAGGTCTGCAGGGTGTTGGTCTTGGTCAGGTAGTTGGCCGGGAAGCCGCCGCCCATGTTGATCATCTTCAGGGTGATGCCGTCTTCTTCCTTGAGACGCTCGAAGATCACCTTGACCTTGGCGATGGCCGCGTCCCAGGCGCCGATGTCGCGCTGCTGCGAGCCTACGTGGAAGGAGATGCCGTACGGCTCCAGACCCAGTTCCTTGGCCAGCACCAGCAAGTCCATGGCCATGTCGGTCTGACAACCGAACTTGCGCGACAGCGGCCAATCCGCGGTGGTGGAGCCTTCGGTCAGGATACGGACGTAGATCTTCGAGCCCGGCGCGGCCTTGGCGATGTTGCGCAGGTCGGCCTCGGAGTCGGTGGCGAACAGGCGCACGCCCTTCTCGTAGAAAGCCCGGATGTGCTTGGACTTCTTGATGGTATTGCCGAAGCTGATCTGTTCCGGCTTGACGCCCAGCGCCATGACCTTTTCCAGCTCATAGATCGAGGCAATGTCGAAACTGGCACCCTTGTCCTTCAACAGACCGAGTACTTCATTGGCCGGATTGGCCTTTACTGCATAGTAAATCTTGGCGAAGGGAAATCCCTCTACCAGATCATCATAGGCCCGGTCGATGGTCTTGAGATCAACCACCAGAAATGGGGTTTCGTGCTGGTCTGCACGGTCCTTGATGCGGGCGAAGGTTTCCTTGTCGAAGTAGTCTTCGAGTTTGATGGACATGGCGTCGGCTCCAAAGCATGAGTTCTGGTTTCGGGCCGCGTGAGGACATGCTGATCAGATGCAGGGCAGACGAGCGTACGGTGGCTACCGCACAAGGCGGACGCCACAGCGACGCTTTCCGACGGAAGCGTTCCGAACATGTAAGGCCAACACACAACCCGAGGGGTGCGAACGTCTGATCAGTATCCCCACTTTGGTTCGCCTACTTCCCAAGGCGTGCGCCGAAAGCAATAAGTCCGCGGTCTCTGCCGGGTCTTGCTGTCTCGTCGTCAGTACTTGAGCCGTATGGATCGTGCCAGCCTCAACGTTCGGGGCGAACCATAAAACCAAGCGAGCCCAGGGTCAAGTGATGCAGACCCAAAAACTCCCCGTTGATGGAAATTCCAGCCAGGGCAACAGCCCGCGCCCACACTCTCAGGTTCTGATGACCATTTGACGATTCCGGTTCCCCGTTCCGGGAAATCTTCCCGACGCGCTCGCCGCTGGTAGGGCAACCAAAGCACCGACCGATAGGGCCAGCAGGGCAATACTCTGGCGACACGCAGCTGGGCAGCATTGATGCACAAGAAAATACAGCCACATCGAAGGATCAACCCATGCCCAGCCCGACACCTGTTGCCCGAGCGATCAAACTGACAGCGCTGCTTTGCTGGCCTGCACTGAGCGCGGCCAATGATGTACTGCAACTCCCGACCATGGACGTCCGGGCGCTAGTGGACACAGATCTGCAGGGAATGCCGGGCGCAGCGAACGTACTCGGCCGCGAAACACTCGAGACCTTCAAGCCGCACACCCTGCATGACGCCTTCGACTTCGTGCCGGGTGTACGCACCATCGACGATGATGTACTGGGCCTTCGATCAGGGATCGGCATCCGTGGGGCGCCGCCGCGCCGGTCGCGCAAGGTACTGCTGCTGGAAGACGGCACGCCAATCAACAACAGTGCGTACCTGGATTCAGGTGCCCATTACACCCCGCCGCTCCAGCGACTTGAGCAGATCGAGGTGCTCAAGGGCGCCGGGCAGATCATTCATGGCCCGCTGAACAACCACGGGATCATCAACTTCCGCAATCTGAAACCAAGCGCACGCCCGGAGACCCGTGCGGAACTGGCCATTGGCGAACAAAACACGCGCCAGCGGCACCTCATGCACCGCCGTACTGAAGGTGCCCTGGGCATGGTATTCGCCTACACGGGACAGGAGGCCGACGGCACCTTCGATGTGGAAAAGCACGAATTCGATGATTTTCATGCTGGCTTGCAATGGCAACTGGACCCTCGCCATCAGCTGGCGACCTCGGCTACCTACTTCCGGGAGCGCAGCCAGGGCTACGACGAGAGCAATCTGTCGCTCGAGAATTACCGTACCGCACCCCGCAGCAAGAAAGGGCTCGAAGAGGGCCGCGAGTTCAACAATATCTCCGTCGACTACTACAAGTACGATCTCACCCACAACTTCCAGATCAGCGATGACGTGCGCCTTTCCAGCAAGGTGTTCTCCACCGAGCTGGATCGGCCGCGCTTCCAGACCCGCGGCACGGCTCCGACCGACGGTGGCGTCATGGAGGGGCGCGACCGGCGTTACGACACCCTGGGTGCCGACAGCAGGATCGACATCGGCAACATCCAGGCGCTGGGGCTGGCCCATCGCGTGCAGGCGGGCCTGCGCTACGAGGACCACCGCTTCGCTGATCGCCGCCCCGTTGGCCGCCCAGGCGAGGCCCTCAGGGAAAGCAATCGCGGCAATGTCTACGCCCGCCGCAATGTGGACGGCTACACGCGCGACGGACGCCTGGTCACCTACGATGCAGAAGCTATCTCGGGATTCATACAGAACACTATCAGCCTGGGCGACTGGGCCATCACGCCCGGACTGCGCTATGAAACCTACAGCCAGCACAAGAAAACCAACTTCAGGCCCGGCAGCTCAGCCGAGGGTGTCACCGAGAAGGACAGCCATTCCCTCTGGCTGCCCGGGATAAGCCTTGTGTACGGCGGCTTTGGCGCGACGGAACTCTACGCTGGGGTACATCGCGGCTATGCACCGGCCTCAGCTCGAACGGACGACTTTCCGCTCACGCCGGAAATCGGCATCAACAGTCAGATTGGCATCCGTAGTCACGCACTGCGCGGCCTGAGCCTCGACGCTGCGCTGTTCCACAACCGTATCAAGGACACCCTGATACGAAACAGCGTGGATGGATTTGGTGATGCGTTGTTCGTCAACGCCGCGGACTCTCGAGTCTACGGACTGGATCTGGGCGCACGGATCGATTCTGACGCCTTTTATGACTCGCCGATCAATCTGTTCGCCGAACTGGCCGGCAACTTCACCCAGGCGCGCTTCAGTGACGGCCCTCTCGATGGTAATCAGGTACCCGAGGTGCCTCGCCTTGCCGGCAGCCTGACGGTCGGCGCCGAACACACCAGCGGATGGCACCTGAGCCTTACCGCCAGCCATTTCGGGGCCTTCTACACGGACATCGAGAACACCCGGGCGCTGGACGTTACGGGCAGCGAAGAGGATGCCGGTCGCGTGCCCGGCCGCACTCTATGGTCTGTGCGGGCCAGCTACCGGCTACCTACGGCGCTGGACACCACCCTCTGGCTGCAAGGCCGCAATCTGAGCGACAAGCTGTATATCGTCGATATTCAGGAAGGCATTCGTCCCGGCGCGCCGCGCACCTTGCTCGGCGGTGTCACCCTGAAGTTCTGATCCTGCCGTCCCAGGCTCCGCACCAATTTGAAGCGCCTCGCTTCGAATCGGTGCGGAATGGCTTGTGCACCTGACCTGTCCAAACAGCGCCCTGACCGGCAAAACCCGCGCCCATACTGAGCCTGCCCCACTTCTTACCAACCTGGCACGGTCCCTGCTGAATACCGACTTGTATACAAGAATCGTATTCCCTGGAGACGCGATGCAGCAGTGTAACGGATGGACTTTGGACGCCTGGCGCGAAGCCTATCGGCAGGGACTGAACCCCGCTGATCTGCTGATCCCGCTGAGGGCAGAGCTGGACCCCAGCGACCCTGCATTTACCCATGTCGTTTCAGCCGCCGAACTGGCCGAACAGCTCGCGCACCTTGCGACTCTGGCGAAACCCGAGGACCTGCCTCTTTACGGCATCCCCTGCGTCATCAAGGACAACATAGACGTACGCGGGCTACCTACCACCGCAGCCTGCCCCGCCTTCGCCCATCTCGCCGAGACCGATGCCACCAGCGTGGCGCAGTTGCGGGCCGCTGGCGCTATCGTTCTGGCCAAGACCAATCTGGACCAGTTCGCCACCGGCCTGGTCGGTACCCGCTCACCCTACGGGGCCGTACCGAACAGCTTCAACAGCGCATACATTTCCGGCGGGTCCAGTTCCGGCTCAGCGGTTGCGGTAGCCCGCGGTCTGGTTCCGTTCAGCCTGGGTACCGACACGGCCGGTTCCGGCCGCGTCCCCGCAGGCTTCAACAATCTGGTCGGACTGAAGCCGACCCGCGGGCGTTTCAGCACCACTGGCGTGGTCCCTGCCTGCCGCAGCCTGGACTGTGTATCGATCTTTGCCCTGAGCGTAGCTGATGCCGAGTGCGTTGCAGCAGTACTCGAATCCTTCGATCCGGCCGATGGTTTTTCGCGGCCCGCGGAACCCGCGCTCCGGTATATCCCGGCCATGCCACGATTCGGCATCCCGTCCCTGCTCCCCTGGTTCGGCGATGAGCAGGCGGCCGGTGCCTGGCAAGCCAGTCTTGATCGCCTGCAGGCCATGGGCTGCGAGCTGGTCGAACTCGATTTCACACCGATGCAGCAACTGGCACAGCTGCTTTACCAAGGACCCTGGGTCGCCGAGCGTTATGCGGCCATCGCCGAGTTCATCGAAACACAGCCTGACGAGATGAACGAAGTGGTGAGCGGAATCATCAGCAAGGGTGCCGATTTCAGTGCTGCCGATGCCTACCGTGCCGAATACCGGCGAGCAGACCTCGTCCGCGCCATCCATGCCCTCATGGCGCAGGTCGACGCGCTCCTGGTGCCGACCGCACCACGCCATCCGACATTCGTTGATGTTGCGGCTGACCCGGTCGGTGTGAACAGCCAGCTCGGCACCTGGACCAATTTCGTCAACCTGGCGGACTGCTCGGCTCTGGCGCTGCCCGCCGGACTGCGGGGCGATGGCTTGCCCTTCGGTATCACCCTGATCGGTGCGGCCTGGCAGGACGCCGCGCTCGCCGACTTCGGTAGGCGCTGGCAGCAGGCCTATCCCTGGCAGGCGGGTGCCTTGGGCGGATCATTACCCGTGCCGCAGCAACCCGACCAGGCACCTCCCGGTCACCTGCGGCTCGCCGTGGTTGGCGCCCACCTTAGCGGGATGCCGCTCAACTGGCAGTTGACCGAACGTCATGCCCGCTTTGTCGAAAGCACCTGCACCGCCGACTGTTATCGCCTCTATGCCCTGCCCAATACCACGCCGCCCAAGCCGGGGCTGGTTCGTGCGCAATCCGGCGCGCCGATTGCGGTGGAGCTGTGGGATGTGCCGTTGAAGCTGTTCGGCAGCTTCGTTGCGCTCATTCCCGCTCCCCTTGGCATCGGCACACTGACCCTTGGCGATGGACGCGAGGTGAAGGGCTTCATTTGCGAGGGGGCTGCCGTCGAAGGCGCCACGGATATTACTCATCTGGGTGGCTGGCGGGCGTATATCGCCTCCCTCCGCGCCAGTTGAACCACCACCGGCTGCGGGATTCCAGGTGCAAAAACGCGAAGAGCACGACGGCGAACGACGCGAGAATCTGACAGAGCGCATCTACCGCGAGGTCAAGCAGCAGATCTTCGGTTTTCAGCTGCTGCCGGGCGACCGCTTCACCGAAACCGAGATCGCCCTGTCGACCAGTGCCAGCCGTACGCCGGTTCGGGAGGCACTGAATCGGCTTCAGCGCGAGGGTTTCGTCGAGGTGTCCTTTCGCAGCGGGTGGCAGGTGCGACCCATGGACTTCGAGCAGTTCGAGCAGTTGTACGACGTGCGCATCGTACTTGAGCTGGCGGCGGTGCAGTGCCTGTGCGAGATGGAGCCGGCCCCCGATCTGAAGGTCCTCGAACAGATTTGGTTGGTTCCGCCGGAACGGCGACTGGCCGGTGGATCGACCCTGCATGAACTCGAAGAGGCCTTCCATTCACGGCTGATGGAGGCGACCGGAAATACGGAAATGGTGCGAATTCACCACGAAGTGAGTGAGCGCCTTCGGCTGGTCAGGCGCTTCGACCTGACTCGCCAGCAGCGGATCGACGCCACCTATGCGGAGCATGCACAGATACTCCGCAGCCTGCTTGCGCGGGAGTGCGAAACCGCCCAGCAGTTGCTCAGAACGCATATCGAGGAAAGCAAGGCCGAGGTACGCACGATCACCCTGCACATGATCTTCGAGGCCCGGCAGGCACAGAACATCGGCGAGCCGTCTGCGGACGACTCGCCCGACGAGAAGGCGCGACGGCCTGGCTGATCGCACCCGGTACTGGAGACACCCGTACGTTCAAAACAGCTTCACCAAAAGTTGGACAGACAATAAACGGAGAAATGGAATTATGAAAATGAAGAACTTGGTCAAACAGGCCAGCGCCCTCAGCCTGGCCTGCGGCCTGGCATTCAGCGCGCTCTCGGCGCACGCGGAAACCATCAAGGTCGGCGTCCTGCATTCGCTGTCCGGCACCATGGCCATTTCCGAGACCACTCTGAAAGACACCATGCTGATGCTCATCGAGGAGCAGAACAAGAAGGGTGGCCTGCTCGGCAAGCAGCTCGAAGCAGTAGTCGTCGATCCGGCATCCGACTGGCCTCTGTTCGCCGAACGCACCCGTGAGCTGATCGAGCAGCACGGGGTCGCCTCGATCTTCGGCTGCTGGACATCCGTTTCCCGCAAGGCCGTCCTGCCGGTTATCGAAGAACTCAATGGCATCCTTTTCTACCCCGTGCAGTTCGAGGGTGAAGAGTCCTCGCGCAACGTTTTCTACACTGGCGCCGCGCCGAATCAGCAGGCAATCCCGGCAGTGGACTACCTGAAGAACGAGCTGGGGATCGAGCGCTGGGTACTGGCCGGCACCGACTACGTCTATCCGCGTACTACCAACCGTATCCTGGAAGCCTACCTCAAGGCCAATGGCGTAGCTGATGCCGACATCATGATCAACTACACCCCCTTCGGCCATTCCGACTGGCAGAACATCGTCGCCGAGATCAAGCGCTTCGGCAGTGCCGGCAAGAAGACTGCGGTGGTTTCCACCATCAATGGTGACGCCAACGTGCCCTTCTATCGTGAACTGGGCAACCAGGGTGTTTCCGCTGAAGACATCCCTGTCGTGGCCTTCTCGGTCGGCGAAGAAGAGCTCTCCGGCCTGGATACCCGTCCGCTGGTCGGCCACCTGGCCGCCTGGAACTACTTCATGAGCGAAGAGACTCCGGAGAACGAGCAGTTCATCAAGACCTGGCACGCCTTCATCAAGGATCCCAAGCGCGTGACCAACGACCCGATGGAAGCGCATTACATCGGCTTCAACATGTGGGTCAAGGCGGTTGAAAAGGCCGGCACCACCGATACCGACAAGGTCATCGATGCTATCAAGGGCGTGACCGTGCCGAACCTGACCGGGGGCATGAGCACCATGCTGCCGAATCACTACATTACCAAGCCAGTTCTGATTGGCGAGATCCAGGAAGACGGCCAGTTCCTCACCGTCTCGCGCACCGATGATCTGGTTCCCGGCGAGTCCTGGTCGCGTTATCTGGAAGGCAGCAAGGATCTGATCGCCGACTGGACCGCCCCCATCAACTGCGGCAACTTCAATACCAAGACCCAGACCTGCCTGGGCTCCGCCGCCCAGCAGTAACGGCAGAACGCCCGATCGCCGAAATGTCGGCGATCGGGACGTCATGTGCAGGCAGCCGGACCTTCATCGGCTGTCTCCAACGAACAGCGTGATGAGACACACCCTATGATTATCGATTGCCGCCTTCCACTGCGCTCAGCCGTGCGCCGGCTCGGTGCCAGGCTGCTGATGCTGGCGAGCCTGGTGGTAATGCTCCCAGCAGCCGCCGAGACCGAAGAAGCTGTCGAGGCGCCTCCGAGCTTCGAGGCACTGGTTCATGAGCTGGTGCAGGGCAGCCTACCCCAGCGATCCCGCGCAATCACCGCGCTGGCCAATCACCACGATGACCGCGTCATCGACATACTCCAGGCGCTGGTCGACGGCAATCTGCAGGCCGACCGCAGCGACCCGCCGCTGGTTGCCATCCGCCAGGGTCGAAACACCCTCGATGCCCTGACCGGAGAAGATATCGAGCAGCCGGAAGGACTGCGCCGGGTGCCCATCAACAATGCCCAGCGCACACAACTGCGCGGGCTGCTTGCCCGCCTGAATCTGGAACACGACAGCGCGCAGGTACGCTATGAAGCGGTGCGCCGATTCATTCGTGACGGAATCGACTCGGAAGGCATCGCGCTTCTGCTGGAACGCCAGCAGCTAGACGACTCCGGCCGTGTACTCGCCGCCATCGATACCGCCCTTGCGCTGTACCAGTTACAGGGCATAGACCGGGATATCCGGCTGCAGGCCATCGAAACACTGAGCGGCTCGCTGGAGCGGGAAGCCCGCAACGCCCTGGCCGGTATCGCCAGCGATGATGCCGATCCGCAGCTGCGTGCAGCCGCGCAGGATGCACTGGACTCCATCGCGGGACGCATCAGTTTTTATCGCTTCCTGGAAAATTTGTTCTTTGGCCTGAGCCTCGGCTCGGTGCTGCTACTGGCGGCCATCGGTCTCGCCATCACCTTCGGCGTGATGGGCGTGATCAACATGGCCCATGGCGAGCTGATCATGATCGGCGCCTACGTCACCTGGGGGGTGCAGGTGCTATTCCCCAATCTGATCGAGTGGAGCTTGCTGATCGCCATTCCGGCGGCCTTCGTCATTGCCGGGTTGGTCGGCATCCTGATCGAGCGCGGGGTCATCCGCTTTCTTTACGGCCGGCCACTGGAAACCCTGCTGGCCACCTTCGGCCTCAGCCTGATCCTGCAACAGGCGGTACGCACGCTGTTTGGTCCGCTCAACCGCTCGGTCAGTTCGCCCGAGTGGATCAGCGGGACCCTGGTGATCAATCCGGTGCTGTCGATCACCTATACCCGTCTCTACATCCTGATCTTCGGTCTGATGGTGTTCTTCGCCCTGCTGCTGGTGATGAAGCGCACCTCCCTCGGCCTCAAGGTTCGCGCCGTTTCGCAGAACCGCGCCATGGCCCGTGCCGTAGGCGTGCGCTCGAACTGGATTGATGCGCTGACCTTCGGTCTCGGGTCGGGCATTGCCGGGATAGCCGGGGTTGCGCTTTCGCAGATCACCAACGTCGGCCCCAACCTGGGCCAGGCCTACATCATCGATTCCTTCATGGTTGTGGTGTTCGGCGGCGTCGGCAATCTGTGGGGCACGCTGGTCAGTGCAATGAGCCTGGGCCTGATCAACAACTTCCTCGAACCCTATGCCGGAGCGATGCTGGCCAAGGTACTGGTGCTGGTGATGCTGATCCTGTTCATTCAGAAAAAGCCCAAGGGCCTGTTCCCGCAAAAAGGCCGTGCAGCGGCGGACTGATCTGCCGCACTGGCCTACTGGACAAGAGAAAATTTTATGCTGATGCGACGTTTGTTACTCAGTGATCGCGGAGGAATGGTGGTGCTCGGTCTGGTTCTGCTGACCGCGATCATCGTACCGATCTGCAATCTGGCGCTGCCGACCGATTCACCCTTTTATGTATCGAACTTCACCGTGGCGCTGCTCGGCAAGTTCCTCTGCTTCGCCTTGTTGGCACTGGCGGTCGACCTTATCTGGGGCTACGCAGGGATTCTCTCCCTGGGTCATGGTGCCTTTTTCGCCCTGGGCGGCTACGCGATGGGTATGTACCTGATGCGCCAGATAGGTGATCGCGGCATGTATGGGCATCCGGAACTGACCGACTTCATGGTGATTCTGAACTGGGACCGACTGCCCTGGTACTGGCAGGGGTTCGACATGTTCTGGTTCGCCATGCTGATGGTGATTCTGGTGCCTGGACTGCTGGCGATGGTATTCGGCTGGCTGGCATTTCGCTCGCGGGTGACCGGCGTGTATTTCGCGATCATCACCCAAGCTCTGACCTTCGCCCTGATGCTGGCCTTTTTCCGCAACGAAATGGGCTTTGGCGGGAACAACGGACTGAACGACTTCAAGGAGATCCTCGGCTTCGACCTGACTGCACGGACCACCCGGGTCGGGCTGTTCGTGGCCTCGGCCGTCGCCCTGATGCTCGGGTATCTGGCCTGCCGCTACGTGGTGACCTCACGCATGGGCCGGGTGCTGATCGCCATTCGCGATGCGGAAAGCCGTACCCGTTTCAGCGGCTATCAGGTCGAGTCCTACAAGCTCTGGCTGTTCGTGTTCTCCGCCGTGCTGGCGGCGATTGCCGGGGCGCTCTACGTGCCGCAGGTGGGCATCATCAACCCGGGCGAGTTCTCGCCGCTCAACTCCATCGAGATGGTCGTCTGGGTCGCCGCGGGTGGCAGGGGAACCCTGTTCGGCGCCATCGTCGGCGCATTCGCGGTGAACTACGCCAAGACCTTCTTCACCACCTTCTCGCCGGAAACCTGGCTGTTCATCCTCGGTGCGCTCTTCGTGCTGGTCACGCTGCTGCTGCCGCGGGGCCTGGTCGGACTGCTGGGACGCTTCGGCCGCAAGGGAGACAAGCCATGAAAGCCATAGAGCAGTTGCGGCAAACCTGGCGCCGCGATCAGGTCTTCGACATCGTCCAGCCGGCCCCGGCCTTCGACATGAATATCGACACCACCCACGGCCCCATTCTTTACGTGGAAGACGTGAGTGTCAGCTTCGACGGTTTCAAGGCGCTGAACAATCTGAACCTGTACATCGACGACGGCGAGCTGCGTTGCATCATCGGGCCCAACGGTGCCGGCAAGACCACCATGATGGACGTGATCACCGGCAAGACCCGTCCTGACACCGGCAGCGTCTGGTTTGGTCAGCGCGTAAACTTGCTGCGCTGCGCCGAGCACGAAATCGCCCGGGGCGGCATAGGTCGCAAGTTCCAGAAACCGACCATCTTCGAGGCTCTGACCGTCTGGGAAAACCTTGAACTTGCCTCCGCTTCCGACAAACGCGTATGGCACACCCTCAACCGTTCGCTGACCAGCGAGCAGCAAACGAGGCTGGAAGAGGTGCTGGTACAGATCGGCCTGGCCGAAGAGCGTCACCGCGATGCAGGAGTACTCTCGCACGGGCAGAAGCAATGGCTGGAGATCGGCATGCTGCTGGTGCAGAACCCGCGGGTATTGCTGGTCGATGAGCCAGTCGCCGGGATGACCGGGGAGGAAGTCGAGCATACCGCAGCGCTACTAACCTCGCTTGCCGGTCGCATTCGGTGATCGTGGTCGAGCACGACATGGCCTTCGTCCGCTCCATTGCGCGCAAGGTAACGGTTCTGCATCAGGGTTCGGTGCTGGCCGAAGGCAGCATGGATCAGGTGCAGAAGATCCGCGCGTGATCGAAGTCTATCTGGGGGAATGAGCGTGCTCGAGATCAAAGGCATCAACCAGTTCTATGGCCAGAGCCACATTCTCTGGGACCTCAGCCTGCGCATCGAGGAGGGTACCTGTGGCTGCCTGCTCGGTCGCAACGGTGTGGGCAAGACCACCCTTCTCAAGTGCATTACCGGACTGCTGCCGATTCGCGACGGCCAGATTCTGCTGAATGGTCAGGACATCACAAGGATGACCACCGAGAACCGTGCCCGGGCCGGAATCGGCTATGTGCCTCAGGGCCGGGAAATCTTCCCGCTGCTGACGGTGGAAGAAAACCTGAAGATCTCCCTCGGCGCACGCAAGGACCGCGCCCGGCAGATACCGGCGCAGATCTACGAGCTGTTCCCGGTACTCAAGGAAATGAAGAACCGCCGCGGCGGCGACCTGTCCGGTGGCCAGCAGCAGCAGCTGGCCATAGGCCGGGCGCTGGTACTCGACCCCAAGCTGCTGATCCTCGACGAGCCCACCGAGGGCATCCAGCCAAACATCGTGCGCGACATCAGCGACGTGATCCGCAAGCTCAACACCGAGCTGGGGCTTACCGTGCTTCTGGTCGAGCAGAAGCTGCCCTTTGCCCGCCGGGCGGCGGACGACTTCTTCATCATGGAACGAGGCCGAGTGATGGCGAACGGGCCGATGGACACACTCGACGACCAGCTCATCCAGAAATTCCTCACCGTCTGACCCCTCTAGAAGCCCCTCGGACCAGCCGTTCGGCAGAGGGGCTCGACTGCCCAGCGGCCGCCGTCCGGTCTCCGAAAAGCCTGGCTACATACCGATGGTTAGGTGCGATCGGGCCAATCGGATGATCTTCTGTGTATTTATACCCCGTACCGATTAAGCTCCGAACACACCAGGCGCTTGAGTACAGGTAGTAGCCGCCATGAACAACAGAAGGTTCGTCCGTCAGTCGGTGCAGATCGATGCCGTACTGCACATGGGTACCAATAGCCGGCATCCTGGTCATGCTGAACAATGCCCGCCAGGCGCGTGCCGTCTCTACCCTGGCCGAGCGGATCGGCAAGCAGGCTACGGTAAGTTTTCAGCTGCCCGGGGAACGTGGTTGAGGACCCGGTAGACTTTGCTTTGGTAGAATCCATTACCGAAATGGGCCACTTCCTTGGTAAAAAGGTCATCGCCGAGTACGTCAGCAGCGCTGCAATCCTGGAGGCCGTATCGGGCATCGGGGTCGACTATGTGCAGGGCTTCCATCTGGGAGAGCAGGTAACGCTCGAGTACCTCGCCACAGCGCGAGGTACGGGCGAGGTGAGCCAGGGGATCGGACAGGCCGATCAGAACTGACGGCCCCATCCGCACACATCACCCAATTAGGTCTGGCGCGCCGAAGCGGGAATCTGCATTATGCGCAGGAACCGCTAATATGCAGGTAGTAAGGGGCATGTCTTATAAGCAGGGCGGCGGCGTTGGAGAAAAGAAAATTCACCCGGCAAACTTCAGAGATTGCCGGCATCCTGACTCTGGGCGACCGGGGTAGCTTCGACTGTCTGATCAGCGACTTCAGTCAGGACGGGATGCTTATAATAATCAATGATCCCGGCCCTCCCGGTTTCATGGACCGCCTTTTGGCCGAAACTCTCCATTCGGCACGCGTATCCTTCCAGTTGCCGGATCGGAGCGTTTCCGTCGACGTGCTGGTAGTTCACCGCAGCGGCCGCAACATGGGCCTGCAGCTGGTGCAGAATCACCCCCAGTTCCTTTGGCATATCCAGCAGGCTGCACGTCTTTCCAATAGCGCTGCGGAACTGTCCGGCAACCCGGCCCGTGGGAATCGACTCAGTGCCGCCGGCCGCGACACGCTGGTAGCGGAGGCCAACCGGGCCCTCACGGCTTATCTGAAACCAGGTCTCGACGCCCTGCTGGCTGAGTTGCCCGGCGTGTTGCTCGATGCCGCAGAGCATCAGGGCAATCACGCTGAGCAGCAGCCGTTCTTCGACTCGATTGCCTTGTTGCGCACGCACAGGAAGGGATTTGCCGATCAGGTGGTCATCCGTCTCTGCCAGGACGCTGCGGATGTTTGCCCGGGGACGTGCAGTGGAGGACTCGCCGAACAACAGGCCGCGAAATGACAGACACTCGCTGGCCCTGATCGAAAAAA